>Ga0163147_10006889_pt1 | contig 13127 bp, 7 predicted proteins | sample OliLakLV19MP6G1_FD_148597 | JGI IMG/M metagenome (GOLD analysis project Ga0163147, IMG submission 148597) | Freshwater microbial mat bacterial communities from Lake Vanda, McMurdo Dry Valleys, Antarctica- Oligotrophic Lake LV.19.MP6.G1 | ecosystem: Environmental > Aquatic > Freshwater > Lake >...
TTTTCTGGTGATGAATCTTTCTGCCCTGCTGCGGCAGGCTTTTTGGCTTTTTTGTGTCTATTTCAGAACAAACAGCTTTTTTCAGGTTTTCTGCCTTTACTGATTAGCAAAAATCGTATTTACCCAAGAAAGCTTGAATAAAACTTATCTCATCAAGGCGAGCGCGAATTCACTCATCTTTCTAAATGCTGTTTTCTGACTTTTTCAGCAAGCCCTACCTAAATTCTGCGAAAAACCAGAAGGGTGGCAACCAAGCGGTCAAAGAGTTAAGCGCGGATTGTATCGCACTCTTGAAGGTTTGTTGATTAATGCAGATTGCAATGGGGCAGGCAATATCGGTAGAAAAGTAGCGGCAACTTTGGGGATTTGTCTCAAAGAAGTCAGTAGAGGCGCATTGATAACGCCTTTGAAAGTCCCTTTGTGGTCTTAGTCAAGAATCCCCCTGATTCATCAGTGGGGAGTATCAAATACTCCCGTCGCCACAGCATTCGGAGTAGCGAATCTAGCGGGGATTGTTGGAGATTCCTAATTCTCAGTTTTAACCCATCAAAACGGCTTAAAATATCGACGCTTTCTTTCATCAAGCGGAGGCCAGACTCGGAGATATCGCCAGGAGAGCTTTTGACTGATGCAATTCATCAATATCGGCATTTTTGACACTCTCAGCGAGTCACGGCTACGCTCTATGGTTGAATAAGCCCAAAACTTGGACTTCACTCATAGTCCAGTCGCCTCTACACGATTAGAACAAGTACCAGTACCAGAGGTATTCCAATTGGGCTTACTTTTCTTTTTTAATACTTTCGGAGTCCATCACGCTTGCCAAAATACGGTAAGCTCGATCGTCAACCATTGCTGCTTGATCCACGCTACGGCTGTACTGAGACTAGATCAATCCGGGGTTTCTCCTGAATAAAATATTTCTTCGTGTAGATGGTTATTCCTAATTGCAATTAAATTCTATCATAGATTGACGGGGACTCAAGTCCCTCGTGACGCTTTCCTAGGAAGAGCTACAGCCTCACTACGTTCTGAGTTTCTGGCATTCCGTGTTCTCCTGTGAATCAACCTTCTCACGGCAGAAGGTAAATAGACAGGTAGGCGCAAAGGTCGGCAATATAGAGGTTAGGGTAAGAGTGGAGAGTAAGAGGCAAGCGTTGCCCGTCTTCGGCACTCTGATTTTGCTTTAACCTGTTAAATTTATTTTTATCCTCCTGCTGGGCGGTTTTATCGAACTATCGGTTTGCTTGAAAGCAAACGCTTTTCATTCGAGACAGGCAACCTGAGCATTATTGACAGAGGCTGTCTTCACTCAGGAATTAACGGACATAAGGACTCATGGCCAAACAACTAAACCTACTTTCCGGGCAAGTAATTTCTACGCCTCTGCACGCCGAGATGCAGCAATCGTACCTCGAATATGCCATGAGTGTGATCGTCGGGCGAGCTTTGCCTGATGTCCGCGACGGTTTAAAACCCGTGCACCGTCGAATTTTGTTCGCGATGCACGAACTCGGTTTGACACCAGACAGACCTTACCGCAAGTGCGCCCGGGTAGTTGGAGATGTTTTGGGAAAATATCACCCCCACGGCGACCAATCGGTTTACGACGCTCTGGTGCGTATGGTTCAGGAGTTTTCGAGCCGCTATCCTTTGCTTGCGGGTCACGGCAATTTCGGTTCGGTGGACAATGACCCGGCTGCTGCGATGCGCTACACAGAAACTAGGCTCGCACCGATCGCCCACGAAGCCATGCTAACCCAAGTCGGTGACGCAACCGTTGATTTTACCGATAACTTTGACAGTTCCGAACAGGAACCGACGGCACTACCTGCTCAGTTGCCGTTTCTGTTACTCAATGGCTGTACCGGGATTGCTGTGGGGATGGCAACTAATATTCCGCCTCACAATTTGGGCGAGGTGGTAGATGGTTTAATTGCTTTGATTGAAAATCCAGAACTCTCGGATGAGAAGTTGCTCGAACTAATTCCGGGCCCGGATTTCCCGACCGGAGGGGAAATCGTCTCTACAGAGGGCATTGTTGATGCCTACACTAAGGGTCGAGGTAGCATTGCGGTCAGGGGTGTGGCTGGGGTGGAAGAAGTGCCTGGTAATCGCAAAGTACGTACTAAAACGGCGATTATCGTGACGGAGTTTCCGTTTCAGGTGAATAAGGCGGCTTGGATTGAAAAGGTGGCGGAGTTGGTGAATGCTGGCCGCCTTGATGGTATTTCTGATTTGCGCGATGAGAGCGATCGCGATGGCATTCGAGTTGTGATTGAACTCAAGCGAGAATTTGCTCCCGAAGCGGTGCTAGCTCGTCTTTACCAACAAACTGACCTGCAAACAAATTTTGGGGCGATTTTACTGGCAATTGTCAACGGTCAACCCCGACAGTTGACGCTCAGACAATTGTTGCAGGAATTTCTGGATTTCCGAGAAGTGACTCTCACCAGACGCTACAATTACGAGTTGCAGGTTGCAGAACGTCGGTGTCACATTGTCCAAGGCTTAATGTTGGCTTTGACAAATCTCGATACTACGATCGACATTCTCAGAAATTCTCCTGACGGTACTACTGCTAAGCAAACTTTCCAAGTTAGACTCAACTTGAGCGAAAGTCAATCTGATGCGATTTTGGCGATGCCGATGCGCCGGCTGACTGGTTTGGAAAGGCAACATTTGCAAGCTGAGCTGGATGAGTTGACGGGGAATATTCGAGAATTGCAGCGGTTGTTGAGCGACAGGCGCGAACTTTTGAAGGCTTTGAAGAAGGAATTGCGATCGCTCAAACGCAGGTACGCTGACCCCCGCCGCACTAAATTTGCTAGGGAAACAGGACGCGCGGCAAAGACAGACACACAATTTTCTGGTAAGAAAAATTCTGGACTCAAGCAGTTGTCGCCGGCAACGATTCAGCCTAACTTATTGCCGGTTCTAGAGCCTGAAGAAACAATTGTTGAATTTTCGCACAAGCAGTACGTGCGGCGCTTGCCGGCTACCGATCGCCCGCGCTCGAAAAGTCGCGAAAAATCGGTTTCTGCTTTAGACAAATATGAAGATTTTATTGTGACTGCAGAGCTCACTAAAACCGATCGCACTTTGGTAGTCTTAACTCCTAACGGCAAAGCTTACCCGCTGAAAGTGGCTGATATTCCTAGCAGCAATCCAAAAGACCGAGGAAAGCCGATTGTCGGTTTGTTATCCCCTAGTGCTACTAAAGACAGTACGGATCGCGCTTTGTCGGAAATCACGATCGCACACTTTATTTTGCCGGAAAATTCGGAGGGGGTGGATTTAGTAACTCTGACTCAGCAAGGAAAAATTAAACGTTTGCCGATGCAGGAATTTGCTGATTTGACTAATCGCGGCGTTACTGTTGTTAAACTCAAGGAGGACGATCGGCTGCGCTGTGCAAGTCTGAGCAAAGTCGGCGAGCAAGTGGCGATCGCAACTTCAGGAGGCCGAGTCCTCCGGTTTGAGATCGATGACGAACAACTGCCGCCAATGGGCCGCAGCGCCCAGGGATCTCAAGTAACCAGGTTGCGGAAGCAAGAACAGTTGGTGGGTTGCATCACTCTCGACCCGGAAGACAGTCTGGTGCTAATTTCTGAGTTGGGTTGGGCAAAACGAATGCCTGCGGGTTCTGTCAGACTTACTAACCGCGGCGAAATTGGCACTCAAGCTTTTCGCTTCGCAGAGCCTAAAGATGCTTTGGTTGGTTTGCTGCCGGCTGTTCCGGGTACGGATGTCAAACTTTTTACTAATTCTGGCCGCCTGCTGCGATCGACTATTGATGCTATAGCTTTTTGGGGGAAAGATGCTGCGGGCGATCGAGTTTTTGACCTCAATCCAGGTGAAAAAATCATCAAAGTTATCAGCAGTCAATAGTCATTGGGCATTGGGCATTGGGCATTGGGCATTGGGCATTGGGCATTAATCTGATTTCTGACCTCTGACTTCTGAATAGGCTTGTTCCCAGGCTCTGCCTGGGAATACATACCCGGAGGCTCTGCCTCCAATTCCCCCAATTCAAAATTCTAAAATTCTAAAATTCTAAAATCTAAAATCTAAAATCGTTTGATGGCGAAAGTTGTATTAGAAAATATCTACAAAAGTTTTCCACTCCGCCAAGGAGAACAGGAGAAAAAAGCAAACAACGTCGTAGAAAGTGTCTCGCCCGAAGCCTCTGGCTCAACTTCTAACAGCGTTTTGCGGCGGATTAACCTGACGGTCGAAGACGGGGAATTTATGGTGCTGGTGGGGCCTTCTGGCTGCGGAAAAAGCACTCTGCTGCGATCGATCGCAGGTTTGGAAGTTTTGACAGCCGGCAATATTTGGATTGGCGATCGGCTGGTTAACGATTTGCCCCCCAAAGACCGAAATATCGCTATGGTATTTCAAAATTATGCTCTCTATCCTCACTTAACAGTTTACGATAATCTTGCCTTTGGATTGCGCCGCTCGGAAAGGGAGAAAGAAGAAGGAAGTTCGGCAACGGATTCTGTAACGGATGTAACGGATAGACGGGAGAAGAAAAAAGGAAGTTCGGCAACGGATTCTGTAACGGATGTAACGGATAGACGGAAGACGGAAGACGGCAAAAGGGAGAAGGCAGAAGTAATCAACAAGAAGGTAGAAGAGGTTATTAATTATTTAGCTTCTAATACTGTAAACAACGATCGCATATATACTTTAGGGGAGGACTTTTTAGTTGGAGCAACTCGCAAGTTGCCTCCGGGTTTACGCTATTTGTCGGAACGGGAAAAGGCTGTAGGAAAACGAGTGCGAGAGGTAGCTGAATTATTGCAAATAGAATCTCTTTTAAATCGCTTGCCGAAACAACTTTCGGGAGGACAAAAGCAGCGGGTAGCTTTGGGTAGGGCGATGGCTAGGAATCCTGAAGTTTTTTTGATGGACGAACCGTTATCAAATCTGGATGCGAAATTGAGGGCGGAAACTCGATCGCAAATTGTGCAGTTGCAGCGACAGTTGGGAACTACGACTATTTATGTGACTCACGACCAGACTGAGGCGATGACTATGGGCGATCGCATTGCGATTATGAATGCCGGTCAGCTTCAGCAAGTCGCTCAACCTCTAGAGCTTTACAACAAGCCGGCTAATTTGTTTGTTGCTGAGTTTATCGGTTCTCCGCCGATGAATTTTTTGTCGGTGCAGTTTACAGCGCCGCTGTTGATTTCTCACCCGCAATTTCGCTTTACTTTACCGGATATTTGGGCGAAAAATTTACAAAAATACGACGGGCGAGGGCTAATTTTGGGCATTCGGCCGGAACATCTGAGTATTAACCCTCCGGCTACCAAAAATCTGTCGGTACAAGTGGAAATTGTGGAGGCTTTGGGACACGAAACTTATTTGCGGGTGTGTTTGACTGATGCTCCGGCTGTGCGGATGCAGGTGCGGGTTCCTCCTGAGCGATCGATCCGAGTTGGCGAGGAGCTTTGGCTGGCCATCGCCCATGACAAAATTCACTTGTTCGACCCGGATACGGAGTTGGCTATTTTCCCTCGTTAGGCAAAATCATCAAGGTTGATCGACCGTTGTGACCGATATCACTAATCACAAGCTTGCATTTTTATCAAGGAATGTTATATTTATTTACATAACCTTTACACAAGTTAACGAAAGGAGTTCGCACAATGCAAGAACAAAAACGCAATGCTTGGAACTGGGGCTTCAGCGAAGGAGCCGAGAATTGGAACGGTCGTTTGGCGATGATTGGTTTCTCTGCCGCTGTCATCATCGAATTGGTTTCCGGTCAAGGCCTGCTTCACTTTTGGGGCGTGATGTAATTTTCTAGTTAAGGATTTTGTGACACTGCAAAGCTTGGGAGTTCCCTAACGGACTCCCTAAATTTTGGCAGCGGGATTTTGGCGGCAAATAGCCACTTGCTCCGGGCAGTTAGCTGCCCAAAACTTAACAGCTATAGCTCAAACCGGGGCGGGGGGTCTCCCCCCCAAAAAAAAGAGTGCGAATCACTCTTTTGGGTGATGCTAGCAAATTACTCTAGCGGATATATTCTTTTAAGATGCTGTTGCGGTTGGGATGGCGCAACTTCCGCAGGGCTTTAGCCTCGATTTGGCGAATTCGCTCACGAGTGACGTTAAAGATTTGACCAATTTCCTCCAAGGTCTTCATCCGTCCGTCATCTAAGCCGTAACGCAGCCGCAGTACATCTCTTTCTCGGGGGCTGAGAGTATCCAAAACGCTTTCCAAGTCTTCCCTGAGCAGGTTTTTCGAGACTTGATCTTCTGGCGTTTCCCCGTCAGATTCAATAAAGTCTCCCAGACGCGAGTCTTCTTCTTTGCCGATCGGAGTTTCTAAAGAAATAGGCAACTGTGCGGATTTAGCAATGAAGCGCAATTTCTCGATCGTCATCTCCATGCGGGTAGCAATTTCTTCTTCCGTAGGCTTGCGACCCATTTCCTGAGACAGGAGTTTGGTAGTTTTCTTGATCCGCGAAATGGTTTCGTAAAGGTGAACCGGCAGGCGGATAGTGCGCGATTGGTCGGCGATTGCCCGGGTGATGGCTTGACGTATCCACCAAGTTGCGTAGGTAGAAAACTTGTAGCCTTTTTCGTGATCGAATTTTTCAGCAGCCCGGATCAGACCCAAAGAGCCTTCCTGAATCAAATCTTGGAAAGACAAACCGCGATTCATGTATTTTTTGGCGATCGACACCACCAAACGCAGGTTTGATTGCACCATTTTTTCCTTGGCCCGACGGCCGACGTGGAGTCGGTGACGGAATGCAGGAAGTGCCATATCTAAAGCATTAGCCCATTCGCTGTCTTTGGGTTCGCGGTTATACTCTTCGAGCAGTTGTTCTCGAACTCGCTCTAATTCCAGCAAATCTGCAATCTTGCGCGCTAGTTCAATCTCTTCGTCAGCTCGCAGCAGTCGAATCCGACCGATTTCTTGCAGGTAAAGACGAATAGAGTCTTCAGTATAATGCTTTTTCTTTGCTTGGGCCCGACGGCGGGCTTTGACACCTTTGCCAACTTTAGTATCGTCTTCCTCGGATGGGTTGTCTAGAAGATATTCTCGATCGTCGTCTTCGTCAAAAAGTTCCAACTCGGTTTCGGGTAGAACGCTTTTGGCGTTCCGAAGCAACTCGATGGTTTCCATTTCGGGTGTGATTGTTGTTTCGAGTACGGTGTTAGCCTGGATCATGCCGCCTTCCTCATGCTCCTGAATTAAAGAATAAATAACAGTGGAATAGTGTCGTCTGTTTGTAGTTTAGACAAGTTAGCCAGTATTGACATTCCCGCAGGAAAAAATAGTGGGATTTTCGGTCTGCTAGCTGAATCTGTTACCGAAACTGCACCTGTTTTATGAGTCACGGTTCGAGTTCTGGTTTGAAGCAGCCAGCGCATTCAATTGATCGCAGATTTTAACATCCAGACCTTAAATTGAGCTTGAAGCTTTTTCTTTCGGAGCGAGTTACCACATCATCTGCGATACCTTGCCCAGAGAAGCAAACCATGAAGTGCGATCGATCGCACTTCCAAAAATACTGACTTTTTTACTCGGTACTTCGAGCTTTTACCCGTACAAGTTTTCCGGCACGGAACCCTCTAACTTTTGTATTGGAGGTGTCGAACTTTTGATTCGCCTTGCTTTCTACTCTGGTTGTCAGACATGACAGTTGCACGGCAAATTGTCGCCACCTTGGATGCTAGTCTGCTGCCTCAAATGCAATAGCAGAGGGTTGAAGCACCAAACCGGGAGAATCGGATCTTGCAAAGACCTTTCCGATTGTAGCCTTTCTCACAAAAAATGGAAGTTGTTTTCCATTGTTTGTCAAGAACTAGGAAAACTCTGTCAGCTTAGCTTGACAATACTAACTCATGTCCGGCTCTGCTAAATCCTGAGAACGGCCCGCAAAAACTTTGGCACGATCGAACGGCGCTGTTTTCTGCGTATATCTGGGTGAACGGCTGCGGCGTAGTTGGCCAGACAGTTAGCAGACAATTTTTGAGTTGCCCAAATTGGAACCAATACAATCCGTGTAGATACACCCATCATTACCCTGTTTCCCTGAATTGAATCATACGCAATCTGCGATTGAATAAAGCTCGTAGCTTTAGTTTGAAGTCGGCAACTCTGGATTAGAGACCGACTCTGACCCCCAATGAAGCGTTGCGGGTTGAGTAGTGCAACAGGGGCTTTCATTGTTAAGTTAGCTCAAATCTCAGAAATTGGGTTTAATTTTCACGTTAAATCACATTAAGTTCTTAACGTCACATTCTTATTTAAGCAGTTCGACACGAGTTTGTCGCGTCAGTGGCAAAAACCACCAGGATAAATTCTACTGAGAGTTAACCCGCCGCGCAACTCTCGGCTGCCAACTTCTCTAAAATTTTTTGGCTTTCGGTTCGCACTTGCGCGATCGCACGTTTTTCTCACAAACAACACAATTCGCCATCTCTCGGAAGTATAACTTCACGATTCCTTTAAATATACCGTGACAGTGTGAAGATTCTATAAAGCGCCTCAATCAATTTTAGGTAGCATTCCCAAATTGTCTTGATAATTTCAAGCAGACGCAAAAAATTCCCCAGCGGATGTTGATGTAACTGTCGGCCGATGATAACTCCGCCAGGGAAGAAAAATTTACCCAGTTAGCGATGTGCTTGCTATGGTTAGAGAAGGCCTAAACTCTAGGATACTTAAAGCAATGGAACGGTAGGACGTTGGTGCGATGCTCAAAATTTTGTTATTATTTACAGCGTGTCATCAGAAAGCACAGAGCCGCGCTTTATCCTCTACTGTGGTTTAAATTATCAAAGATTTGGGTTTAAAACCCCGTCCTTCGCTTGACGGCTTTAATTCCTTAAACCCATTCCCAAAAATCCGGGAATTGCTGGTTTTTGTAGTAAACTTTAAAAGTCAAGGTTGAACTCGCAACGCCCTCGTGAAACAGAGACTCAGACACACTTTTAGGCGTAAACCGGGGGACAAAGAGCGGCGAAAACTCTATAAACAGTCAGGGACTAAACAAAACAGTTCCAAATCCAGTAAACAAAATAATTTTCTTTTTGTTAAGTAGGGTAGGGCATACCCGAACTCTTCTTGTCAATATCCTAGTACCATGAGTGGAGATAGACCCTCTGGGATGGCTGTGAATCAGACTCGTTAATTGGTAGGTTTCTACGGTTGAAAAGTTTGAATATTGCCTTTCATGACGCAACATTTAAAGGTCAGTCGCTGAATTAAGAATCCCCTCGCCTTTAGGCAGGGGAGTGTCAAGTGGCTTGACCTTTAGGGGATGAAGCTATCAAGAAAAATTTCAGATCCGTTTCTATATTGACAACCCAATGAAGGTTTACTAGAAAGAATTAACCTGATTGAGAGAAAGATTTAGTAATTAATCGGGCCGAGATTACCATCTCTTTATAGCGCCTGTTTGTAGTCAGGACTTCAGTTTTTTTTATATTTGTGAATAAGCACTAAAGTCCTGACTGCGAACTTAATTTAACCGCAAGACAGATTACTGTTGATTTCGCAGCCGAGGGTTAACAAACTCGTTTAATCCTTCCCCCACCAAAGACAGTCCCACCACCATTAAAGTCATTGCCAAACCGGGAAACAAAGCTGTCCACCAAATGCCAGTAGGTAGCGCATCTAAAGCTAAACGCAAGTCGTGTCCCCATTCGGGAGTTGCTTCGGGAAGTCCTAATCCGAGAAATCCCAAACCTCCTAATGTTAAAATTGCATCGGCAGCGTTGAGCGCAAACAGCACCGGTACGCTCTGAATCACATTCAGAAACAGGTAGCGCGAAAGCACTGTCCAAGTGTCAGCACCCATGGCTCGCGCAGCTTCGACAAACAATTCGGTTTTGACGCTGACGGTGTGATTCCTGACGACGCGGTAGTATTGAGGGATGTAGGAAATGCTCAGGGCGATCGCAGCATTCAAAACTCCTTTTCCCACTACAAACGCTAGCGTCAAAGAAAGTAGCAGCCCCGGCAAAGTATAAATTGTATCCATTAAAAATAACAACACTCGATCGAGCTTGCCGCCCAAATAACCGCTAACCAAACCCAGCGGCACACCGATAAACAAACTCAAAGCAGTGGCTAAAATTACCACTTGCCAAGCCGCCCGAGAAGCAAACAGCGTGCGGGAAAACACATCGTAGCCGCTGCGGCTAGTACCAAACCAATAATTCGCCGACGGCGGTTCGTGGATGGGGTTAATCAAAGCCTCGGTAGGATTTTGCAGCCATCCCCAAGCTTGCATAGCTGGAGACAAGGTGGCTACCAATACAAACACGGCAGTTATTGTCAAACCTGCCCACATCATTTTCATTGACAGGCTTGAGGGTGAGGCACTGTTGAGAAATCGCGGCAGTCGGAGGCGGCTTTGAGCCATAATTGATAATTGGTGCGTCAGATTTGTTTTCATCAGCATATCAATATTTACCGAAAACCATAGGAAGACTTTTTAACCGCAGATGAACGCAGATACACGCAGATCAGATTACATCAGCGTTCATCCGTGTTCATCCACTGATATCTGCGGTTAAAAAGTCTTCGCTAATTTGCATTCCTACAAATTACTGGCAATTAACTCGCGGTACTGGCTTTTCGGCTTAACTCCTTTGAGATCAGCTACCAAATCTTTGTCTTTGAAATACTGAATCGTCGGCGTACCAATAACGCCCGCATTTTCAGCAATTTCTGGATCTTCTTCGATGTCAATTTCCACGTAGTGGATTTTGCCCTCGAACTCATCTACTACTTTGCTCAAAATCGGCTTGAGGCTGTGGCAAGGCCCACAACTCGGAGAGGCATATTTGACCACAATCAGTCGATCGCTATCGTGGAACAACTTCCGCAAAGCATAACCTCCTTCGTGGCGCGTGTCTTTGATATCAAAGTTCTCACTGGTTTTGCGTACTTTTTGAGCTTCCGGCGCTGCTGTGGGTTGCTCGGATTCCTCGGTTTGATGGAATTCCTGAGCTAAACCGTTGACTGACAGCCACCTTTCTGCCAGCATCGCACCCATACAACCGCTACCGGCGGCGGTGATTGCTTGGCGAAACTCGTGGTCTTGCACGTCGCCGACGGCGTAAACTCCCTCAACGCTGGTTTCTACCGAACCGTGTTTGGTGGCGATATAGCCTACTTCGTCGAGTTCTAGTTGACCTTGGAACAGTTGAGTGTTGGGAGTGTGACCGATCGCATAAAACAATCCTTTCACCAGCAAATCTGTTTCAGCGCCAGTCTGAATATTTCTAATTTTCAACCCATCCATTTTACTCCCCGGCACTCCCAAAACATCCACAGCTTCGGTGTTCCAGTGCACAGTGATTTTAGGATTGTTCAGCACTCGGTCTTGCATGGCTTTGCTGGCGCGCATTTGATTGCGCCGCACCAGCATATGTACGTGAGAGCCGTATTTTGTCAAATAAATAGATTCTTCCGCTGCGGTGTCGCCCGCGCCGATGACAGCTAAATCTACTCCTTTAAAAATTGGGGTAGCGCCGTCGCAAATCGCACAGGCAGATATTCCCAAATTCCAGTAAATATCTTCGCTAGGCAAGCCCAATCTTTTCGCCGTCGCGCCTGTAGCGATTACTATCGTGTGGGTTTTGATTTCTCTGTCTTCCGATCGCACTGTAAACGGACGCTGGCTCAAATCCACGTAAGTTACATCTTCTGTGTATAATTCTGCACCCCAGCGCACTGCTTGAGCTTTCATTCGATCCATGAGCTCCGGCCCGGTGATCCCTTCGGGGAAACCGGGGAAGTTTTCTACTTCTGTGGTGGTCATCAGTTGACCGCCGGGGACGCCTCCGGCTTGGTAGCCTTCAAACACTACGGGTTTCAGGTTTGCCCTCCCGGCGTAGATGGCTGCGGTGTAGCCTGCTGGCCCTGAGCCGATAATTACTAAGTTTTCTACGGTTTGTTCGGTCATAGCTATTTATTCAAACTCATAACGACTTCGTTTTACTAATTCTAGCAGAGTTCGATCGAGTTTGGTTTGATGCCATTGTGCGATCGACCATCTGTATCTATTGTTGAGGGTCGATCGGTCTTCGGGGCAATTCCAACTACTTTAATAAGCAAAAACAATCTAAAAGTCGATTTAGTTTTAAATGTTCGATCTATTTTGATGGCTGAAATCTTAAGCAAATCTAAAGATGACCAAAATTATTGACTTCATTCTCAATTATTTTACCTATTTACTTGCTTTGAGGCTTGTGGTACGATTTTCACAATCCAGGGGCATTATGACTAATTTAAATTTTTGACGCTGAAAGCTTTTAAAACCGTAAAATTAACGAACTCTGCAAATGTAATAAATACAATTGTTTATGCAAAATCTGCATTGTATGGTTTAAGAATTGTAAAGGAAATTTGGGTCAATTTGACAAAGTACATGATTTGTGGTATGCAAGGTGCGATCGGGGGGAAATTGGATTAAGATTTTTAACCGCAGATTAACGCGGATTAACGCGGATTAACGCAGATAAGATCGAATTTTGCTTTTTAAACTTGTGGATAAAATCAAGATATTGTTTGTGTGCAGCCGGAATAAGTGGAGGAGTTTGACTGCCGAGAAGATATGCGAGAATGTTAGCGGCTACAGCGTGCGATCGGCTGGAACGGAAAAAGGTGCAAGAATTAGAGTCACTGAGGGTTTGCTGGGCTGGGCGGATTTGATATTTGTGATGGAGCAGAAGCATGGCGATCGACTTCGCAGCAAATTTCCCGAAAGTCTCGAAGGCAAGAAAGTTATTTGCCTGCAAATCCCGGACAATTATGAATATATGGAACCGGAGTTAGTCGAGCTTTTGCAGGCGAAACTGAACCCCTATATGAAAATGCCAGATAACGAGATAATACCAATTTTCAAAAATCATGCAACAGTAGCTAGGGCTGACAAAATGTAATTCCATCCAGTTATAGATGCTATTGTCTCTGTAGAAAATTCTTTAAGATCAGCGCAAACTTTTTCTTTGATACCATCTAAATCATCATAAATGTCCCAACTCAGTTCTTGTTTAATGTGCTGCCATACTCTTTCGATTGGATTCAATTCAGGGCTGTACGGTGGTTGGAATATCAAGATAACATTATCTGGTATTTTC
>Ga0163147_10006905_pt1 | contig 13107 bp, 9 predicted proteins | sample OliLakLV19MP6G1_FD_148597 | JGI IMG/M metagenome (GOLD analysis project Ga0163147, IMG submission 148597) | Freshwater microbial mat bacterial communities from Lake Vanda, McMurdo Dry Valleys, Antarctica- Oligotrophic Lake LV.19.MP6.G1 | ecosystem: Environmental > Aquatic > Freshwater > Lake >...
TGGCAATGCCCGAAGAGGACAGCCCAGACCTGCTCAACGTCAACATCAACTATGACGGCTCAGTCAGTAAACGAGAAGGATTTGACATCTATGAAGGTACTACACCAGCCGAAACTCTTTCAAGCCCCCGTCCTCGCGGAGCAACCGCCTCTTCCAGTTATTACACCTACGGAACCAAAGCAACCCCGTTCTCAGTTGTCTTCCATCGCTATCAAAGTACGCCTGCTGCCGGGATAGGGATGGAGATGACCCTGCTGAGGGACAAGGTTTTCTCTAATCCCCGTGGGTGGACTAGCGCGGGTGCGACTGTCTGGTCAAACCTAGCGACCGTCAAACCAGACATCACCGTTATCCAGGACAGTGACAGGATACGCCTGCTCTACCTGACCGGGACTAACGTTCCCGTGCAGTTCACCATCAAGGAGCGTGACCTAACCTTCGTGAGTAACCTAGCTGAGTACGGTGCAATCGCCGGGGCACCAACCCTGAACGAGACAAACCAGTGGGGTGGTATCAACGCCACTAACACGTTCCTGATTAACAAGACGACCCTGGTGGTGTATTCAGGAGACTTCTCTGTCAACAAGATAGCCGCCACGGTGCCCGACGGGAACTACTGGTGTGTGTTTGTGAGCTGGCAGTGGTGGTGTCGTGCCCAGTATGTGCGGGGGGACTGGTGCCAGGATGTTCGTAACAGGTTTGCTGTGGATGCCGTGCGGGATAGGACTATACCCGTACCCACGAACTTGCTGAACGGAATTGTGGGGACTGAGTACAGCACTACACTGCTCCCATACCCAATTACCCTGAACAATACCGCTGGATACACGGGTGGGTACACCTACACCCAGACCGGAACCGGAGCCACTGACTTTCAATTCTCCAGTGGATTCACCAGCACCTCCGGCGTGGTCAACCAACCCTCCCCCAATTTCGTAACCTTCGGGGTTATGCAGGCGGGGATTGTCCGGTTCGACAGGGGCTTCCGGGCTGACTTCAATAGCACGATAGAGATTGATGAATCCCAATGCTCCGCTGTAGTAACCAACGCCATTGACGGATTTATTGTCGCCATCCGGAACACGTCGGGAAGTGGAACCGTAGCACCCTCGTGGCAGAAAAGGATAGCTGACTATTCTATTGACCTCGTTGGCTCTGGTGCGGCGATGAAGTGGTGGTCGTTCGATGGTATGAGTAATGGTGCGGGTGCCCAAGTCAAGGCAGACTGGGACATCTACTTCAGCTACACCCAACTTAACGGAACCTACGCGGGGACTGGGGCAATCAGCGCCCCTAATGCTATTGACCTGCCCTTCGATGGATACCCGTGGGCTGCTCCGGGCTTGTGGGAGATTGCCAACTACGAGCAAGGGGACTTCCCTGACACCGGAACCATCTTCCAGGGTCGCCTATACCTGGCTGGTTTTGCCAAACTACCTGGTGCCATCCTCGTATCAGACCTCTACGATACGACTCAGGTAGGGGTATTCTACAAAAGTTTCCAGCTAGAGGTTACTACTGGGGAGGCTGAGTCACCATTCGACATCTCCGTGGGGCTACAGAGCGCAGACGACATCATCAAGTGTGTGCGCGAGTGGCAGAATTCCCTGTGGATTTTCTCCAAATACTCGGTGTATCGCCTGACGGGTGGGGACGCAGGGATATCCTACGGCACGTTCAGCCTCCAAGCCACTGCCGGGGTGGGGGTTATCAACAGCCAGTCCGTTGCCATGACAGACCAAGCCCTGATGTTCCTCTCAAACCAGGGACTCTACAAGCTAGTGCCTGCCGGGGGTTTGTCTGATGCCTATGCGGTCGAAGAGGTATCCAGCAAAATCCGCACCGTGTTTGAGGACAGGCGGAACATGGAGAGTCTTGCCTACCTCGTGTGGGACTCCGTACGCCAGAACTTATACATGGCGCTGCCGACAACATCAACCACCCGGACGACGGACTTCTTCGTCTACTTCGCCCAACGGAATGCCTGGTCAAGGTGGGCTGACGGCAGTGGTGAGGGCTTGTTCACCAAGCACGCCTTCATGAGCTACAACACCCCCTCTGACTCCGACCTGTACATCGCCCACCTAGTCACAACACCAACATACCAAGGGGATACAGTCTATGAAGGTTATCGCATATCTCGTTACCCTAATCAATATTTTGTCGATGTTTGTATTGGTGCCGTATTCTCTGGGAATTGGGCAAAGCCTTGTCAGAGAGTCGTCTATTACACACTTGAAAATGATGTATTTGAATACTCAACCACCGTCGAGAGTTCAGGGCAGGTAACTGGATTCAAGATGCTTCCCTTCACGGATGTCCAGGATGTTGAGGTCTACCAGAACACGGTCAAATTACAGTTCGGGACGGACTACTACAAGACCCTTCAATCGACCATAGTATTAAACTTTGAGTCGGCGGGACAGCCCATCGTCATTGAGCAACGCACCACCGAACTGAAGCCCACCAGCAGTGTCGTGGGATACAAGCGTATCGTGACGGCAGAGCAGACGACAGCACCAACCTCACCCACCATCGCAACGACCAATCCAATCGTCTACGGGAACCCGGCAATCAGTGGGGCAGCAGAGCCTCTGTACGCCGTGGCAATCCAGTATCCCGCCTACCACAGCACCATCACCATGAGCAGGGGTACGCTGGCGAATTACAAGCGGATGAAGACCTACTTTGGGTATTACCGGAATGAGCTGGGTAAGTACCTAGAGCGGTTGGACATTCTGTCGGGTGAGAGCCTGGAGCTTATTGGCACGACGGTCAATAGCATTGGGGTGTCTATCGTTGTCCTGTTCAATGACGAGGCAGACGGCTCCCCAATCATGTCCGAAATCCTGGGGTCGGATGAGCTGTTCTGGGATGCGGCGAACTTAGGTCAGGCGACACCACCCAAGCAATCTACCCAGTACACCCGTGCGTTCGTCCCCATTATCGGCGGGGCTTATAGCTTCAACGTCGTCAACTTCTCCTTCGATGAGAAGACCTGGCGGCTAGTGGGGTACGAGATGCAGGTCAAGGTAAAACAGGGTAAGGGACTATCCCGGACAGACTAGGCTAATCAGAGGTCATAGCGGCTAACGACAGTTAATCTCTACGACCTGAAAACAATACCTTATTTTTCTTTGTATTATGCCCCCAGCAGTCATTGGCGCGGTAGGGTTAGCAGCCTCGGTTGCTGGTTCGGTAGCCCAGATGTCATCCCAGTCTAAAGCAGCTAGGAAACAAGACCAGGCGATTGAGGAGCAGGTACAGTCCTCTCAGCAACGCCTTACTCTTTCATACCAAAATCAGCAGATTGTTAAGGAACAATCTAAAATTGCCCAGGCTAAGGAGCAGGAGCAACTAAAGGCAAATCATCAGCAGAACCTTCTTGTCATCAACGAACAGCGGATGCAGGCACAGTTGGCTGGTATTCAGTCCCAAGCGGAGTCGAGCGGCATTCGTAATGACGCTAAAGCGCAGGCGGCAAACTTGCTCAAGGATTATAGCAACCAGACGAACCAGCTTCTCACCCAAAATGAGAACGAAATGGCGGGACTTAACCAAGCCACAGACAGCATGAATTCCCAGGAGAGTGCCGGGAAAGTTGCTAGAGCTGGCAAACAAGGTAGCCCCAACACGGTTTCGTCCGGTGCCCGTGAGCAGACACTCGTAAACCAACAGGCAGCACTAGACCAAGGAGTCCAAGGGAACGCAGCCACACGGGACTTCCAAGCCCGGAATGCAACAGAGTACGGTAACAAACTGTCGGAGAACCTTATTAAGCAAGCAGAGACGGCAGCGGGGTACATTGAATCGACCCAGGCAAACCAGAACCAGACGGATGCTAACACATTCGACGGGGGAGTGGTTGCGGAGAATTTCCAGAACAGACGAAATCTAATGGCTAGCAAAGCTGCATTCTTATCTGCACAAGGGCAGAACAGTACGCAGTACCTCGGACAGTTGCTTGGTGAGAGGGCGCAAATCTCCCAAGCGACTGCCCAGAGAGGGAGTATCCAACGCCCAGGAATACTCAGCTACGCCACCTTGGGGATTAGTGCTGCAACCCAGGCTTATCAGCAGGGTCTATTCTCACTCGGTCGCTCGACAGGTACCCCCTCCTCCCGCATCTCAACCCTACCTCCGGCAGTCAATACTAATATCAATTCATTCCCACCCACCAACACGACCTACTCCGGCACTACCGGAAATGAGATGAGAGGATAACCACTATGGCTCAACTACCACCGAGAAACACAGCCCTAGTGGACATCATGGGCACAAACAGTCCCCGGATGAGAGCGCAGACAGTACAGGGCACCCAGACACCCATCAGTCAGGACATCACCGACCAGAAGTTCGCCGAATCCAGGCAGTCCGTAGCCAAGATGTACCAGGATACGGTGCAGGGTCTAACGGATGTTGCCACCTCCAAGTCCTCCAGCCTAACCAGCCGGGGCAGGGGTCAGGGGGCAGCAGAGATTGCCGGACTCTTTGAGTCTGTGGCTACGGGTGTCAAAGTATACCAGGACGTAGAGGCAAAGCGTAAGGTTGCTGAGGCAGAGAAGGCGGCGGGTGAGTCCAAGGTTGCGATGACCCTGGCGAACCAGAGCGTCCGTACAGCAATACAACAAAAAATAAGTGATTTGAATGAGGCTATCAATACCCGCACGGGTGGCGAGGGTGTCAATAAAATCCGTCTTGACATCGACCAGATGCTTGCGGAGAACAGGTCAAGGTTAGACCCCAAGGATTACGAAGAGCTTGAGAACCTGGTTGTTGCCGCCAGAAATTCCGCATCGGATGAGTACTACACCCGCATCTGGAACACCCAGGATGAGATGGTGAAGTCCGAGAAGGCGGCACAACTAGCCACCCTCACGCTCCGGCTATCCCCAATGCTGGGGGCACTCAAGACAGCCCGGACTCCCGAAGAATATCAGACTGGGATGACCACCATTCTAGAAGCTGCTGTGGAGGGTACGCCAGATATGACCCCTGAGGAGCGGTCTATCTTCCTCACACCCCTCATCAACCAATTGGCGGCTGACTCCCAAGCCAGTGTTGCTACGGTCACGGGTATTGCCCAGACCCAGGGGGATATTGATGCCGCAATTCCAGCACTGGAAGCCTGTAATGCCCAGTACGGCAATGACCCCAACGCCCTGAGTGCCTGTAACGAGAAGGTTCGGGGACAGTTCCCTGGTGCATCCGCACTGATTACGGCACGTAAGAGTGACTCTGAAATCCGCTCCTTCACTCTATCGGATGTTAAAGTCCAGGCTGATTTACAAGCGTTGGCAATCGAGAGTAATGACCAGGAGATGCAGCGTACACAGGGCAACGTTCGTTCAGCATCGGTACAGAGCCTAGCATGGAAATTAGGGCAGCAGGATGGCAACTCCCGTGCAGAGCGTGAGCGCATCAGGAATAATCCAAGTGCCCTCCCTGTGGAGAAGGAAGCCCTGGCAATGGCTGAGGCTAACGACAAAGACCAGGCGGCACTAGCCAAGCTCAATGAGACTATCCTCGCCCAGAATGCAGAGCTGGAGTCAATCGCCATCAAGGTTGACCCCACCAGATTGGGGGATAACACATACCTCCCAGCCTCCCGCGACCCTATTACCGGGGCGTTGCAACCCGCTGTGGAGATTCCGGGTGGTGCGTTCATCATCCGACCCACAGCATCACGGGCACAGTTTGATGCGGCTGTGGCTCAGGCGGCAGAAACGGGACGACAGCGGGATGAGTTAATATTCAACGGGCAGCAGCGGGGGGTTGACCTACTCAACATCCGCAACCCGCAGTTCCAGGTGCCCGTCAATCAGGTCTTGGAACACGGTCGCCAGTTGGCAGCAGCCCAACGACCCAGACCCACCCTCCCGAATAGCCAGTGGTCACTCAGTCCTGACGGAACAGTTTCCCCCGCAACGCCAAATTTTAATCGGGTTGATGGGGAAGGGCGCATACCCACTCAACCTATTGTCCCCCTGCGCCGCCTCCAGGATGGCAGACGGGGTGATGCCCAAACCGACATGATTAGCCCCATCTCCGGTGTGAATGCCATTATCACGGATGGGTATGGTGAGCCTGGTAATGGGGAGAACGGTCGGGGGAGGTACCACTCCGGTATTGACATTGCCTCAGACCATAAGGGTGATGTCCCCGTCCGGGCTATGACGGGTGGGACTGTACTTCACGCTGCCAACTGGGGTGATGACGGGTATGGTGGCACGGTCACGGTACGCTCACCCTCCGGGCACGTAGAGCAATACAGCCACATGAGGTCATTCGATGTCAAGCCTGGTCAGGTAATCCCACCGGGAACACCACTAGGTCTGATGGGTGGTGGTGATAACGACGTGATGGCTGGTGGTTCGACCGGACGGCATATACACCTGACAATCTACAGACCTGACACCACCGATGGGGAGGTTGGATACACGTCCAGGACTCATTCCGTTGACCCGATAGCTTACCTAAAAGGAATACAGTATGGGAATGCTAACAACAACTCTCAGCAGGGCTTGCCACCAAACCAGGATTTCCCTGAGGATGGGGCTAGAAATGCTTACGTTCAGATTCCTCGCAGTGCCATTATACTGCCCAGCGGATTTGCCTTCTCTGGAAATAATTTACAAGGGTCAGTATTCTCCAACAACCAGCTACAGATACTCGGAGTCGGTGGCACCGGGAATGCCAACGCGAAGCCTGGTGTACCTATACAGAGGGTAGCCACTAGCGCTACGCCGCAGGTCGGGGGTATGGTTCCCATTAATCGGAATGCCTTCCCCTCTATCGGCACGAAGGAAGACAACTATGGCTACCAGGAACTACGGGACAGACCCAAGCTACGTGAAGCCATTTACATAATCGCCAAAGCCCTGGATGTCCCCGGTATGTGGGTGGCTGACATCATGAATGCGGAGTCTGGCTTCAGTCGGGATATTGCGGGTGGTGATGGTGGGGCATACACCGGACTAATCCAGATGAACTCTGACTTTATTGCCCGACAAGGGTTCTCCCGTAGTGACTTCTCCAGCCGGGATGAGGTGTGGCAGGCACAGAACATCATCATCCCCTACTGGCAGGCAGTGGCAGCGGAGGGGAAGGGTAAGTATGAAACTATTGAAGACCTGTATGCGGCAGTCCTGGGGGGTGGTGGCATGTATCGTGCAGCCCCGGTGGATAGGGATTATGGGGACTCCAATGCTGGGTTTCCACAGCACATGAGGAGGATGGGTCATGCAGCAGGGCGAAGATACCGAACAACATGGGAACAAGGAATGCAATCTTCTATGCCGACACACCAACTTCAAGATGGGGACATGCCACCCGTCAACGGTTCTTGGGCAATGGTGGGATAAAATGTACCATACAACTTTTGCCGAACGAATCCTGAGCCTCGCCTTTGTCCTAGTCATCTGCCTGGTCAACTTCCTGGCATTCAAGAATATGGATAACGATGCCATCATGCAGGCGGCACTGGGAATAAACTCTAGTGTTATCGGAGGGTTCATCGCCTTGCAAACGCAGCGGCGCGAACCACCATCCCGGAATTAATACAAAAAAAATAAGGTGATGTTTTCTGATTAAAATCGTGTATCCCCATTCCCGTATAGGTTTGGGGCATTTTGAGGGGGGGCTTGTGTAATCTAAAAATCCGTGCTACACTATTGGGACAAAGCGAACACAACCAACGGGCGTGAGTTAGGGAAGAAAAAGAGATTTGACTTTTCTTGTCTTCTGTTTATAATTGAAGAAGCAGTTTAGGATTCCGCGTCAGGGGTAAATATGAATTACAGAAAAGTAGAGACAATAGATATGGTACTCTACACGGGTCACTGCCTTATCGCTTTGTTTTTTGTTAACACAGCAGTAATGGACTGGCTTACCATAACTCTCCTGATTCTACTGTGTGGCAGGACATACCAGATTGTCCAAGCTCTCCGGGATACTTGACAGACGGCAGCACCCTACCCTATAATTTTTTGTATTGAATCAAAGAGGTTCCGATGAATGAAGATTACATTGAGGTGTCGATTCCTGCCCACAAGGAACTCTATATGGAGAGCCAGCTCCGGCAGGTAGACAACTGCACCAACGTAGCAGCCCTCCAGGATTTGTGTAAGCAGCTAATCAAATTACATTTCGGGAAAGATGAGGCGTGGCGTCAGATGATGAAGACCCACTTGACATGAGCCGATACCATCTAGAGGAAACAGACATGACAACTAAGAACGACCCTGGTGATTTGGACTCAGACTACACACCCATCCAACACCTACAGGCAAAGCTTAAGACTGAAGACCAACTAGCAAAAAAGCAGGTAAGAAAAATGGCTAAGGATTCACAAGGCACGGTATACACCCTCTTTAGTGACAACTATACGGTTAATGTCCAGAGCTGGATTACCCGGAACAACACCACCAGCGCATACAACGAGAAGGTTCACATCAGCACATTGGAGATACCCGTCCAACAAGCCATCCTCAATTCCCCCCTGAAGCAGTATGCCACTTCAGCCACCCCTATTATCATCAAGTGCCCCCAAGACATTGACGTTAATGGAGTCACTTACAACGTCAGCAACGCCCAGCTCCGGACGATTAGAGGGATTCTGGATACCGCCATTCGTGTTTCGGGTAACTAAGACTGAGTACTTATGGAGCAAAGTTAGATGCCACAGTCAACGCGATACATCCTAAGCTTTATCGGTGTGTTAATAGTCCTCAAGCTCCTCTCTAACGGAGCGCTCGACCCAGACCACTGGGTTATCCAATCCCCAACAGTCCCCCCTACGGAGCAAATTAAATGAGACCCCTCCTGGCTTTGTTACTCTGCCTGTCTGTGGTATACTGTAGTTACCTCTACATTGATGCCCAGGAAAAGTCCACGGTACAGTGTACCTGCACAGAGCAGACGGCACCACCCCCTACCTTATAATTTTTTGTATTCGATGCCGCTTTGGGCAGCGGAATCTTAAAAAATCCCCCCTTCCGGCTCGTGCTAGAAGAGGGGATTTTAGTCTTGATTAACCGACGTTGACTGCGTTCTCTAGACCAACGCCTTCGGGTGAAGGGACGGCTACAACTTCAGGAACGGTTTCGGGAACTTCACGCACAGGCTCAGGCAGTTCTAACGGGGGAACCGGAACTTCGGGAGTGGGTAGTGGTAGCTCAGTGGGGACGGTGGGCGAGGGAACTGTCGAAACCAGCCCAGCGATAGCATCAAGGATTTGTCCACGACTGAGGTTTAGGTCAGCAATAGCCTGGTCGATACCGGGAACGTCACCCGCGAGGGCAGCATCCAGTAAGCCTTTAATCACAACACCCTGGGAGCTGATGGCTTCCAAGATGGCGCGGTTAGACCCATCAACCTGTTCTTGATAGACTGAAAACTTAGTCATTAAATACTCCAAATCTAGGATATGCTCGTTGCCATAGCGCACATCTCGCGCTATCTTTCTCAGGAGTCGGAGTACTGGCTCTGTGACTATTACGCCATAGACCACATCCTCTTCCTTAAAATCAAAATCATCTTCTTCCATAGATTCCTCACTTTTTCTGGTTAGCCTAGTCGGTGTGCCCACACTGCCCTCGACCCTGGGATGGTGTAGTTACACCACTTTAGTAGGCTGGCAGGGAGCCATAGGTCATTCTCCCCCGACAACCACTTGTTGTACTGCCCCGTATGCGCGCTGAACTTCCCATTAGAATCATTCACTTGAATTAGTCCGTTGGGTAGAATCTGCTTCAGGAGGATGATGTGCCCAGAGGGTGTCCAGTCGCCACACAGGATGACGGGCTTAGTCTTCAGGTGGGAGAGGACATCTTCCCAGTCGGTTGCGTAGCTGAAGTTATCCTTGATGCCGTAATCATCGAAGACCTTTACCATCGTCTCCGGGGCATGGCGACTGTACCTGTGGTTATATTCCTGAAAAATCTCATCGGGGAGCCTACCGCCACCACCCACGAAACCGTATCCTGTCAGGGCGCTGGCTGTGGAACTGAAATTGCAGGTTCCTTGAGGTTCAAACTTATTATCCCATTGTGAAAAGTATTTTACTCTGTTGACATCGTACTTCCTATCCATCTTATTTCTTGTGTATTGAGGTACAATGTAAAATTAGCCCCAAGGGAGAATCATGAAATCATTGAAAGAGAGATTGGAAGAGAAGCTTGTGCCCAACGCCAATGGATGTCTTGAGTGGATTGGGAATCTGGATAAGGATGGGTATGGGCTAATACGCGATGGTGGTAAAAGACTGCGGACACACCGAGTTGCCTGGATGCTGCATTACGGGGAAACACCTACCCTCAACGTTTTGCATAAGTGTGATAACCCCCGATGCTGTCGTGTTGACCATCTCTTTTTGGGAACTAACGCCGATAATGTGGCTGACAAGGTAAGCAAAGGTAGGGCAAGGGGCGGTAATGATGGTGCGTGTCGTAAAGTGGATTCAGACATGGCACATTTCATGTTCATCCTGGCTGTCGAAGGGCACACGCATAGGGCGATAGCTAAGCGGTTGGGCGTTTCCCGCTGGACAGTGGGTGAATACCTAAGAAGGGCTAACCAGTAGTCATACCTTATCACCAACACCATGCCTGATATTATTGGAGAGGCTCAAGAGCGTGCAGATTCTACACGTAGGAGTCTTACCATACAGCCACCTCCCAAGAGAGCGTGGCTGGAGAACCCTGCCGTGCCCTTTGGTGAGGCTCTGCCAGCCCGTGACCCCGACCCAATTGGGTATGCACCAACATCGGAGCAGCAACCAGAACCCCCCCTGATGGGCGCTACGGAGGGTCTGCCGTTTGGTGAGGAGATACCTTCCACCACTATTGGGTTCGCCCCCACGTCAGAGCAACAGCCAACCCCACCCAACCTATCCCAGGCTACCCCACCCTCTACATTCGGGGATGACCTACCCTCTCCCATAACCCACTCCACACAGGGCGGGATGCTAGACGACCTGTTCACCAGTAGGACGGGTCAAGCACTGGTTCCGGGTATGCAGCCTGGTCGGAACATTGCTGAAGAGGTGATGGCTCCGTATAAATTACAGGCACAGACTGATGCCCAGAGGCAAGGTGAGTTTGTTGACTCCTTCCTGGGTTCACGAGATTCCATCATAGACCGGAACTACGCCACGTCAAACACGGGTGTGGGTCAGAGTATGCTGATGCTGGGGGAGAGCCTGACCGCATCCAACGCCCGACGACTTGAGGGTGCTGCCAGCATTGCCTCCCTCGGTACGGGTCAAGCACCCACGGCACGGGGCGCACAAATCCCTGGTATGCCATCACCCCCCGACTCACTCAACAACCCTGTAGGTGAGATTGCCCCTGGCGCAGCAGCCCCCGAAGTCCGGACGGGTGCTAGTGCCTGGTATAGTTCAATCACGGGTCAAGCCTCCGCAGTTGCTAACCTCATCGGTAGTCTGTACACCCCCCTGGATGGTAAGTTTGATTCCATCACTGACCTACCCGATGTTGTGTTTGGTGCCCCCTTTAAGTTTGGTGCTGCCGTTGGTCGCAACATGACTGTCCGGGGTCGAGCCGATACGTCACAGGGTGAGGCTATCGATGTAGCAGCAACAGCGTTGGGGCAGTCCATAGCCCCCGCCGAGAATATCAATGGTGGGTACGTTATGAACCCCGTCGATGGGCGGTTCGGTGCCCAGGGTTCGGGGTTGGGTGGTGCCGCACTGTACGGCTTCTCTATCTTCCAGAACGCTATAGGGGCAAGCATCTACTCCATTACGGACGCTGGTGCCGTAGCCAACCAAGCCCTCATTGGTCTACCTATTGTGGGTGAATCTATCCGCCAAGTGACCAACAACTTTGGGTCTGACATTGTGAATAGACCTGAACTACTGCAGCTTGGGTATCGCTATTATCAGGCGTTTGGGGGTGCCGACCTAGCCTTCACCCAAGACATGGGCACTACCCAGGCAAAGCAATCCAACGCCTACCTAAACATCCTCGACCCCAAAGCTACGGGTGTAGAGTGGTGGGCACGGTTCGGTGTGGGCATGGCACTAGACCTGCTTACGGGTGGGGTGGATGACATCGTTCGTGTCGGAGTCCGGGGGGCACGTGTGGGTGCATTGACTATCCCCTACCCCTCACTACGCACCAACATCGCCCGGATTGGTCTACCTGGTCGTGTCCCCTTCGTTGAGACAACGGGGCAGCTTGCCAGTCGTACCACACGCGAGGCTCGTCGTGCAGCCGTAGCACCAACCCTAGGGACTGACATCAACGGAGTACCCGACCCCTGGACTACACCGGAATCACCCGCCACTGTTATCCAGCCACCCAACTACGGTCGCGGGGGACAACCCGGAGTCGGGAGGGTAGTGGAACCACCTACCGAGCCAGACCCCTGGGGACAGTCACCACCCAGTCAGGCGGCAACACCCCACTCAGTAGCCCAACCCACTGCCACGGTCACACAAGGGGAGGCAGTGTTCTCCAACGGTACGGATGCCCTGGCTGTGAGCATCGTTACCAATCCCGGTCTGATGCCCCCCACCAGACAAGTCGTTGATGATGACATGGCTGCCTTCGGAGTAGACCCCGGAACGGTTGATGCTGACATGGCTGCATTTGGTATCGACCCCCAGACAATACAAGATGACATGGGTGCGTTTGGTATTGACCCGGAAACGGTTGATGCTGATATGAACGCCTTTGGGGTAGACCCGGAAACAGTTGCCAACGATATGGGTGCGTTTGGGGTAGACCCCCAGACAGTCATTGATGACATGGGTGCATTCCCCGACCCAGCCCGACTGACTGGTCAACCCGACCGTCCCCAACTACCCGCCGGGACAGAGCGTACCCTCATTACACCTGAACCCTCATCCGGGCAGACTATCATCACCCCCGCGCCACGGGTTGTTGAGCCAATCACCCCTTCGATGCGAAAGGCAGCGGAATCCAAACCCAAGACACCAGAGGCTTCCACCCCCCCAAGTGCCGATTTGCCAATCACCCCGCAGACGATGTTACGCGCCGTAGCCAATGACCCCACCAGTCTTGAGGCAGCCAACCCCGTAGTCCGGGCAGCGGTCGTTAAGGAGTCAATCGATTCACAAAT
>Ga0163147_10006911_pt1 | contig 13103 bp, 14 predicted proteins | sample OliLakLV19MP6G1_FD_148597 | JGI IMG/M metagenome (GOLD analysis project Ga0163147, IMG submission 148597) | Freshwater microbial mat bacterial communities from Lake Vanda, McMurdo Dry Valleys, Antarctica- Oligotrophic Lake LV.19.MP6.G1 | ecosystem: Environmental > Aquatic > Freshwater > Lake >...
CAATTTGATGGGTGCCTACAACGTGAACCAGGCGGAGATTTTCCGCAACGGATTCCTTGAGGCGTTCAATGTCGTGAAGGCGGGCGGTGAGAGTCCGCTGATGAATAACCTGCTGCGTGCGGATACGCGGGTTCGTGCGGGGGAGAGCGGATCGCAGTTTGTGCGGCGTCAATACGGGCCATCGGTGAACAATAACTCGGTGGCGTTCATCGCGAATCAATTGAGCCGCGTGTTGGTTGGCGGGCAGAATCTGCCGGCTGCGAGTGGCTTGGGTGCCAACTTCTTCAATCCTTATCCGCAGTTCGGCGGCGGCTTGACGTTGATCGATTCCAATGATTGGTCGACGTACCATGCGCTGCAGGTGAGCCTGAATCGCCAGTTCCAAACCGGTGCGAGCATCAATCTGATTTACACTTTGTCGAAGTCGCTCGATACGCGCAGTTTCGATCCGACGTTCACGGCGGCGGCGGGCGGCGCGGGGCAATCGGCATCGAGTTCACCGTTCGATATCTTCAATCGCAAGCTTAATTACGGTATTTCGGATTTCGATCGTACGCATGTGCTGCAGTCGACGTTCGTGTATGAACTGCCGTTTGGCAAGGGGCAGCGGGTGATGGGTAGCGCAGGCCCGTGGCTGAACCGCTTGATCGGAGGCTGGCAGTTGGGCGGATTGTTCCGCGCGACGTCGGGACGTCCGTTCAGTGTGTATAGCGGAGAGAACAGCTTTTCCAGCTATGTCGGAGCGTTCGCGGATTGCAATGGCTGCACCCGGTCCGACGGACAGGTCAAAACCGAGAACGGCTTCCCATGGTACTTCGAACCGTCACTACGCTCGAAGTTCTCGCTGCCTGCCGCGGGGACGTTGGGCAATACAGGACGCAACTTCTTCCGTGGCGACATGTTGGTGAATCTGGATCTGAGTTTCCTAAAGCGGACTCGCATCACCGAACGGTTGGGATTCGAGATCCGCGCGGATATGACCAACTTCACCAATACGCCATCGTTTGGATTTCCAACGACCACGGTGACTTCGCCGTTGTTCGGTCGCATCGGGGGATCGATTTCATCGACAGCGCGACAGACGATGTTGGGGGCGAAGCTCACGTTCTAGTAGAGCCTTTTCAAAGATTTCTGTGGCTACCCGCCCGGCGTCCTGCGCTTGGCCCCGTGTCAAAATACGGGGCCAAGCTATTTCAATTTTTCCTTCTCAATCGCGATAGCTTGCGTCAACGCGATTTCCACCGAGGTCCCCGTATCGAACTGGACATCGGAACCGCGCATCAGTATTGCCATGAACGTTCCGGCCGCGATTCCCGCGAGTCCACCGGCACCCAGCCCCCGCAGTGACGGATTCGCAACCACACCGGCCAGCGCACCCATCGAGCCGAGCCTCGAGCCATTGTCCAATGCTTTGTCGAAGTCACGGCCTTTTTCGGAATCCTGCTGGACCGTCCCTGGCTCGCGGACCGACGTACTCTTCGCCCCTGGCACCTGCTCGATCGCCGCAGCCATATCCACCGTGTGGCCATTGGCGAAAATCAACGACGTCAGGTGAAACCTCAGTTCAGCCCTGCCTTTAATGCGGCCCGCACGCTTCACCGAATCGACGACGCCTTGCACCCATGTGCCCGCTGGAATCGCCATGCCACCCGACACGGCAATCGGGAAAGTCGTCTGCGCATAGACGGCGTCGCCGGGTTGCGCGTTCCTGGTGGACAAAGGTTGACGCAACTGAATCGGCAGGCGCGTACCGGCAGGGACAACCATCATGGGACCCGTCAATTCCGCAGCTTTGCCTTGCGGCAAGTCATCGCGCGATTTGAACTGGGCGTGGCAAAGGGCCGTGACGGCGAGCATCGCCAAAGTTTTAGGCAGAATCATTGTATGTGTGACGCGTCCCCTCGCAGAGAATGTTTCTGGAAATCGAACTCATCCAGAAGTTTGCCGGTGCGATCCCGCTCTTGAGCGGATTCGCGTTTCGACAGCAGCTTCCGAAGGTCGCGCATCGGTTCCCCCGGTTCTTCTTTCATCATCCAAGCGCCAGCGATCAGCGAATAGGCGTCGAACTTGAGTTTCTCTTCGGATCCGGGGACAGCCAACATGTCGAGCACCGGCTCGCGCAACAGTCGCCAGGCGCTGAAGTCTCCTGCGCGGAACAGCAGACCCGCGAGATGCAATTGCTGGCTGCGAGCGAGGCGTGGCAGGGCCGCGGTCGCAAGCGTCCGCCATGCGGGATCGTCGATCCGCCAGAGCGAACAGATGGCTGGATACGAAACGAGTATCTCTGGCGCGACGGCTGCATCGCGCAGCACTTCGAGCGTTCGTGGTGCAGGGTCTCGCAGGTAACCTAACGAAAACAACGCGGACATCGATCCGGGTCCGCGCTCCTCCACGATCTTCACCAAAACGGGTTCGTCGCGCGGGTTGGTGCGGCGGATCGCCGGGATCCGGTCTTTGCTGTCGTCCAGTTGGATGTTGATATCGGCCTGCGCAACGAGAGCCGAGATCAATAAGAGCGCGGTCACTCCGACCTCATGATATCGAGGGAGCCGAATCGTCCCAGCATAGAATTTCGGCGCCGCGCCTCGGGCGATCGCCAGTCCGACTGGTCGTCAAGCATGGCGAGCATTTCGAGGTGAGTCGCACAATCCTGCCACTGCGGACCAATCCGGATTCGGGGGAGTAACGCCATAGCCGTATTATTCCAAATGCGAGCGACGATCGTGCGCTACACTGGCGCTGATATGCGAAGCCTCCTTTCGATCTTCCTGCTTGCCGCCTGCGCGGTGCCCGCCATCACACCCGAAGAACGCAAACAGCTTCTGGCGCGCATGGATGGCAACGCCGAACACTTCGGAGCCATCTCACGCAAGATCTGGGAATTCGCCGAGGTCGGGTATAAAGAACACCAAAGCTCCGCCCTGCTGCGCGACGAACTGCAAAAGAACGGCTTCACGATTGTCGGCAACATCGGCGGCATCCCGACGGCCTTCACCGCCACTTGGGGATCCGGCAAACCAGTGATCGCAATCCTCGGCGAATTCGACGCCCTTCCAGGACTCTCGCAGGACAGCTCGCCTGAGCGTAAGGCGATCAAAAACGGAGCACCCGGCCACGGTTGCGGACACAATCTCTTCGGAACCGGATCCGCCATGGCAGCCATCGAAGCCAAGACGTATCTCGAAACCAACAAACTGCCGGGCACGATTCGCTTCTACGGTACGCCGGCGGAAGAAGGCGGCGGAGGCAAGATTCATATGGCCCGCGCGGGAGCGTTCGCAGGCGTTGACGTCGCTTTGCACTGGCATCCCGGAACCGCCAACCGCGTCACCGTTGGCGGCGCGCTTGCCAATATCAATGCCAAGTTCCGTTTCTATGGAAAAGCGTCCCACGCGGCGGCGGCCCCCGAAAAAGGCCGGTCGTCACTCGATGCCCTCTTGCTCATGGCCCATGCCGTCGACATGCTGCGCGAACATGTCCCGCAAGAGACCCGCATTCACTACATCGTCACCAACGGAGGAGCCGCCCCGAACGTCGTACCCGACTTTGCGGAGGGCTACTTTTACGCGCGGCATCCGGACATGGGTGCGCTCGACGGCATCTGGGATCGCCTGGTGAAATGCGCACAAGCCGGAGCACTGGCAACGGATACGCGCATGGAGATGGAAATCGTCAATGCGGTTTACAACATTCTTCCCAATGAATCGCTCTCTTCGGTGGTGGATCGACAATTGCAGATGGTGGGCGGCGTGAAGTATTCAGGCGAAGAACAGAAGTTCGCCGAGGAGCTCGCCAAAACATTTCCGCCGGATTTTTCGTTGGCCGCCGGCAGCCAGCAACAGGTGCTGCCTATGCTCGTCGCTCACGGAAGTGGCGGCTCAACCGACGTCGGCGATATCAGTTGGATCGTACCGACAGCCGGCTTCAATGCCGCGACCGCCGTCCCCGGGACACCCGGACATAGCTGGCAAAACGTCGCCTGCGCGGGTTCGAGTATCGGACGCAAGGGCATGATGGTGGCAGCCAAGACGCTCGCGTTGGCGACGATTGAGTTGCTGCAGAATCCGAAAGCTGTGCAAGACGCCAAGACGGATTTCGAACGCGCCAAGGGCAGCCGCGCCTATGAGTCGCGCGTGCCAGCCGGGCAAAAAGCCCCGCTCAATTATCGCGATAACATACGCGCAATCGAATAGGCGACACTTGGAATCCAAGTGTGGCAGAATGACCGCATATGAAATTGTTGCTGCCGTTATTTGCTTTGATTCCCCTTTTCGCTCAGGATCGTGAACTTTCTGAACTCATGAAGACGCTCGCGCCAAAACTGGTGGACCGCCCCGCGGGTCCGGTCGCCGTCTTTAAACTCGGTGGAGGCAGCGGCACAACCTCCACGCTGGGCGCATATCTTGCCGATCAGGTTGGCGCGCAATTGCTGTCTTCGTCGAAACGCGCAGTAATCACGCGGGATCAGACCGCTGAACTCGGACCTCCCAGCCAATCCCGGATGGCGGATCTTGTTCAAAAGTTCAACGCTGCCGTGGCCGTGACAGGCAACTAAACGGTGCAGCAGAACGAGATCTCGGTGACGGTATTCTTTCGCGATCCTTCCACTTTCATCGCTTTCGCGGGCGATACAGTGAAATTGCCGCGCAATGCCTCGATCGATGCCATGCTCGGCGACGCCGAAGCGGAATCCTCAGCACCGCGCGCCGGCCCCACGTCGATCTCCTCACGCCGCCAACCACACGGTCGCGTCAGGGACGACGATGAGGAGCGAAGCCCGGTCTTCCGCCCCGGTTCGCAACGCCGCGCGGCGATCGACAACGACGGCGATCCCAAAGCTGTGCCGGTTCCCACGTTAGCCAGCGGAACGGAGTTGGCGGGGCGTTTGATTGAACCGATCTATTCGGATTATGCCCGCCAAGGTCAGCGCTTTCGCGCGTCGCTCGATCAGGACCTCGTGCAAGACGGAAAGGTAATCGCCACGCAGCGCGCCGCATCCGATCCACAGAAGGCGCGGATATTCTGGTTTCGAGCGTCCCGATTTATCAGGATGCCAAGGTAACGGGTAAAGGCCGCGCGAGAAGCGGGCTGAAGTGGGGTGCCATAGGCGGCGCGATCGGTGCGGTTGCCGGGGGAGCTCCCGGTGCCGTAATCGGCGCAGGTGCAGGCGGAGCCGCCGGATCGACGGTGGACGGCGGACAAAAATTGTAACCCTTGCATCCGAGACCAAGCTCTCATTCCGAGTGGAGTAGGGTTCCTTTCCAGTAAACACGCGCAAAACGGAACCCGCCGCGGGTTTATTTGTGCTTATGGTGGACCGCTTGCCGGTTCCTTTGCGCTCAGACAATTCGCCGACCTGACCAACGTTCCGCAGATGCTCACCCGGGTTCTTCGGTGCCTTCGCCGAACGAAAACTAGCTCTCCACAACTTGCTGAAATTTATTTCTGCCTTATTTTCTTGCACTTAGCGAAGCTCGTTCACCGGAAAAAACAGCCCCACCCGCCACACTCGCGCACATAGGAGACTCCTTGTGAGCAACTTACAAATCGATCGCAAAACCTACCGGCTGACACTCGAACAGTACATGCCGGAACCCCAGAAGAAGGACCTCATCGTCCTCCATTACACGGCCGGCGCGTCCGCCGCCGGTGCCTTTGCCTCTTGGACCACGCCGGTCAAAGGCAAGCAGCAGAAAGTTGCCACTGCCTATGTGGTCGACCTCGATGGAACGATCCACGAAATGTTCCCGCCAACCGCTTGGGCCTACCATCTCGGTATGGGCGCGGCTGAAAACCCCCAATGGATCCACGACCGCCGGTCTATCGGAATCGAGATCGTCAACCCGGGTCCCCTCCGCCTCGACAAATCCGATCCCAAGCGGCTCAACTGGTATCCCCTGAACTTCGGCGTACGCTGGTGCGGCCTCGACGAAAAGTTGAAGTATGTCGAGACCCCCTGCAATGGCTTTGACTACTGGGCGAGCTTTCAGGACGATCAAGCGGCAGTCGTGCGCGACCTCGTCGCCGATCTCTGCACGCGCTTCAACATTGCCACCGCCACTCCGCCGCCCGCCAAGCGCGACAAATATGACCCAAAGTATTTCGGATCGTTCAAGGGCATCGCTTCGCATCGGAACTTTCGCGCCGACAAGAGCGACATCGGTCCCGCATGGGATTGGAAGATGCTCGATCTCGTTCTAAAGCCGCGGTGAGTGTAATCAAACCCAGCGTGCAAGCCACTGCCAGGCTTCGGCCTGCATCGCGGCATTGAACTCGTGAGGCGCATCGGGATAAAGCGAGCACTGAATGCGCTCGGGCATCCCCGCCTTGCCATAGCAGGCCTTCAACTTCTGGTAGGAGGCCTGCACCCCCGCTGGTTCAAACAGCCGGTCTTTGCCACCGTTGATCACGAGCAGCGCCGAAGGCATCGCCAGCGATGCGATATCCGGATAATCCAGATAGCGATACAAACCGGGGATCAGCTTCGTATGCCCGATCGTGTTCACGACCTTATCCTTCAATTGCGTGGGAAACGAAGTCATCCAGCAGCCAAGAACACCGGCCTTCACCCGCGCATCCGCCGCCGTCAAATAGCACGCGCGCAAACCGCCCACGGATAGACCAACGCAGCCAATCCGCTTCGCGTCCACATCCGGGCGCGTCACCAGATAGTCCACGGTTCGGATGTCATCCCACAACAGGATCCCCGCCCAAGTCGCTCCCGCCGTCATGATGGTGCGGCCCATCAACTGCTCGTTGGCACTCGATCTTTGATTGAATTGATTGATCCGCGCCTCAGTCAAGGACGAGGGACGCTCACGCCAATCCTCGGCATCGCCCGCCACCAGCATCCGCCGGTCGCCCCAATAGTGCATGTCGATCACGATCGTGACATAGCCGGCCCGCGCCAGATCTTCCGCAATATTGCGCCCCGCATAGTAGGTTGCCTTGAACTTCGCCAGCACCGGATGCTCGCCTTCCACCTGCACGAGCTTCTCTTTGCCCCACAGGTAAAAACCGCCATGATCGTGCAACGCGACGATGGCGGGATATCGCTTACCTGACGGCCCAGAAGGACTCAAAACAAACGCGGGCACGCGCAAGGCCGGCGTCGTCGAAAACACGATCCGTTCCAGCGTGAATCCATCGCGCCGCTGTGTGGAAAGCACCTCAGCCCGTGCGTCCACCTTCGCCGGCGAATAGTGCAGCAGTTCAAGATACTTCGCACGAGCTTCGGACTTCCATTTGTCGAGTTTGGTGAACCGCGGCTCAAGCCATGACAGCGATGGGTTCGAGACCGCCAGACTCTCAATGAACGAGATGTGATTGCCGACATCCTGACCACGCAGAGACGACGCGAGGCCAAAGGCGGAAATGAAATCCCGTCGAGTCATTTACTGATTGCCGAGCAGATCCATCTGTCCCAGCAATTTCTCGATGCGATTGCGGACATGCTTCCGCTCGCCCTTCATCTGATCGAGCTCAGCCTTGTACCTCTCCGCCTCCCCGTCCGCATGCTTGGACTTCGAAAGGTTCGCCAAAGCCGCCTCCTTTTCCGTGGTGACGGATTCCAGCTTTTTCTGCAAATCGGCATTCTGATCGCGCAGGGTTCTCACCAACTGCACAGCGCGCGTGATGCGTTCTTCCAGACTCGCCAGCGAGTCGGAATCTTCCGCTATGAACAACTCCATTCCTGTAGTGTACTCGCACGCGGACAAGGGGCGAAGGCGCTTTTGGCCCTCGCTCTGTTTTGCCTACTGTTGGAGATGCGCTCAACGCGATAAACTCAACAACATGCGGTCTGTTCTCTTCTTTCTGCTTCTCTCTGGCCTTGCACACGCGGCCATCGTCAAGGACGTACGCGATGCCATCGCCGAAGAACAGTTCGCCAAAGGCGACTCGTTGATCGCGGCCTATCGCCTGACCAATGGCGTCACTTCCGAAATGCTCGAAGCCCTTAGTTGGCTCGGTCGCGGCGCGCTCAAACTGAAACAATATCCCAGGGCCGAAGCCTACGCGGAGCAAACCCACGAACTCGTTCTGGCGCACTTGAAGAAACAGCCCCAGCTCGACGTGGACATTTACCTGCCCATTGCCCTCGGGGCCTCCATCGAAGTGCAAGCCCAAGTCATGGCCGCGCGAAACGAACGCGATCAGGCCGTGTTGTTCCTCCAGAAGGAACTCAAGACCTACCGCGCCACCTCCATCCGCCAGCGCCTGCAAAAGAACATCCATCTGCTGAGCCTCGAAGGAAAACCCGCCCCTGCATTGCAATTCCAGCAATACCTTGGACCCAAACCCACAACCATCGCCGCACTCAAAGGCAAGCCTGTCGTGCTCTTTTTCTGGGCCCACTGGTGCGGTGACTGCAAGTATCAAGGCCCGATCCTGGCGAAGCTGCGCGATGAATACAAAGGGCTGGCCGTCGTGGGACCTACCCGCCTCTACGGCTACGTCGCCGGAGGCCAGGACGCTCCGCCCGCCAAAGAGTTGAAGTACATCGATGAAGTCCGCAAACGCCACTATTCGATGTTGCTCGACATGCCCGCGCCGCTCGATCTCGAAACCTTTCTTAACTATGGATCGTCAACCACTCCCACGCTCGTTGTCATCGACAAAACAGGCATCGTGCGGAGCTACCATCCCGGTGTAATGACAGAAGCGGAACTACGCATGGTTCTCGACAAGGTGGCCCGATGATCGCCTTCGCCCTTCTCCTCACTGCGGTGGACTTTCAAAAAGAGGTCAAACCCATCCTCTCGAATGCCTGCTTCTCGTGCCACGGTTTCGATGCGAAATCGCGCATGGCGGGCTTGCGTCTCGACAACAAAGAGGGCGCGTTTTCAATACGCAAAAGCGGCGCCGTGATTGTGCCCGGTAAGCCGGATGCAAGCCTGCTGTTGCAGCGGGTGCTGCATACCGATCCCGCACGGCAAATGCCGCCGTCGTATTCGCACAAGAGCCTCACCGCCGCTCAAAAAGATACTCTCCGCCGCTGGATCGCGGAAGGCGCGCCGTGGAAGGAACACTGGTCGTTCCGCGCGCCGGAGCGCCCGGCATTGCCTGTCGGCGCGGCGGCAAATCCAATCGATCGCTTCATCGTCGCCAAACTCGCGGCCAGCGGACTCGCGCTCAACGCAGATGCCGATCGGCGCACGCTGGCCCGCCGCGCGACGCTCGATTTGACGGGACTTCCGCCCACGCCCGCTGACGTCGACGCATTCGTCAACGACGCCTCTCCGGAAGCCTACGCCAACCTCCTCGACCGCCTCTTCGCCTCACCGCACTACGGCGAACATCGCGCGCGCTACTGGCTGGACGCAGCGCGATACGCGGATACCCACGGCATCCATAACGACAACTATCGCGAGATGTGGCCCTATCGCGATTGGGTGATTCAAGCATTCAACAAGAACATGCCGTTCGATCGGTTCACTCTGGAACAAATCGCCGGTGACCTGATGCCCAATCGCACCATCGATCAACAGATCGCTTCGGGATTCCATCGCTGCAACGCGACAACGGCCGAGGGCGGATCCATCGACGACGAAGTGCTCGCCATGTACGCCAAAGATCGCGCCGACACCACAGGTGCCGTGTTTCTCGGACTCACTATCGGCTGCGCCACATGCCACGATCACAAGTTCGATCCCATCACGCAAAAAGATTTCTACGCCATGACAGCGTTCTTTCGCAACACCACGCAGGCCGCGATGGACGGCAACATCGCGCAGACGCCGCCGGTGATTCATGTCCCAAGCAGCCAGCGGGATCGCGAGTTTTCACTCACGTTTCTGGAAAAACGTAAGCAGTTGGCTGCACAAATCGATTCCATGCGCGCGCAGGCGAAAGCGTATCCTCCGCTCACCACAGAACTGAAGCTCGATGAGGTTGAAACATTCTCCGGCCAAGGCGGCGCATTCTCCATTGCCGGACGCTTCACCATGCCTCTGGATGCGGAAAAAAAGAACATCCGCGTCTTTGCCAAGTCTGATAAGAAAGACCGCAATCGTGGCTGGCGCGTGGATGTCGAAAGCGGCGTTGCGATCGTGCGACTGAACGGCGATCGCGATCAGGAAGCCACAGTCCGCGCTCCCGAAGCCACAAGGTTCACCGCAGGATCCACGCATCACATCGCGATCTCGCACGATGGCGCAGGTGACGGTGGCGGCTTGACGCTCTTCGTCGATGGACGCGCCGGCCAATTCGGCAACGTCTACCGTAGCGCCAAGGGATCCACTTCCAACGACGTTCCACTGGAAATCGGCGAAAACGTCAGAGGCGTGAAGTTCTTCGATCGCATGTTGCTCGAGGACGAATCCCGGTGGCTGGCAAGCTCCGCTGAGAATCCCGACGATTTAGAAGCACTGCGTTTGTATGAACTGATTCGCGGCGACGCTTTGTATCGGCGCACCGCCCGCGATTTCGCAGCGATGGACGCGGAGATGCTCCGCATCCGCCGCCAAAGCCCTGTCACGCACGTCATGCAAGAGAAAGCGGACACGATGCCCATGGCGCGCATCCTGCATCGCGGTGCCTACGATCAGCCGCGCGATCAAGTGGAACCCGCAGTTCCCGGCATGTTGCCGCCCATCCCGGCAGGCGCTCCCAAAAATCGCATGGGGCTCGCCCGGTGGCTCATCGCGCCCGAGAACCCGCTCATGTCGCGCGTGACCGTAAACCGTTTCTGGCAGGAATTGTTTGGAACCGGACTGGTCAAGACTCCAGATGATTTTGGATCGCAAGGCGAAGCGCCCTCTCATCCCGAACTGCTCGATTGGCTCGCGGTCGAGTTCCGCGAATCCGGCTGGAATGTGCAGAAGCTGCTGCGCCTGATGCTCACGTCGAAGGCTTACCGCCAAGCCTCTGTGGCAACTGCTTTGAAACTGCAGAAAGATCCGGAAAACCGCCTCATTTCCAGAGGCCCCCGTTTCCGCATGGATGCCGAAATGGTGCGCGACTATGCGCTCGCCTCAAGCGGCTTGCTGGTTCCTACCATCGGTGGACCCAGCGTCAAACCGTACCAGCCAGAAGGCGTTTGGGAAGAAGTCGCCATGACCAGTTCGGACACGCGCATCTACAAGCGAGACACCGGCGACAAGCTTTATCGACGCAGTCTGTATACGTTTTGGAAGCGATCCGCTCCGCCGCCAGCGATGGACGCGTTCAATGCCCCGACGCGCGAACAGTGCACCGTGCGCCGCGAGCGAACCAACACGCCGCTGCAGGCGTTGGTGACGATGAACGATACCCAGTTTGTGGAAGCCGCGAGAATGCTCGCCGAACGGTCGCTCGCCAAAGCGGATCCACTCAAAGAAATCGCCGCCAGTGTGTTGACCCGTCCGTTGACCGCGCAAGAGCGTACGATTCTCGACCGCGCGTTGAAGACCTACCGCGAGCGCTACAAAGCCAAGCCCGCCGCTGCGCGCCAGTTGATCGAAAAGTCCGGCGACAAAAAGGCGGATCCATCGCTGGATGCCATCGAACTCGCATCTTATACGATGGTCGCGAATCTGGTCTTGAATCTCGACGAGACGTTGGTGAAATAGCTATTTGCAGGGCACTGGCTTGAACGGAAAGTCCCGATGCCGCTCTTTGCCGTTGACCACACCGTCGATTCGCGCGGTCATGCCTCCGTCGGCGGTCTTGCGATAAATAATCCGCTGCGGAAAGTCATGCGTGGGATTCTCAAAAATCACTTCTGTCTCGCTCTGCGTGACGAGCCGGAACGGAGTCTCGCCCTTGGTGCCGACAAGGCCGGTGTAGACGACATCGTTGCCTTTGCGATCGATCCGCAAGAATTCGTTGGCAACGGCTTTGCCTCCGCGGATCGTGCGATTGATGCCCAGCATCATGCCTCCGGCGGGCTTCATCCATTGTTCTTCGATCTTGACGCCACGAGGCGTTTCGAGCGCATGGCATCCAGCCATCCAATCGAGCTTGTCGATGTCTGCGGCGAGTAACAGAAGTAAGAGCATCTCTAAGAGTGTCTTCCATCCGAAGCGGCGGTTTCTTGTATGTTTCGGACATTCTGCGTAAAGAAATCCGAAAACGCATGCGGTTCTCGCAGATACTGCGATGGACTCTGCCCCGTAAACTCGCGGAACTCGCGCGTGAAATGCGGCTGGTCGAAGTACCCTGCCTCCAGCGCGACCGCTGCGAGATCGCGCTTCCCCACTTGGGTCATCGCAAACTGCAGGCGCTGGATTCGTTGCAGTCTCTTGGGCGACAGCCCGACCAGATCCTGAAAACGGCGGCGCTGCTGCCGGTCGCTTCGTTCCAAAACCAAATCTCGACGAGGCTGCAATCGCTCAAGCAAAAACGACTCGATCCAGTTCGGATCTTCGAGCAGGCGTCGACTCGCCGAGGGCCCCCACAGTTCTTCGCAAGTCACCATCCGCCCCGTCAGTTCATTCTGCGGGATGCGAGTGAATGCCGACAAACCTGCGGGATGAAATCGTACGCCCATCACCTCGACGCGTCCCGTCGGTTGGATCACAATTGCGCGTTCCATCTGCCCGACCGCGAAAGCCAGCGGTTGCATCTCAGCCCGCCCATCGTCGAAATAGCGCAGGAAACGGTCGCCGAGATGGAAAATCACCTCAGAACATCCGTCGGGAATAATGATTTGGGGATTGCCTGGAACCGGACACGATAACATCCAGTAGCAGCGTACGTAGGGCGCAAGCTGAGAACAGGGAACAGTCTCGCGATACCGCATAAGAAAAGGCGAAGGCTCGCCGAACTCCAAGCGCATACCGCGCTCGAAGCAAAACGAGCCTTTATTTTGCTTTCTTCTGTTTCTGCTGACCGACGCGGACCTTGTTCTGGCTGGCTTTGGCATCGCGCCAAGCCTTCCAGTCAAAACGCCCGGAGGCGTCCTTAAGATAAGCGTCGACGTCGGCAGTTTTCGGAATCACAGCCATCAACGAGGCGACTTCGCCTGCTGGGCTGGTGATCCGGTAACGCTTGACGTTCGGAATTGCCATGTGTTTAGGTTAGCACGGCGCTTTGCTTTTGCGGATGCCTTGGCACCCGCATCGATCCACTTGCGGACAATCGCCAGTTCCTCCGGCGTGAGTCTTTCCAACGACAGCGGCATC
>Ga0163147_10006912_pt1 | contig 13102 bp, 18 predicted proteins | sample OliLakLV19MP6G1_FD_148597 | JGI IMG/M metagenome (GOLD analysis project Ga0163147, IMG submission 148597) | Freshwater microbial mat bacterial communities from Lake Vanda, McMurdo Dry Valleys, Antarctica- Oligotrophic Lake LV.19.MP6.G1 | ecosystem: Environmental > Aquatic > Freshwater > Lake >...
CCTCCACCGCGTGCAGAACGAAGGCGCGATCTCTCCAGGAATGGGGGACACGCCGCTGCTGATGAGCAAGGAAATGGGAAAGCTCGTTTTGCAATTCATGTCTTACGCGTTTGCGTCGACCAATAAGTGGACGCGCCTTGCGTATCAGCAGGCCGACGTCAACGCTCTGGCCTCCTTTCACATGATGATGGCAACCGGGTTGCTCGGATACGTCGCGCGCGAGTACGTAAAGGGCGTCAACCTAAAGGGGGAATCCCCTGGTGACCGCCTCGCAAAAAAGAACACCGCCGACTGGGTGTACGAGGCGTTAACGCGCTCGGCCATTCCGGGCGCCTACTCCATCGGAATGGACGTGACGCGCAAGCTGATGCTAGGCCCGGTGCAGGACGCGATCGGCCTGAAGCTGTTCGCTACCCCACCATCGCGCATGCAAGAGCGCTCGGCGTGGTCTACCGCGCTAGGCCCTACCGCGGGGTTGCTAGATAACACCTCCGAGTTGGCGCAGGCCCTGGTGCGCCAGGATGGCAAGGTTCTGGACAAGGCGGCACGGCTACTGCCGTTCCAAAACCTTCTTCCGATCCTCGCGCTACACAGCGCGGTTGTTGGAGGACGTGACTAACGCAGAGTCTCCGGGAAGGGGGCGCGGCCGGTGGAAGCCCGGCACTCATTTCATGGAGGAAACGTATGAGCTACACACCCAACTTCTACACCGGGAACGGGGTAACGACACAGTTCGACGTGTCGTTTTCGTACCTCTCTACCGCCCACGTCTACATGGCGGTTAACGGACTAGCCGCGACGTTTACGTGGGTGGACGCCAACACCGTTCAGCCCACCGTAACCCCCGCCGCCGGCAAGCGCGTGGCTATCTACCGCGTCACGTCTAGCACGCCGCTTGTTGACTTTACGGGCGGAGACGTCTTCCCAGCAGGCGACTTGAATACCGCATTCCAGCAGGGACTGTTTCTAGCACAGGAGGCTGATTATCATTCCAGAAGCCGCACGCTTCGACTGGCGTCAACTGACACGCCCCTAGCGCTCAGCGCCCTTCCGCTTATCGCGGCGCGCGCGGGAACCGCGATGTTCTTCGACGCTGTCGGCCAGCTGGTTACCGGACCAGCGGCTAGCGCCATTACGGCATCCGTCGTATCTCAGGCCGCCGCGTCGGCCAGCGCGGCCGCCGCTTCCGCCTCGGCATCCGCCACAGCGACCCGAGCGGGCAACGTGCCGACACCCTCGGTCCCGGCTGACGACGGAAAGTTCATGCGCGCGAAGTCCGACGGGACCGACGATTTCGAGCTATTCACCCCCACACCAGGGGCGGACCTTTTAGGCGCGGTCAGCTCCACGGATCGCGCTGTCCCGATGTTTGCGGGCGTAAGCGGCAAGCAGCTCAAGGACGGCCCAGCACTTGGAACTAACAAACACGCGATGCGCTCCAACGGGGCCGGCGCGGATCCAACAGTTTCGGCGGTAGTTGAAGCCGCGTTCGCCGTCAACATCGTAGGCCTCGCCAAGCGCAAGCGCGAGGGAACCGCCACACACCTCTTGTACAGCAGCGGCGCCCTTACGGATTCATACTTTGGAGCGCCTCCGGCGGTGGGGGAAACAAACACCGGATCCAGCCTAGGAAGCGGCGGGGCCGGCATCTTCAAGCAGAAGGTCGGAGTAGACTTCACATTTCGCCAGATCACCGTATCGACCTCAGGGGGAAGCTCTGGGTCCATGTTAAGTAACGCATCACTTTCGCTGACCGAGGGCACAAACGCGGTTGATATCGTGTTAACAAACACTTGGAGAACGGACCTAACGTAAGGGAGATCATGAGCTACACACCAGGATTTTACACCGGGGACGGGGCAACCACGCAATACGTGGTGCCGTTCTCATTTCTATCGCGCGACGACATTACCTTTACGGTGGCGGGCGTCGCGGCCACATACACATGGATTAGCGACGGCCTTGTTACGGCCACCACGGCTCCGGGGGCCGGCACGCGCGTAGTCATTCGCCGCGTGACCCCCGGGGATCCTATCGTCAACTTCACTAACGGAGCGCTGCTTGCGGAGGCCGACCTCGATACCGCAAAGCTCCAAGCAATGTACCTTGCGCAGGAAGCGGACTTCCGCGCGACCGATCGGACGCTACATATTTCGGACGCTGATGGCCCCAGCTCGCTGAACTCTATGCCCGCCGCCGCATCCCGAGCTTCCCGCACGCTCATCTTCGACGGCGACGGCCAGCCGATCGCTGGTCCCACATCGGCGGAGATTCTGGCGGCCAACGGACAGGCAATAGCAGCGGCCGCGAGTGCGGCAGCAGCGGCCGTGAGTGCGGCGGCGGCGGCAGTGTCCGCCGCTAAGATCCCGCTTCCGGCTCCCCCCGGCGATAACGGCAAGCTCGTCCGCGTCGCGGCCGGCACCGGCGGAACCTATGAGTTGGCAACGGCCCCCGGAGGGGGCGACACCGTCGGCGCCGCGTCTAGCACGGACCGCGCCCTCGCGCTGTTCTCCGGCGTCGGTGGTAAGACCCTTAAGAACGGTCCGGCTCTGGGAACTTCTGGGCACGTTTTGAAGTCTCAGGGGGCCGGAGCTGATCCCGTGTTCGGACAACTAGAAGAGGCGTCGATCGCCGCTAACGCCGTGGCGGTTGCCGCCCTCAAGCGGGAAGGCACTTCCGGCCACGTTCTCACTTCTAACGGCGCGGGGTCTGATCCTTCTTTCCAGGCCCTTCCCGCCGCCGGCGAGGCTAACACAGCCTCCAATCTCAGCGGCGGGGGTTCGAGCCTATTCTCCGCCAAGTCGGGGGTGGATCTCCAGTTCCGCCAGCTTAAGGTGGCGACAAGCACCACCAATGCCGGGTCGACTAACAACAAGATTACGGCGGCATCGCTGAGCATCGTTCAGAACACGAACGACGTTACGGTAACGTTGAACATCACTAAAAACGATGACGCCTTTGCCGTTGGCGTGGGCGTGGGCCTGTAAGCATGACCATGCGCTATCAGACAACCGAAGATTTCTTCTCCGCCCCCCAGTGCGCCTTCCTCTTGGACGAGATTAGCCGGCGGGAGTTCAAGCCCGCCGGCATGACGATCAACGGGCAATACACCGTCGACAAGCGCATTCGCAATAACTCCACCGTGCGTATAGCCGAGGGCGACGCCTTGTACCCGGCCGTACTCCAAGTTCACGCGAAGATCCACGAGGCCAACCTGTCGGTGTTCAACTTCGACATTACCGGGGGCCTGTACGCCGACGTAATCCGCTACGTTGGCGACCTGCACGAAGACTTTGCATGGCACCCCGACGACGACTTTTTCCACACACGCGTACCCTACCGTAAGCTAACTGCCATCGTCCAGCTAAGCGACCCGCACGACTACGACGGGGGGACGCTGGAGATACGGGTCGAGGACAAGACCGCCCGTGTCCCGAGGCGCCTAGGTATGTTGACGGTATTCCCGTCGTTCCATATCCACCGGGTTACTCCGGTGACTCGTGGCGTTCGCCACACACTAGCCACCTTCGGCATTGGGCCGCGGTGGAAATAATAGGAGCACAAGCTATGAAGCGTATTTATTCCATCCTCGCCGCCCTCGCGCTCACCCTCGCGGTGGCCGCATGCACCTACGAATACCCCCGCCTGGACGTGGGCGGTAGCAACGATTCCGGCGGCTCTCCCGTAAGTTCGGGAGAGTGAACGCCCTCCCGTCTACCGCCACGTTCGAACGGGCGTTCGGGAGGCTGGAAGGTAAAGTTGACTTGGCCCTTACTCTGCTCAAGAAGCAGGGCGAGGGCCACGACCTCTTGGAAGCGCGGACGCTCAAGATAGAGCGCCGCCAGTATGTCACTGCCGGCGGCGCCGCCGCTCTGGGAAGCCTTCTAACCGCCGCGATCGCTCTCATGGGGGTTCTTCCCCGATGATCTGGAGCATCATCTCGGGCCTAATCGGCCTTGTGGGCGGCACTGTAGAAAACTGGCAGAAGCGCCAGACAGTCCGCGCAGAGGCCGAAAGCCGCATTATCGTCGCCGAGGCCGAGGCCCGCGTTCGCATCTCCGAGCGCGCGCAAACTGCCGAAATCGATTGGGACGTGGCCGGCATCAACCAGATGGCCGGATCCTGGAAAGACGAGTGGTTTACGCTCATCCTTTCCATCCCGGCTATTATGGCATTCATTCGCCCCGACATTGTCATGGCCGGCTTTCTAGTCCTAACTGAAATGCCCTTGTGGTACCAGACGTCGCTAGGCGTCGCTATCGCGGCCAGCTTCGGCTACAGGAAACTAGTAGACCTGTTTGCGCAGATTAAAGGAAAGAAGTAACATGACCGACAACTCCTATCTACAAGGCCTCTCCAAAGTTGGAGCGGCATTCGGACCCCTTACCGTCGCTTTCATTGGTTCCAGCACCATGCAGCGTTTCTTTGGCGCCACGGCGGTTACGCCGGCCCTCGCCAATCCCGGCAACGATTCATTTTGGGGCGCCGCCTTGGCGTTCCTAAAGGCCCCCTGGCGCGTCGTTGGCGTCTTAGGCACCGACGGCGCAACGTTTGACACGCGCGCTTACGACGGCCCGGAACTGATCGCGCGCACGCGCCCGAACATCGTTGTTCTGGGACTGGGCGTTAACGACATGAACTTGACGGCGCTTCCTACTGTGACTAGTCGCCTAGACTATGTCTCCGCCTACGTGCAGCAAGTAGCTTTGACCGGCGGCGTGGTGATCATCCCGACAATCCACGCCCTTAGTTTTAGCAATACTGCCGTCAAAGCCGCTTGGATGGCAGACTTCAATAGCCGCTTGCTCCAGATGGGCGAGAACAACCCCAACCTGCTGGTTCTCAATATCGCGGTGTTGGCGCTGGTCCACGACGTATCTGGCACGTATGCCACAATGAGCAGCTCCTACTCCACGGACCTCGTCCATTGGAATTCTGCTGGATGCGTGATCGTCGGCCGCGAACTCGCCCGACAGATCTCGCTCAAGGCCCCACACCTACTTAGGGGCGGCGACCTTTTCGTTAACAACATGGGCGTGGCGACCACGGACCCCCGGGGCATTCTTCGCAATGGCCTCAACCTCGGCTCGCAGGCCGCCAGCGGCGGCGTTACTGGGACCATGCCCGCCGCGCCGTGGGAAACGGCCAATCTGGGCACCAATCATGCCGCGGTCGCTTCCATCGTGGCGCGCGATGCCACCGACCCTATCCCGGGAAACTGGGTGCGCTTTGCGGTGACGCAGGGTTTATCGTGGGTGGCGAACACCAACCGCGTGATCATCCGGCGCAATAGCTTGGACTTCGCGGGGGCCGGTGTTCCTGTCGGCACGTGGATGCAGGCGATGGCGGAAGTACGGTGGCCTAACGCCACCATCGATTCCGACGGGGCGCCGTATCCAAGCCTCCAGTTCGTCAACAACGCTGGAACGTCCGTAACCGTACAAACCGGCCAACAGGCGTTCAATAACGTACCTATCTTGTGGAGAGCCGGCGAGGTTATTGTCCTGCGCACAGCCCCCTTCAAGCTCTTCGCCACTACCTCCACGCACCGTCTTGACCTAACGTTCTTCACGCAGGCCGTGAGTTCGGGCTACACCGTGGACGTTGGGCGCATGGGCCTGGACATTCTCGACTTTACAAATACCATTGTGTAAGGAAATCAAATGGCAATCAAAGACCAATCCCAGCGCCGCTTCATCTTCGAGAACTCCAACGGAATTCGGTACGACGTAAAGCTGAACCACAACGGCGCGGGGGAAGCCTACAAACTCTCCGGTTCCTCGTCCAAGGGCGACCGCACTAAGACTAACATTACCCGCGTAGCGCTCACCATCGACGCCGGAAGCGTCGCAGGTTCGCGCAGCTGGCACCCCTCGCGCCTCTCGGTGGCGGCGGTGTACAACTCGTCGAATGCCCTTAACGCGGTTCTGACGGCGGCAAGCTGATGGGCGATTCGCGCGCCGATGAAGTACGCGACGCGCTAGTCGACGTCCTTCTCAAGACCCTCAAGGACGGCGTGCCCGTCCTTGACGGGGAGGGGAACGTCCATCTGGCGCCCGCCCCGGCCGCCTACCTATCGGTAGCCAAGGACTACGTCAAGGCGTTCCCCCCGTTGAACATCCCGCAACCCTCAAGGGCCACTGGGATTCTCTCAAAGTTCCTCGCGCAGACGTCCCACACGGAGACGTCCGCCACAGGCGGCGCCCTCCCGTTCGCAACCCTCCACAGCAGGACGCCTAACTGATGCCCTATGAACGCTCCGTAACTCTAACAACTGCCGCCGCCGTGGCTGCCGGTACGCCCGTAGCGGTTTCCCCGTCGTTCCCGAACGGCACGGCCGTGATTGGGCACTTCGTGTTGACGGGGACCCTAACAACTACCGTCCAGGTCTCGCACGACAACGTAACTTGGACCTCGATTGGGTCCGCGGTGACTTCCAGCTCGCTCGTTATTTTCAACGTGACTGGCGTTAAATGGATCCGGTTGAATACGACCGCGTGGACTAGCGGAGTTCCGACGGTCCGATTCCACGGCATCGCGCCCATGCGCATCTACACGTAATGCTCCCCGAAGAGGTAGCGGGGGACTTTAGAAATTTCCTGTACTTGTTCTGGAAACACATAGGACTTCCCGACCCGACGCCCGCGCAATACGAACTCGCGACCTTTCTACAACATGGGTTCGCAGGCGCGGGCACCGCGGGGCGCCGGGAGATCCTAGAGGGCTTCCGGGGCGTCGCCAAGTCGACCGCCGCCGCCGCCTACGGCCTCTGGCGCCTCGCTAAGGATCCGGTCAACGAGAAGGTACTCGTTGCGTCCGCCTCCGGAGTGAAGGCTAAAGAGTTCGTGGCGCAGGCTAAGGGCGTCCTGATGACAATGCCCATGTTGGAGTTCATCCGGCCGCGCTTCGACCAGCGCGACATGGTAGACCGCTTCGACGTTAACGGCGCCAGAAACGAACAGTCCCCCTCCATGAAGGCGGCCGGCATAACCGGCCAGATCACCGGATCACGCGCAACGCTGATCCTCCCAGACGACATAGAGATCGTCGACAACTCCAAGACCGAGGCCCAGCGCTCCAACCTCCTGCGCATCACGCAGGACTTCGAGGCCATCATCCTTCCGGGCGGGGACATCCTGTATCTGGGCACCCCCCAGACGGAAGAGTCCATCTACAACGCGAAGATCAAACAGCAAGGCTACGACTGCTTCTGCTGGCCGGCCCGCTACCCGTCCGCCGAGAAACTGAAGAACTACATCGTCAAGCGGGACAACGGCACGCAGGTTAACATCCTGGCCGCCCCGCTCATGGCGAGGATGCAGGCCAACCCGGAGGTTGTCGGCAAAGCCACCGACCCAGAGCGCTTCGACGAGGGCGAACTGGCCCGCCGCGAAAGCCGGGGCCGCGCCTTCTTCGCGCTCCAATACATGCTGGACACGTCGCTAAGCGACGCAGAGCGCTACCCGCTACGGGCGCGCGACCTCATCGTAATGTCCATCAGTGGCCCTAAAGGCCCCGCTACGATCACTTGGGGGCGCTTCTCGGACAACCGTAACATACTGCACGAGATCCCCAACTACGGCTTCACGGGCGACTACGCTATGGGGCCGCTGTTCCTAGACGACCAGTGGCGCGAGTTCACCGGCTCTGTATGCTTCGTCGACCCCGGCGGGCGCGGGAAAGACGAAACCGCCTGGGCAATCATCAAGGTCCTCAACGGGACGTTCTTCGTCGTCGAGACCGGAGGCCACGCCGGCAACCCTGAGGAAGCCATGGCGATGGTCGCGCGGTGCGCCAAAAAGAACAACGTCAACGCCGTAGCCGTCGAGCCGAACTTTGCCCCCGGAGTGTGGATAGCCGCATTCAATCCCGTGATAGCCCGCGAGTGGCCCGGGGGATGCTCGGTGGTCGAAGCGGAATGGGCCAAGGGTTCCAAAGAGCAACGCATATGCGACACGCTCGAACCTGTAATGGGCGGTCACCGCTTGGTCATCGACGAGCGGGTAGCCCGCGACGAGAAGACCATGTATCAGCTCACGCACATTACGCGCGACCGTGGGGCACTGAGCCACGACGACCGTATTGACGCGATAGCCGGCGGGGTAAGCTACTTCGCCCACGCCCTCATGGTCGACCAGCAGCGGGCCGAAGACGCCGCGAAGCTGATCGACTGGGAACGGGAGCAAGAGGAAACACTGCTCTTCCTGCGATCGAGCGCTACCCGAACCGTGCGCTCCCGCCGCCTGCCGGACGGCCGCATCGCGCGCCGCATCGAGTACAGCGACGAATCCGAATACAACCGAAGCTAGCTGCACAGGACACACCATGCCCACGCTCACCATCGAGACTGACAGCCGAGTGCGATACGTCTCCGTGATTGACCCCGCCCGGGGGACGTTGCGGACATTCGACGCGCCCCTAGGGCGCCCCTCGGCCCACGCGGAGGCCCTAGGATGGGCCACCGCCGAGATCGCCAAGGCGCCCGAGGAAGAGCGCAGCAGGTCCGCCATCAAGGACCCGGGGGACGTCCTCAACTCCGCGGTAACGGCCGGCGAGGATCTGCCGAAATCCGTGGATGAACGCTAAGGCCCATAGGAGCGTCCTACAGCGCGTCGGCCACCGGGGCGCTACCCTGGTGGCAGGCGGGGCCGTAGAGCGAACTACGGATCGACTGGCTCAGGGCGTTGGGGGACCTAGGGGGGACCTAGGGGCGCCCACCTCCAATCCCCCAGAATTATTCGTCGGGTGTTGTCCCCCCTCGCGCGCCGGGGCGCCCCCCTATGGGGGGGTCACCGTGTGCCGCCTGGGCCGGGTGACCGAGCGGTCGATCGGTCGATTTCTCGGTCGATCGGTCGATTTTCGGTCGATCGTCGGTCGATTGCTCGGTCGAGCGCCAACGACGCATCAAGCGCACTCGTGGCGCACACAGTCCCGCGCATATCCCACGACGCAGCCTCGAGGTGCGCGCTGGCGCTGGTACTGTTGAGCCGCGCGGCATCGTACGAATATCGACGGGTTACTCGGCCGACGATCCTGAGGGGTCCTCGTGGATCCTCGTGGATCCTGGGTGAGCCGCGTGGATCCTGAGTGAGCCGCGTGGATCCTGGGCGAGCCGCGTGGATCCTGGGCGATCCTCGCGCACGTGATGATCGCGACAATTCTCAAACCCACGCGCTCGCACGCTGCTGTACCTACCCTTTTCATCCGAGCCGGCTGCGTGCCTGGGCGACTCCGCTCTAATTTTACGAGCGTTTTCAACGCGGCGACCAAAACAGCGCGGATTGAGCGACGGAGTAGTGATTATCGCTTGTACGGGAGTGCGATACGTGAGCCTATTGCTTCGTGAAGCAGGTGCTGGCGATGAAGCCGCGCCAATAACCCCGGAGAAGCCCAAATGACCCAGCACAAATCCATCTACTACGCCGTTACGACTGGTCTGCGCGGCTGTTACATGCCGGACGGGCACCGTGGCGCGGTTTCGTTCGCGTCGTCCAAGGAACTCGGCGATTATATCTATGACGTACTTGACGAAATGAGCTTCCCGGAGACCTGCGCTGATCAGGTCGACGTTACAGAGATTTACCGCTGGCCCGTCGGATTCGGCATTTATCATGGTGGATACGGTCTAGAGTTCCACGCGCTGAGCGCGGCGGAAGCGCACGCGATGATGGCCGAAGATTGCTGACTGGCGCGAGACGTTGCCGGCTACCGCGCCAGCGTCGGCGCGGCAGCAGGGAACGCCAAGAGCGCTTCCGATAACCCCGGAGAAGCCCAGATGCCCAAGAACAAATCCATCTACTACGTCGCGACGAATGGTCTGCCAGACCGTGACAGCGGATTGCTCGAATTCACGTCGCCAGGACAGCTTGGCGATTACATCTATGACGTCCTTGACGAAATGAGCTTCCCGGAGACCTGCGCTGATCAGGTCGACGTTACAGAGATTTACCGCGATCCCGTCGGATTCGGAATTTATCACGGCGGATACGCGCTAGAATTCCACGCGCTGAGCGCGGCGGAAGCGCGCGCGATGAGGACCGACGATTGCTGAACGGCGCGAGACGTTGCCGGCTACCGCGCCAGCGTCGGCGCGGCAGCAGGGAACGCCAAGAGCGATTCCGATAACCCTGGAGATGGCCGAATGACAACCCAATCCTCTGTCAAGATATACAACCGTCACAGCGGCAGATGGCAGCAAACTGCCACTAATGTTGACCCTACCAGGACCGAAGCGCGCACGCGCGGCCCTTACTTGGCATATGCCGTGCTGTCCGACGCTGATCTAACGGGCGCGGCGCTGGCCCACGCGGATTTGACGGAAGCATACCTAAGCGGCTCGTGGCTAGTCGACGCGGATCTCTCCAGCGCCGTCCTAGTCAACGCGGATCTCTCAAACGCCAATCTCTCCGGCGCGAATCTAGCCGGCGCGAATCTCGACGGCGCGAATCTCATCAACGCAGACCTAACCGGGGCCAACCTCGCCGGGGCGAGTCTCGACCGCGCGAATCTAGCCTGCGCGAAACTTGTCGGAGCAAACCTTGCCGGCGCTAATCTGACCCGCGCGTGTATGCACTACGCCAACCTAGACGGCGCGGATCTCTCCGGGGTGACCTTCGTCGGTGCGGCCCGCGCGCCGTCTGACCCAGCGCGCTAGACGTTGCCGGCTACCGCGCCGACGCTGGCGCGGTAGCAGGGAACGCCAAGAGCGATCCGATAACCACGGAGAAACTCAAATGACCAAGTACGCATTCGGCGCACAGTACTACCGCGACGCATTCCCTTTCGTGTCATCCGACGCCACGCGCGCAAACCGCGCCCGCATCCTGTTCGCGACCGACGGGACGATCGTCGCGACCGACGGCTACACGCTGCTAGCCATGCAGCTTGACGCGGCTAGCCACGTTGCGCCGCCGCGCGACGTAATTATCCCGTCAAGCAAGGCGTTGTTCGGCGCGTGCAAGGCGGAAAAGCGTGGGCGGCCCAAGTTCGTCGTTATTGATCAGCCTGACCGCGCGAGCCGCGCTATCACGATCGGCGTGGTACATGCTGCGACGGCGGCCGACGCGCTTGATCACGGCGCGCCCGTCGTGTTCACGCTGTGCACCAAACTACATGACGCGACTATCCCGGCTTGGCGGGAGGAAGTGCCGGCCATGCCCGAGCAAGCGCCGGCATGCGCGCCGACGTTCCGCGTGCGATACCTCGCCAAATTCGGGCGCGTAGCCAGTGGCGGCGGGATTCGCGTCATACCAGCAGGCGGAGACAGCGCAGCGGCATACGTCTATCTCGGGCGAGACGACGCGATCGGCCTTATCCTGCCCATGAATTATAGCCGCGCAATCTCGGCGCGCGCCGCCGGCAAGCCCGTGCCATTGCCTGCCGTGCCGGCTTGGGCGCGCGCCAGCTAACCCAGCGCGCTAGACGTTGCCGGCTACCGCGCCAGCGTGGGGCGGTAGCAGGGAACGCCAAGAGCGATTCCGATAACCTGAAGGGATATTCCACATGGCAAAGTACACATTCCCCGCGAGCTACTACCGCGACGCATTCCCTTTCGCGTCCGACGACGCCACGCGCCCACGTTTCGCCGGCGTCCTGTACAGCGCTGACGGGACGATCGTCGCGACCGATGGGCATACGCTGCTAGCGGCACAGCCCTACGCGGCTGACCGCGTTGCGCCGCCGCGAGACATGATCATACCGCCGAGCAAGGCGATGTTCGTCGCGTGCAAGGCGGAAAAGCGTGGGTGGCCCAAGTTCGTCGTTATTGATCAGCCTGACCGCGCGATCCGCGCTATCACAATCGACGTAGTGCTCGCCGAGACGGCGGCCGACGCGCTTGAGCCGGCAGCGCGCTCCGTGTTCACGCTGCGCGCCGAGCTACTCGACGTCGAATTCGTACGGTGGCGGGCGATCGTGCCTACCATGCCAGAGAAAGCGGCGGCATGCGCGCCGGCGTTTAACTCGCGGTACCTCGCCAGATTCGGCGGCGTCGCCCGCAACGAGGCGCTGCGCGTCATACCGGGAAGAGACGAGCGCTCGGCGGCATTCGTCGATCTTGGGCGAGACGACGCGTTCGGCATCCTCATGCCGATATATCATGCCGACCCTAAGGGCACGGCGGCCGGTGCCAGCAAGCCCTTGCCCGCCGTGCCGGCGTGGGCGCTCGCCAGCTAACCCAGCGCGCTAGACGTTGCCGGCTACCGCGCCAGCGTGGGGCGGTAGCAGGGAACGCCAAGAGCGATTCCGATAACCACGGAGAAACTCAAATGACCGACAACCCCGAGACGTACACCTTCGAAAACTACGGTCGCTTTTGCCTCGCGACGCGCGATGTGATCGACCAGCTAGCCGAGTATCGAGACGCTTTCTCGACGCGTGACGCCTGGGAGACGGCGAGCCGGGCGGTCTGGCTGGAGTACGAGACAATCGATGGCGACTATGGGGTCAATCCCGCCCGCATCGACGAGATAATGTGCGCCGCTGCTATGGTGCTGGACGCTGGAGCAAACCACCGGAGCACTACCAGATTGGTGACATTCGACGAGGAATCTGACGTGCCGTACATGATGGCCACCCATCGAGACCGATTTTCCGACGACGGCGATTGGGATGACGCGTGTCTAGCAGTGTGGCGCCGGAGCGAACACTACGAAGGCAAGTACTGGCTTCGCAAAGAAGCCGCCGATTTGATCATGGACATCGCCGTGGAAAACATAGCACGCTAGATTCACGTCGCCCATGGAACGCGGCGCGTATATCTGCGTTATCCTAGATGAGATGAGTTTTCCGCGCCCGTCTAGGGCGCTTCAAAACAACCCCGGAGAAACCCCATGACCCAGACCGATACGAACGACTCCGCCGGATTGGTAACGTTCACCACGGCGGCGGACGTGCCGAGCACGATGAGCGGTCATCTAGACAGATTTGCGAGCGACGACGATTGGGAAGCTGCGTGTCTAGCAGTATGGAGCGCCGCTGAATACCGCGCCGGGGCGTATTGGATCGCCAAAGAAACCGCCGATTCGATCATGGACACCGCGGTAGAACGGGCGGACGGTGAACAGCCGGATTGGGTTATCCTGATGCGTTATCCAGATGGAGC
>Ga0163147_10006914_pt1 | contig 13100 bp, 9 predicted proteins | sample OliLakLV19MP6G1_FD_148597 | JGI IMG/M metagenome (GOLD analysis project Ga0163147, IMG submission 148597) | Freshwater microbial mat bacterial communities from Lake Vanda, McMurdo Dry Valleys, Antarctica- Oligotrophic Lake LV.19.MP6.G1 | ecosystem: Environmental > Aquatic > Freshwater > Lake >...
AACGCCTCAACCACCAACCTCACCATCGCCACTAACGCCTACTTAGGCACAGTACGAAGTGGTGTTTGGAATGGTACAGCGATTGGTGAAACTTTCGGTGGCACTAACCAAACTTCATACACTACTGGTGACATGCTCTATGCTTCAGGTGCTAACACGCTCGCTAAACGAGCTATTGGTACCACTGGACAAATCCTCTTGGTCTCAGGCGGTCTACCAACTTGGTCAGCGACTTCGACGTTAGGAATAACATCTTCACAGTGGACTACAAGTGGTAGTGATATTTACTACTCTACTGGTAACGTTGGCATCGGGACTACCACACCTTCAGCTAAATTATCCATCACCGGTACCGCTGGTACTGGTGATATTTTTGCCCTAGCTTCATCTACCAATGCTAGGTTATTTACAGTGACAAGTGGGGGAAATGTTGGGATTGGGTTAACTACCCCCACCGCAGTCCTGCACCTAAAAGCAGGGGCAGCCACAGCAGGGACAGCACCACTTAAACTTACAAGTGGAACACTACTTACCACGCCAGAAGCAGGAGCTGTGGAGTTTCTTACAGATGCTTTCTACGGAACTATTACCACAGGTGGAGCAAGAAGAACATTTGCTTTCTTGGAGAGTCCTACGTTTACAGGTACTGTTGGTTTACCAGCAGGGCAAGTAGTAAATGGAGTTACCCTTTTGACTGGTGGAGCAGCCTCGCAGTATCTCTCAAGAGATGGAACGTATACTACCCCAGCAGGAGGTGGCACTCCAGGAGGCTCAGATACTCAATTACAGTACAACAATGCTGGAGCATTTGGAGGTATGTCTGGCACAGTGTGGGACAACACCAACCGTTCGCTGGCGATAACAGGCGCGACTGTCACAACGAGCAAGCCTGTTCTTGACCTTTCGCAGACGTGGAATGATGCAGCTGTTACGTTCGAGGGGATGTCCCTTGATGTGACCAGCACGGCAAGTGCCGCAGCTTCGGCAATATTAAATTTGAAAGTGGCTGGAGTGTCGAAGTTCAATGTTCGGCGAAATGTGAGCCTCGGTTTTCGTGAACAATTCTACGTTGGGATGAATGGCGACGGCCAATTTATATCAAGAGACCCAGGCGGCACAAACGGCGTGTATGTGGATGGAAACGGTGGTGGGTTTATCCGTGGCACGCAACCAATAGCAATGTCAAGCGATACCGGCTGGCATTTACAGAGGGATGGTGTGCTCCAATGGTCAACTAACCAATACTCGGCTGACCCAACTACATTCCGTGCTGCATTACGCAGCGATGCCGCGAACGAAGTAACCCAACGCAACGCGGCTAACGCGCAAAGTTTTAAACTGTATGGCACGTATACCGACGCCAGCAATTACGAGCGTATTGGCGTGTCGGCAAACGCCATAGCCCTTGAAAGTGCGGGCACTGGCTCGGCCAACCGCTCACTAACCCTTACAGCACTCGGCACTGGCGCAATTATCGCTGCATCGCCGTTGCGCTTGCCAGCAGGGTCAGCCACAGCAGGGACAGCTCCACTTAAACTTACAAGTGGAACATTAAACACAACGGCAGAAGCGGGAGCTATTGAATTTCTGACAGACGCGTATCATGGAACTATCACAACTGGTGGAGCAAGAAGGACGTTTGCTTTCTTAGAAAGTCCGATATTTACTGGCAACACCACTTTAGCAAACGCCTCAACCACCAACCTCACCATCGCCACTAACGCCTACTTAGGCACAGTACGAAGTGGTGTTTGGAATGGTACAGCGATTGGTGAAACTTTCGGTGGCACTAACCAAACTTCATACACTACTGGTGACATGCTCTATGCTTCAGGTGCTAACACGCTCGCTAAACGAGCTATTGGTACCACTGGACAAATCCTCTTGGTCTCAGGCGGTCTACCAACTTGGTCAGCGACTTCGACGTTAGGAATAACATCTTCACAGTGGACTACAAGTGGTAGTGATATTTACTACTCTACTGGTGATGTTGGTGTTGGCACCACCACTCCACTAGCGAGGCTTGATGTTTATGGTATAGCAGGCGCAAATCCAACCTTTCGAGTTTCATCATCAACTAACGCTACGATGTTTACGATTAATGCAAATGGTAACGTTGGTATTGGCACCAGTACTCCAGCGACACTTTTCTCTGTTACCGGGACGTCGACTTTGCAAAACATTATTCCGGGCGGATCTTATACTGGAAATATGTCCAACTATAGTATTGGGGCTTCAAACGCTCGTTGGAGTGAAATGTGGGCTGAGACTTACAATGTCGGTACTTCAACTTGGTCGATAGCAGCTACGGGAAGTGATCGGTTCGCTATCTTTAGCGGTGCGAGTAAGTTAGGCACTGAAGCGCTTTCAATTCTTTCTAGTAATCGCTATGTCGGTATCGGTACTTCCAATCCTGGCGCCAAGCTTGAAGTAGTAGGAGATATTATTTCTAAAGGAACAGAGTGGACTAGTAGAACTACTGAGAATTATATCTGGGAATCCGTGACCTACGGCAATGGTCTCTTTGTGGCGGTTGGTGATGACGGCTCAATTATGAGCTCTCCCGATGCTATAAATTGGGCAACAAGTACCGTTAAATCGTGGTTTAACGACTTGCGCTCCGTCACCTACGGTAATGGACTGTTTGTAGGTGTAGCTAATGATGGCACTGGAGACCGTGTTGCGACCTCACGCGACGGTATACTTTGGAACGGTGGTTTAAGTGCCTCCGACAACTCTTGGCAATCCGTCACCTACGGTAACGGTCTGTTTGTGGCAGTGTCTGTGACGGGTTCAGGTAACCGCGTCATGACCTCACCAGATGGTATTACTTGGACTAGTCGTACTAGTGCCGCTAACAATCAATGGTACGGAGTTACCTACGGCAATGGTCTGTTTGTGGCAGTGTCTAATTCAGGTTCAGGCAACCGCGTCATGACCTCACCAGATGGTTTTGCTTGGACAAGTCGAACTAGCGCCGCTGATCATAGTTGGAAATCGGTTGCCTATGGTAACGGGATTTTTGTGGCTGGAGGAGATGACGCATCGGACGGCTTTAACTCAGTTATGACCTCACCAGATGGTATCACCTGGACTCTGGGCACCGCAGCATTAGGCGCAGAGACTTGGAACTCTGTCACCTACGGAAACGGTCTCTTTGTGGCGGTATCGAATCTTTCTAAAGTCATGACCTCACCAGACGCCGTTACTTGGACTAGTCGCACTAGCGCTGCTACTAATCAATGGAACTCCGTCACCTACGGTAATGGGGTGTTTGTAGCGGTATCCAGCAATGGTACTGGCAACCGCGTCATGACTTCAGGAAAGACTGAACTAAATGCCTTGGCGCATAATAATATTTATCAAGGGAACACGATGTTTAGTAACTCGGTTGGCATAGGTACAACAAGCTTACCATCAAGCGAATTGCATGTGACTGGTACAATACGCGCCACAAATCTCCTTGGGGGAGCTACGACTCTCAGTACTGATGCTAACGGTAATATTATCCGGACTGTTTCTGACGCAAGATTAAAAACTGACGTGGTAAATCTAAGTGGTTCATTAGATAAAGTTCTACAACTGCGGGGTGTCTCATATGACTGGCGGGATACTGAACGCTTTGGCGCCGATCGTGAAATCGGCTTCTTGGCGCAAGAAGTTGACCTAGTTTTCCCTGAGGTAGTGCGCAAGGGCGGGGAATATTGGTCACTTAATATCAGTAACCTGGTAGCAGTGGTCGTAGAGTCAATTAAGGAAATGTATGCCCGAATGGTAGTCACTGAAACTAAAGTGGAGGATCTTGAGCAAAGAGTACAGGAACTGGAAGCGATTATTCAGCAATACAATATGGCGCCGCCAAGTCAAAATGGAGATGGGGGAGGAGGTGGCAGTCCTGAACCAACACCAACACCAGCACCTGAACCAGCACCTGAACCAACACCAACACCAACACCAGCACCTGAACCAGCACCTGAACCAACACCAACACCTGAACCAACACCTGAACCAGCACCTGAACCAACACCAACACCAACACCAGCACCTGAACCAGCACCTGAACCAACACCAACACCTGAACCAACACCTGAACCAGCACCTGAACCTGAACCACCACCTGAACCTGAACCAACACCTGAAACACCATAAATTAATCAAAATATATGAAAAACCACAAACACATCTTTAAATCTCTGGGCAGCTTCATTTAGAAGCGGGTCGGATAAGTAAAAGAGGCGGAAGAGGTTTAGTTATACACAAAAAATTAATTTTCAAGGCCCTAAATAAAGAATTACTGTTAAACTTAAATCATAAGTAAAAGTATTAAAAAATAAGTATGAATATCAAATATTATTTAAGTAGCGCTAGCCAGTCCTTGGTGACTGCTAGCTTGATCATCGCACTTCTTGGTGCCATGTTCTTTGTGGTTGAGCCGAGGGTGGGTCGGGCTGTTACGAGTGGGCCGTTCACTATTAAACAGACGATTACTGATGAAATTTCATTTCTCACGGAAGCGACTAACGTTACGATGATTGGAAGCTTGCAGGGTATTACTGGCGGTACGGCGAACGGCTCAACAACAGTAGTAGTGCGAACCAACAGTGCTGGCGGTTACGAAATGACTATTGCTTTCTTCAATAACACCACACAACAAGCAATGCGTGGCGATGTGTCGCTGAGTAGTGGTATTCGAGATTACCCTGCCTCAAGTAGTCAACCAACCTATTCATTCTCAACTGCTAGTAGTGCTGCTGTCTTTGCTTACACTGTTAGTGCGGCTGATTCTACAGACTTAGACCCATCGTTCCTTAATAATGGTTCTGCATGTAATATCGGAAGTGGCTACACAGCTAACACTTGTTGGATGGAGCCAACTACCACAGCTTTCATGATCATCGATCGAATTACTAGTGCAGCCACTGGTGCTACTAGCACAGTGCATTTCCGAGTCCATGTGCCAAACTTCCCAAGTCCGACTCTGGAAGAAGACGTCTATACAGCCACAGCAACCTTGACGGCTACTAACCAATAAAGGTATTGTAGTCAATATTATGGCTGCACGAAACACTTTTAAAAGATACTTTGTTTTTAGTGTTGGATTACTACTATTACCGACTGCATTTATTCTTGCCCAAGAAAGTAGTGTGTCGAGTAGAGAAGTTGTCTCAGATACTGAGACAGCGACAACCAGCGCAGAATCAGCAGCTACACAAGCCCCTCTATCAGTAGCTAACCCAAACACGCGTTGGTTTAAATCTGAGCAATTACAAGGGGTAGTCGACCAGGGAGACTTTGTGGTCGGTCCAGGGAGAGCTGAGATTGGGGTTAAGCCGGGGCAAACGGTCGTCTATGAGATATCAGTCGCTAATCGAATTAGTGACGGACGCGTCTTTGATCTGACAGTAGAAGATATGACCGGTACCGATGATGCGACACAATCTGTCGTATTACTTGGAGACTCCAGGGGACCTTACACCATCAAAGATTATATTAGTTTTCCTGAAAGCTCTTTTACACTCGCTTTAGGTGAAAGAGCAAGGATTCCAGTGACTATCAGTATTCCAGCTGACGCTGAACCCGGAGGCTATTATGGTGGGGTGCTTGTTTCGACTGTGAGAAGAGACGGAATCGAAGAGAATTCTAATGCTCCTAGGTCACCAATCATTGCGCGTATCGGCACACTATTCTTCGTTACTGTACCGGGCGAGGTTGAGACATCGGGTGAGACTAAAGAATTACTGCAAATAAATAAACAACTCTGGTACGAAAAGGGCCCGGTGCACATGAGTATTCTCTTTGAAAACACTGGTTCGATACACCTTAACCCTTACGGAGAAGTGCGCGTCCACAATTTGTTCGGCGAAGAGGTTGGTTTTATAGAACTTGAGCCGTGGTTTGTTCTACCAAAGTCACTGCGTTCTAGGAAAGTTGACTGGGATCGGGGATTACTTTTTGGTCGCTACACCGCTACCGCTTATGTGAATCGTGGTTATGAAGATATGGTCGACACCGTTTCGACTACTTTCTGGGTTTTGCCATGGAAAATTGTTGGCGGCGCTTTCTTGACTCTCTTCTTTATCCTCTTTAGCCTTCGCACTTTCTTTAAGACTTTTGAATTTAAACGCAAAAGATAAAGCCTATGACTTTTCGTTCCTTCTATAATTCTCTCTTACAATCAGCCATCCTTACCACTATCCTCTTAGCTAGCTTAATGATAGCGACAGCTGAGGTACGTACCAGTAATAATTACCAGCTCCAAAGTGACAGCGTCAATTTTGGTGGCGGCCTAACTGATTCTGCTAGTTATGGCCTAGAGAGCACGGCTGGTGAAATTGCTACCGGGCTAAGTGATAGTCCGGCCTATAGTTTGCGGGCCGGGTACCAGCAGATGCAAGAGGTTAGCATCAGTATGACCGCTGCCGCTTCGGTAGTTATGACGCCGGCAATTGGCGGTATTACTGGAGGTACAGCTAATGGTTCAACTAGTGTCTCGGTTTTGACTGATAGTCCAGGGGGTTACCAGCTCGGTATTCAAGCAGAAAGCGCTCCAGCAATGAGAAAAGATTCCGACACGATTGCGGATTATGTGCCCGTGGCTAATCCTAATCCCGACATTACTTTTTTGACAGTCCCGACTCAAGCCCACTTCGGCTTTTCGCCAGAAGGCGAAGATATAATTAATCGCTTTCGTGACGATGGTTCATTTTGTAACGTGGCGGGAAATAATACCCCTTTGGTTTGTTGGGATGGCTTAAGTGTCAGTGAAAAAATTATTGCTCAAGGTTCCGCAAATCAACCAAGTGGCGCCACTACGACAGTTCATTTTCGAGTGGTGGTAGGTGGTTCTATAGTTATTCCCGAAGGTGAGTATGTGGCTACCACCACGCTCACGGCAATTCCGTTATAATAATATGAATGATGACGCAAACTGTAATAAAGATACTAAGGTTTTTTAAGCAAACAAGCTTAGGTTATCGTCAGCTAATCTTTGGCTTTTTTTGTTTGTGGCTGATGATGCCCGGCGTGACATGCGCTGCAAGTAGTGAGTTTAATATTAGGGCTTTAGTTGGTGAAGATACGACGCCACCAACAACCCCAGTTTTGCTTGAGGTGGTGCCAGTAGCCCCCACACAGATTGATGTTACTTGGAGTGCGTCAACCGATAACGTTATAATGGGGGGGTATGTTTTACTACGTGATAGTTTGCCGATAGCGACGACAACCTTAACCTCCTTTATTGACATCGGTTTAACACCTGAGACTCTGTATACTTATGAAGTTTATGCTTTTGATTACGTTGGAAATGTTTCAACAACGTCAAATGCTTTAGCGACCACTACTCCGGCGTTGATGGTGTTACCGACGACTCCGACGACAACATCTTCTTCAGCAACTCGCATATTTAGGTTGAACAATCTCGATATTAATACTGGCACCAATAACGCCTTTTTTACTTGGGAGACTAGCTTGGCGTCTCGTTTTGCCTTGCGGTGGGGGAGAAGCGACGCCTATAGTGAAGGTTATATCATTAACGATGTCTTCCGTACTGAACATCAGACTTCGGTTTCCGGTCTAGAGCCCGGCACTATTTATCTCTATGAATTAATTGGCTATATGGTTAGTGGTAGAGAGGTTGTGCTTAGTAGTGGTGAATTTAAAACGAAGGCTAGGGAAAACACGATTCCGGTTAACGTGTTTGGTCTTAGTTATCAAATTAACGATCAGGCTGTGGCCTTGTCATGGTCACGGCCAACGCAGATTGCCGAGGCAACCGTCAGAGTGGTCCGTAACCACTTAAGCTATCCAACCGACCCTTATGATGGCGCTATTGTCTATGAAGGTAAGGAAAATAATTTTTATGATTTAGGGGCTTTAGAATTTTACTCGACTCAGTATTATACGGTTTTTGTGATTGGTAGTGATGGTTCTATTTCCTCCGGAGCAGTTTTAAAAGTTAGTCGACCATTAAGTCCTGGCGCGGGCGTAGGAGAAATTGAGGTACCGGAAATAAATCTCCCGGATTTCGATTTCAATCGAGCTAATATCATTATTAGTCAGGGTGCTCTGACATACAATTTTGATTCTGTCAGAATAGTCCTCTCCTCGGCTGACACTTTTTTAATCAGTATTCCATATCTATCATTACCGAGACATTTAAAATCAATTGTCGCTACTATTCTCGACCCAACAGATCATCAGCGAGGTTATTCTTTTTTGCTGCGTATTAATAAAGAACGCACAGCCTACGAGGCTTCAGTGGCTCCGTTTGCGGAAGCGGGAGTGTCGCGTTTGGAGATCGAAATTTTTGACTTTGAGGCTGAGGTAGTCGGGCGGTATCGTAAACAAATTGATTTTGTTTATCGTGGGAGTAATCAAAATGAAGTCATTTTTCCCGACAAGATTGTCTCTCTAGCTCAGCCACTCTTTTCGCTGGTGGGACTTTTTTCATTCTTGCTACTGTTACTAATCTGGTTTGTTTTCCATCGCCGAAGGAAGGCTGAGGATAATCACTAGTGTACCTAGAGCGATTTACAGTTATAGTAGTAGGAGTTAGCAATAAGTTTCAGTTTTTATGGTTCGTGTAGCAATAAATGGTTTTGGTCGGATTGGAAGAACTTTTTTTAGATTGGCTTTTGCTCATCCTGATTTTGAAGTAGTCGCTATCAATGATCTTGGTGACCTAGAAAATTTGGCCTATTTATTAAAATACGATTCGGTCTATGGACGGAGCCCTTTTTCAGTTGAAATGAAAGATGGGAGTCTGCAAGTTGATAATAAGAAAATTAATTTTACTCAGGAAAGAGAACCAAATAAATTACCTTGGAAAGATTTAGCTATAGATATCGTTGTAGAATCAACCGGCTTCTTTGCTACTTACGAAGGCTCCAAACTCCATCTTGATGCCGGAGCGAAGCGAGTAGTCATATCAGCTCCAGTAAAGGGTGATCCAGCAGCGGTAGGCGTAACGGGTGCAACGGTACTCATGGGCGTTAATGATAGTGAACTGAAGACCTGTCAGATTTCCTCGAACGCTTCCTGCACTACAAACGCTACTAGTCCACTCATCGCTATTCTCAAAGAAAGTATTGGGATTGATAAGGCAGTTTTAAATACAGTCCATGCTTACACTGCTTCACAGTCCTTAGTTGACGGTCCAAGTAAGAGAGATTATCGTGCCGGAAGAGCTGCTGCACTTAATATCGTTCCGAGTACCACTGGAGCTGCTATTGCTACCACCTTGGCTCATCCAGAACTGAAAGGGAAGTTTGACGGTATTGCCATGCGTGTACCAGTGCCGGTCGGCTCGATTGTTGACGTCACCTTTATTGCCAGTCGTGAGACGACAGTGGAAGAGGTTAATGAATCTCTAACCAAAGCCGCTGCCGATCCAAGGTGGACAAATTTATTTGCAGTCACTAATGAAGAAATTGTTTCAACTGACATCATTGGCTCTCGTGTAGGATCAATTGCGGATCTGTCTTTCACTAAAGTAGTCGGTGGAGACCTAGTCAAGGTTTTAGCTTGGTACGATAACGAGACCAGTTACACACAGACCCTAGTGGAGCATGTAGCAGCAGCAGCAAAAACTATTTAAATTAGGAAATGGATAAATATGTCAGAGTTAAACAAGAACAAAATAATACACCTGGCTTCGGACCATGCTGGTTTTGCTTTGAAGCAAGAAATTCTAGCTTGGTTAACTGATAAGGGAATTTCGGTAAAAGATCATGGTGCTTATGAATTTGAAGCTCAAGATGATTTTCCTGACTTTATTTCGTTGGCAGCTCAAGCGGTTAGTCGGGCCTCATTGACCACTGGCGCTATTATTTTCGGAGGTTCTGGTCAAGGAGAGGCGATGCTGGCAAACCGTTTTAGTAACCTCCGAGCAACTGTTTTTTACGGTGGCAATCTAGAAATAATCAAACTCGGGAGAGAGCACAATGATTCTAATGTCCTGTCTATCGGGGCACGTTTTGTAAGTGCAGATTTAGCCAAGCAAGCAATTGAGCTTTGGCTGAAGACAAATTTTAATCAAGATGAAAAATACAAAAGACGCAACCAAAAGATTGAGAAAATTACTAAAGAATTACGTGGCTTATGATTCCAATTGTTCCAGCGATTATTCCTAAATCAGCCGACGAAATTTTAGCAGTTTTGCCGCGACTTAGATTTGCTTCAGAAATTCATGTTGATGTTGTGGATGGTAAGTTTGTCCCATATACATCATGGCCTTATTCACCCCAAGGTTCACCATCTGACGTCAGAGTAGAGACAGATAAATTTACCTTAGAAGTAGATTTGATGGTAAAGGACACTTTGCTGGCAGCTGATGCTTGGGTAGCAGCCGGAGCTGATATGTTGGTTTTTCATACTGAAAATATTAGTCCAGAGGCTTTGATTAGATTTTCTGATTCAACCAAAATTTCAATTGGGATTGCAGTGATCAACGATACGCCACTCCAAGTACTAGAGACCTATCTCGAGGCAGTGGATTATGTGCAGCTGATGGGGATTGCTAAAGTTGGTGCCCAAGGACAGCCTTTTGATGAAAGAGTACTGACCAGAATAGTTGATTTGAAAAAACGCTATCCAACTTTGATGATCAGTATTGATGGTAGTGTTAATCAAAAAACAATTGCTAGGTTAGCACAGGCGGGAGCAGATCGGTTTATTTGTGGTTCAGCGATTGTCGGAGCCAATAATCCTCGAGCCGCTTACCTAAAACTTCAAGAGTTAACAAATTTATAGATTTAAGTTACTACGTAGTTAAAGTTGGAATTTTTCTAACTAACCAACAGGAAAAGTATATCGCCACTTGGCGACAACTGCTATACTGACATTATTACTATGCAATATTTAACCTCAGAAGAAGTTAAGAATTTAGAATTAAAAGCCAACCACATTCGCCAAAGCATTATTGAAATGTTGGTAGCGGCTGGGAGTGGGCACACGGCTGGGCCGCTCGGAATGGCTGATATTTTGACGCTTCTCTATTTCAAGGTCTTACAGCATGATCCAAAAAATCCAGAGTGGCCCGAGCGTGATCGTTTAGTGCTATCACACGGACACGTTTGTCCGGTTTTGTACGCCACCTTGGCTCACGCTGGTTATTTTGGAGTTGAGGAACTACTGACGCTACGTAAATTTGGTTCCAGACTACAAGGGCATCCACATCGAATTGCCCTACCGGGCCTCGAGACTAGTTCGGGCCCACTTGGTTCGGGCCTGTCTCAGGCGGTTGGTATGGCTTTGGCGGAGCGGATAGATAATCCTTACTCAGCTAAGTATGTGTATTGTCTGACAGGGGACGGAGAACTAAATGAAGGGCAAATTTGGGAAGCGGCGCTCTTAGCTGGAAAAGAAAAGCTACACAACCTGATCGTGATTGTTGATCGAAATGGTATTCAGATTGATGGCTATACTAAAGATGTAATGCCGCTCGAGCCTTTGGCTGAAAAATTTGAAGCTTTTAATTTTGATGTGCAGGAAGTGGATGGGCATAACATGCGTGCCCTCAATGATGCGATACACAAAGCCCAGGCTGTCTATAGTCAACCGTCATTAATTATTGCGCACACCATTGCTTCTAAAGGAGTGGATGTCTTTGAGCGCGATTTTCGGTGGCATGGTAATCCTCCAGGCAAAGGTCCAGAAGACCGAGTACCAAAGGACAAACAAGCAGCCGTGGCTTTGGAAAAATTACGGACCTTAGCTGGATTAATAGCCAAAGAGGACATCTCATAAAAAATTTATCAATAATGACAAACTTCATTGTTACACTTCAAGAAAAAGCGCTCATCATATATAAAAATATGCCTCCAATTTTTTCTTTTGTATGCCTCGAATTTTATTCATTTTGATAAATTTTACTAATATATTTTATGCTAGCATCACACTTAGACAAAAATTTTGGCACCAAAGAAATGCAGAGTGTTCCAAGTCGTAATGGTTACGGTGACGGATTGCTTGAAGCTGCTAAAAGAGATGAGAAGATAGTCGCTTTAGCGGCTGACCTTACTGAATCAACTAGAACCCTACCGTTTGCAGAAGCTTTCCCTAAACGATTTGTTCAGGTTGGTATTACTGAACAAAATATGGCGTCAGTCGCTTCAGGTATGGCTGCTATGGGTAAGGTGCCTTTTATTGCTTCTTACGCTATGTTTTCACCAGGAAGAAATTGGGAACAGATTAGAACCACTATTGCTTATAACAACAGTAATGTAAAAATTATTGGTGCTCATGCTGGAGTATCAGTTGGTCCTGACGGAGCTACTCATCAAGCGATTGAAGACATAGCTCTGATGCGTGTGGTGCCAAACATGATAGTGATTGCACCTGCTGATGTGCATGAGGCGAGAAAGGCTACTTTAGCTGCGGCTAAACATAAAGGCCCTGTTTACATCAGAGTAGGAAGAAGTAATACGCCAGTAGTAACGACGGAAGAATCGCCGTTTGAAATAGGGAAGGCTGAAATTATGTTTGAAGCTGGTTCTGGTAAAGGTGTGGGCTTGGTAGTAACAGGCACACTACTTTTTAATGCAATTAAAGCAGCACAAAAATTAGCCGCTGAAGGAATTTCAGTGACAGTTTTACACATGGCTACTATTAAACCACTAGATAAAGACGCTTTGTTAGCTTTGGCGCAAAAACACCAAGGAATAGTTACCATTGAAGAGCATCAGAAGGCGGGAGGCTTGGGTGGAGCTGTCGCTGAATACCTCAGTGAAGTAGCCCCAATCAAAATTATCCGAGTAGGGGTTGATGATCAGTTTGGTCAGTCTGGCGAACCAGATGAATTAATTGAGTATTACTGTATGGGAATTGATTCGATTATCAGCGCTGCTCGTCAGTCTTTGGAATAACCCAGTAAACCTAGCGGATTTTGGCTGAACGCAGATAAAGCGGGTACATGTTCTCGATGTATATTGCTCAAAAAATCGCACAAAGGCAATTTCGCCCGACGGTATTTTTATCCCCAGCCCCCCAGCCGTAACTCTTTCTCGTAGGTTATCATTTAGCTTAGGACTGTTTATCTAAAAATCATAAAAACATTATCTCTATGCTAAAATTTATCTATCAAACCAGCACCCTTAGTTGCC
>Ga0163147_10006923_pt1 | contig 13086 bp, 12 predicted proteins | sample OliLakLV19MP6G1_FD_148597 | JGI IMG/M metagenome (GOLD analysis project Ga0163147, IMG submission 148597) | Freshwater microbial mat bacterial communities from Lake Vanda, McMurdo Dry Valleys, Antarctica- Oligotrophic Lake LV.19.MP6.G1 | ecosystem: Environmental > Aquatic > Freshwater > Lake >...
CTGCGCGGCCTGATTGCCCTTGTCGAGTTGCAGCGCCTTGTCATAGGCCTGGCTCGCCATCTTGGCGTAGATGTCGCCGAGGTTTTCGTGCGCAGTGGCATAACTCGGGTGAGTGCGGATCGCCATCTCGAGTGCGCCGCGCGCCTTGTCGTACTGGCCCTGTGAGGCATACAGCACCGCAAGGTTGTTGTACGGCTCGGGCAATTCGGGGTAATCCTGGGTCAGCTCGGTGAAGACGCGGATCGCTTCCGTGGGTTTGTTCTGTTCGGTGAGCAGGATGCCGCGCAGAAAACGGCCGCGCGCGTCCTTGGGTTTTGTTTTCAGATACTGCTCGACGCGCTCCATGGCACGACCGGTCTGTCCCTGTTTCAGCAACTGCTGGGCTTCCTGCAGATCGTCAGTCTGCGCCAGCGCCGGAGCGGTAAGCCCCATGCAGAAGAGGATGATGGCGAGGCGGGCAGCGGCCGGTTTGAAAGTCATCGTGCTATGATTCCGGTGGTCGTTGTTAAAACCGCAGTCATTGTTAATTCGACGACATCACGGCGACATTAGTCCTTGAATCTTCGGGATTTTACCAAGAACAACCACTAATTCAAATTTCTCTTTTTGCGGGACTCCCAGCCCCGCGATTCCACTCCATATTCCGGTGTCCGGCAGGCTGCAGATATGCGGATTCCGGGGCACCAGACAGCCTGACAACTCGTAAAAAAATCCACATCACGGCCATTGTCAACTGATCAAGATTTGCCGACACTCATTAAATCAGTCTCTTGTAAGCGTGTGCGCCTGGTCACTGCGCTCCCCACGCGCTCGCTCCCCGCTTATTCCACGCCCTGAAAATGCTCAAAATCTATAACACCCTGGCACGGGACAAGCAGGTTTTTACCCCACTCCAGCCCGGCAAGGTCCGCATGTACGTCTGCGGCATGACGGTTTACGACTACTGCCACCTCGGTCATGCCCGGGTGATGGTGATTTTCGACGTGGTGCAGCGCTGGCTGCGCGCCTCCGGTTACGACGTGACCTATGTGCGCAACATTACCGACATCGATGACAAGATCATCAAGCGCGCGCAGGAGAACAAGGAATCGACAGCGGCGCTGACCGAACGTTTCATCCACGCCATGGATGAAGACGCGACGGCGCTGGGTGTGCAAAAACCTGACGCCGAACCGCGCGCCACCGAATACGTGCCGGGCATGCTCGACATGATCAGTCTGCTGCAGAGCCGCGGTTACGCTTATCAGGCCACCGACGGTGATGTGAATTACGCGGTGCGCAAGTTCGACGGTTACGGCAAATTGTCCGGCAAGTCGCTGGAAGATCTGCGCGCCGGTGAACGCGTCGCAGTGGATGCGGCGAAACAGGATCCACTGGATTTCGTGTTGTGGAAACGCGCCAAGCCCGGTGAGCCGGCCTGGGAATCGCCCTGGGGTGCCGGTCGTCCCGGCTGGCATATCGAATGCTCGGTGATGTCGGGTGCGTTGCTCGGCAAACAGTTCGACATTCATGGCGGCGGCCAGGATCTGCAGTTTCCCCATCATGAAAACGAGATCGCGCAGTCCGAAGGCGCGCACGGCGGCACTTTCGTCAATTACTGGATGCACAACGGCTTTGTGCGCATCGATAACGAGAAGATGTCGAAGTCGCTGGGCAATTTTTTCACCGTTCGCGAGATACTCAAAAAATATGATGCGGAGGTGGTGCGCTTTTTCATCATCCGTGCACAGTACCGCAGTCCGCTGAATTATTCCGATGTCCATCTCGATGATGCGAAGCAGGGTTTGACACGGCTTTATACCGCGTTGAAAGGTGTGTCGGCGGACGCGGGCGACATCGACTGGAACAACGCCTATGCGCTGCGCTTCAAGGCGGCGCTGGACGATGATTTCAATACGCCGGAGGCGGTGGCGGTGTTGTTTGATCTGGCGGGTGAACTGAACAAGTCGCAGTCGGCGGCAGATGCAGGGTTGCTGAAATCGCTGGCTGGAGTAGTCGGATTGTTGCAGCGGGAGCCGGAGGCGTTTCTGCAGGCGGGGCCGGCGGAGGATGGCTGGACCCCGGAGCGGATTGAGGCGGCGATTGTGGCGCGGGCTGTGGCGAAGAAGGCGAAGCAGTTTGCTGAGGCGGATCGGATTCGGGATGAGTTGAAGGCGGCTGGGGTAGTGTTGGAGGACAGTGCGGCTGGGACAACTTGGCGGAGAAGTTGAGATTGATGTCAGTGGTTGTTTTATTTGAGACGTAGCCCGGCCTCACCCGACAACAGTCGCGGAAAATCCCCGTCTTCCCCTACGTTTTCACGCCGGCGCAGCAGTGAGTTGTCTGGAGCGGTTATAGAGAATATCTCGATATGACCGCTTCCGACCCAAAGCGGACATCCCAAGAGAAGAAAAACCCGCTTGGCCAGGACTTGGTTTCACGGCGCACTGAAAAGCCAGACTGCCTCAGTTAGATACGTCAACTCAACACAGTCAACTCAACACGTCTATTTTTTTGGATTTGATCTGACAGGCAATGTCCGGGCTCGCCGCTGCCGTTCGACTTTCTACAGAGCTGTCGTTCGCATTCGTCACTCGATCACAATGTCCGCCTGCACCGGTCAAGAATCTGCAATGGCGCGAATTTAATTGCAGCGTAAGTATCCTTTCACTTGGCGCGAAGGCCGATATCTTTCACAACTACGGAAAACATCGCGATCTGTTCACGAAGATTCTTGTCGAGTTCTTCCGGGGTGCTGGACGCCGGCGTCATGCCAAGGCTCTGAAACCGCTCCTTGATGTCGGGTAGTTCAAGGATGCGCGCCACCTCCTTGCTGATCTGATGCACCACGTCGCGCGGTGTTCCGGCTGGCGCATAAAGCCCGTACGATGCATCGCTTTTGAAGTTGGGAACCACCTCTACGATTGCCGGTACGTTCGGCAATGCAGGTGAGCGCCGCTGCGTCGTAACTCCCAATGCTTGCAGTCGCCCGTCCTTGACAAACGGCAGCGCGATCGACGCGCTTGCCATGCAATAGTGGACGCGGCCAGCCAAAACTTCGATCAGAGCCTCCGAACTCGACTTGAATCCCACGTGCGCGGCCTTGATGCCGGCGTGAAACCTGAACAGTTCGGCGGTCATATGGTTATTGCTACCGGCGCCGCCAGAACTGAAAAGCATCTTGCCGGGCTGCGCCTGCGCGAGCGCGATAAGGTCCTTGATCGACTTGATACCCAGCGCGGGCGCCGTCAGCAAAACGTTGGTGCTGAAGCCGATCTGACTCACGCCCGCAAAGTCCTTGAGAGGCTGATAAGGAAGATTCGAATGCAGCGCCGCGCCAAGTGCGAACTGACTTGAAATTAGCAGCAGCGAGTGGCCGTCCGGCGCGGCTTTGGCGATTACGCTTGCGGCCAGCGTACCGCCCGCACCCGCGCGGTTTTCCACGACCACGGGCTGTTTCCAAGTCTCGCTCATCTTCGGCCCTATCATGCGTGCAACCGTGTCAGCTGCGTTACCGGCGGCCGGTCCCACGAGGCGGATCGGTTTTCCGGGAAACTTCTGCTGCGCCTGTGCAACACCTGACGTGGCAATGATGACGGCAGCAACGACCCGTGAGAAAGCACGCCGCGGTTGATTCCTACAGACCAAAAATGGAATTGCTCTGTAATACAGAACGGATAACTGTGCCAACTTACGCTGGAAACCAACCATGTCTGCCACCTCGGATCGAATCAATGCAGAATAATGGTACAGTAGCATGCCTACCCTTTCTCGGCGCAATGGCTTACCGGCGCTGCGCAATCGCCGTTACAAGTTATGTGTCTGACATTTTTTGGGAGAGGCTGACCCTGCGAGGAAACCATGACGGCACGCAATGTTCTTTTTATTATGTCAGACCAGCATCAGCAGAAGGTGACGGGGTGCTATGGGCATGACTTTATCAAGACCCCCAATATAGATGCCCTGGCGGCTCGCGGCACCCGCTTTACCACGGCCTACACCAACTCCGCGATTTGCGTACCAGCGCGGGCAGCACTCGCGACAGGGCGTTACGTTAACGAGACGCATTACTGGGACAATTCTCATGGCTATGATGGCCGTGTTAAAAGTTGGCATCACATGTCAGGCGAACTGGGCGCCGGCGTGACATCCGTAGGCAAGCTGCACTTCCGAAGCGACGAGGACCCGACAGGTTTCAAAGCCTCGATGATTCCAATGCACGTCGATGGCGGAATCGGGGATATACGCGGTTGCGTGAAACGCCCCATGGCCCCTTCTTTGAAGCGCAGCAAAATTGTCGAACGCATCGGTCCTGGTGAATCCCCGTACACCCGATACGACAACGAGATCATGGAAAAGGCGTGCGCCTGGCTGAAAGAAAAAGCCGCGAGCAAAAACGCCCGGCCCTGGACTTTGATGTGCTCGTTCGTGTGCCCGCATCCGCCGCATATTGCGCCGCCGACGTTTTACGAACTCTACGACAAGATTAATTTTCCGATGCCGAAGATGAGTGACCCGGATGCGCCGTTGCATCCGTGGATCCATTTGCAGCAACGCTCGCGCAATCACGAGGACTTTCTGACACCGCCCACCAAGAAGGTGTTGATGAATTCCTACTACGGCTGCGTGAGCTACCTCGATTTCAATATCGGTAAGGTGCTTGCCGCCCTTGACGCGGCGGGGCTGCGGGATGACACACTCATCATCTACACCACCGATCACGGCGAGAATCTCGGCGCCCGCAAGCTGTGGGGCAAGAATAATATGTACGAAGAGTCGGCCGCCATCCCGATGATCGTTGCCGGCCCGGGTGTGCCCGAAGGAAAAATATCGACGACGCCGGTAACACTGATTGATATTGGTCCGACGGTGCTGGACACCATTGGGCATGACGAGATCACGACGCGGGAAAGACTGCCTGGACGATCTCTGACCCAGCTGGCCAACGCAGCCAATGATCCGGATCGCGTAGCGTTCAGCGAATATTACGCCGCTGGCGCGGACCGGGCTTCCTTCATGATCCGCAAAGGCAAATACAAATTCATTACCTATGTCGGCTACGAGCCGGAGCTGTTCGATCTTGAAAAAGATCCGGAGGAGCTGAACGACCTGGCTCAAGATGCAGCACATGCCGATGTGGTCAGGCAATACGACGGCATCCTCCGCAGCATGGCCGATCCGGAGGAGCTGGACGAAATGGCGTTTCGCGATCAATCCGCGCTGGTAGAGAAATTCGGTGGGCGTGAAAAGGTAACCGCCAAGGGCGCCATTCAGGGATCTCCCGTGCCCGGCGATAAAGCTGAATACGTGGCATAGGAAACCGAATTTCGACAATCGGTAATCGGGTGTTGACGCTCATGCCGATAGAACCACAATGCCGGGATTCGCGAAAGTCGGTATTTCTTGCGCGGGATGCTACCGATCAGTGGCTGGTTCGCCGGCCTTCGGCTTCCCTGCGCTGCTCGCCAAGCTGGGCGGCTGCCACCCAAGGTGACTTCCTTCGGGGCGCGCAACTCGCTCTTGCCGCTGCGTGGCAAGAGCTCAGACAGTCCTCGCCGGGCGCATCGGACCCGGTGCCGTGTAGCGGGGGTGCGGGCAGGGGCAGCCGATAGCTGCGTGCAACAATCGTGGGCCGGAGCGCCGATGTCTGCTCCCGCAAACGGGCCTGCGGCGAACGAGTCGCAGTCATCCCCCCAGCTAGGCTGCGCTGCCCGGCGGCTCACAAGGGGTGAATGGTGGTGCGTTGGAAATGTGTTTATAAGTAATTGATTTTATTAATATTTTAAAGGATTTCCCGGTGACCCGTATTGCATCCGTTAAAGCCCATGCCATTTCCGCCAAACTCAAACATACGCTGTGGACAGCGCATGAGGAACTGCACAGTTCCAGCGTGATTCTGGTGGAGATCAAAACTGATGACGGTCTGACGGGTATTGGTCAGATTCATGGTTCGCCGATGAAGGACATCTGCAAATATGTGGAAACATTCGGCGAGGTGATCAAGGGCATGAATGCGACGGAGCAGGTTGCAGTGTGGGAAAAAATGCTGTCGCTGACTTCGCCGCGGGCGACCGGCATGGGCGGGCGCGATGGATTGCCGCAGCCGATGCCGCGTGGGGACCGGCCGCAGATCATGGCGGCGATTGGCGGCATTGACCTTGCCTTGTGGGACATCAAGGGCAAGGCGCTGAATGTGCCGGTGTGGAAACTTTTGGGTGGTGAGGGCAAGCCGCTGTTTACTTACGCCACCGGCGGTTACTACGAACTCGATGCGCCGCTGCATGTTTGCGCCGAGGAGCTGGCGGGTTTCGTCAAGCGGGGTTACGAGGCGGTGAAACTCAAAACTGCCGGCCTCAGCATCGAGAAGGAAGTGGAGCGTATCCGTTTGACGCGCGCGGCGATCGGCAAGGATGTACGGCTGATGCTCGACATGAATGCGGCCTACGATCTGGAAGACTGCATCCGTTTTGCTCATGCCGTTGAACCGTACAATATCTACTGGCTGGAAGAGCCGCTGCACTGGTACCTGCAGCCGGCGGATTTTGTCGTGCTGGCGAAAAACACCGTGATCCCGCTGGCGCATGGTGAACGCGAGATGACGCGGTTTACTGCGCGTGATTTCATCACCAGCGGCGCGCTGGGTTTCATGCAGTTCGACTCAACGCGTTTTGCCGGTTTCACCGAATCACTGCGTGTCAGTCATCTCGCCGAGCAGCACGGCGTGCGCATTGCGCCGCATTTGGTACCGGAAGTGCATTGCCACCTGGTGTCGGCATTCCCGCGCCTGGGTTTCGGCGTGGAGTCGCATGGCAACGCCGATCGCGATCCGCTGTGGTTCGAAATGTTTACCGAGCGTGCGCAGGTCAAGGATGGCCGCGTGCACATGAACGATCTGCCGGGCTTCGGTTTCGAGATTGACTGGAAGACCGTGGAAAAATACCGTGCTTGATGTGGCTGCGCAGAGCTAATCTATATTATTGATTTTATTGGTTAATTCTAGATTGCAAAACCCGCCGCCGTGGAATTCAGCCGCGGCGCCTGTGTCTGTTTTTTGTTCCAGGGCGGCGGCGTAGCGCTCTGCATTGTCCTGCGGCGCATAGCCGATCTGCGCCGCATGCGGATTTTTCCAGCGGGAACGCGTGTTGTTCGACACGCCATAGAGCACCAGATAGCGGTAGTCCGGCGCATCGATACAGCAGCGTACGAGTTGCACCATGTCACGCGGACTGATCCAGGTGGACAACTGGCGCGCGTCTTCCGGTTGTTCGCGGAACGAACCGATGCGCAGGCAGGCGACGCTCAAGCCGTGCTTGTCGGCATACAGCCGGCCCAGTGCTTCGCCATAGACTTTGGATACGCCGTAGCGACTGTCGGGCCGGGGCTCGACGTCGATGCCGATGGTCTGCGCCGCGCGGTGATAGCCCACGGCATGGTTGGAACTGGCAAACACCACGCGTTTCACGCGGCACTCGCGCGCGGCTTCAAACACATTGTAAGTGCCGATGATGTTGGCGTTGAGGATCGACGGCCATGGCGCCTCGCGTGGAATGCCGCCGAGATGCACCACGCAATCGATGCTGTTCATCGCGGCTTTCACTGCGTCATAGTCGCCGAGGTCGGCCTGCGCAAATTCCTCGCCGTCCTGCAGCGCGCCCGGGTCGCGCAGATCGCTTAAGCGGAGCAGGGGATAGCTGCCGCGCAAACCAGCGTGCAGCGTGCCGCCGATGGCGCCGGCGGCACCGGTGATCAGTACGCGGTTCATGTCCATTTCGTCTTCGGGGCACCGCGAAATGGCCCGGTTGTACTTTCTGCCGGCGCGCGCCTTCCAGGTGTTGGCGCAACAAGTCGGCGGCTTCGGTGCGGTCGCCGCGACCGATGGCCTCCAGGATGCGCAGATGTTCACCGGCCTGCCGCGCCCGGACGGCAGGGGCGCCAGCGACGGCGCGGTATTCCACCAGTTTGCGCAATTGGTTGATGCGGCGCATGGTTTGCAGCATGAAGCGGTTGCCTGACCAGCGCGCGAGGGTTTCATGGAAGCGCGCATTGATGTCTGCCCATTCCACCGGTGTCATCGCGCCGTAGCCGCCTTCCGCCATAAAGGCCTGCTGGCGTTTGAGCGTTTCGAGTTCACCAGGTGCTGCGGCAAATCCTGAACTGAGTATGCACGCGGGTTCGAGTACCCGGCGGATTTCGTAGTTTTCTTCGTAGGCCACCACCGAATCGATCAGCGGCAGAAAAGCCCAGCCATGACCGGCGCGCCGTTCGGCCCAGCCTTCCTGCTGGATGCGCGCGAGGGCTTTGCGCACGGTGCTGCGCGATGCGCCGAAGCGGCGGATCAAATCGGTTTCCGTGATGATGTCCGGCAGCCGGTGCGTCAGCCGCAGCGCGGCAATGCGCAGATACAACGGGTCATCACCCGCGGGGGCGAGTTTTCTGGCCGCGGTGCCGAGCTGGTGGGCGCCGCGCGCCAGAAAATAGCCGCGGTCGGGTTTGTGGCAGACCACGCCGATGCGTGCGAGATGGGCCAGCGCAGCCTCCACAGGATTGTGCGAGGTGCCGATCTCGCGCGCCAGCTCCAGTTTGGGCAGATGGTATCCGGCGGGACGGTTGTCGCGTCGCGCCAGCGCAATGATTTCCCGGGCGACGCGCTGTTGCAGCGGGGTCAGCGGTGACGAATCGTGGCGCATGGGGCTGATGGCGGAGGGTTCCGGTGGATTAAGAGCGCAGGATTGCATATTATTGTCAGATTATGCAATACTGCATCGGAGTCAAGTGCCACAGAGTCGGAGTCAAGTGCCACAGAGTCGGAGTCAAGTGCCACAGAGCACTCAACCGAATCCCAAATCGAATCCCAAATCCATCCGCCGCAACTCAGTAGCGTATTTCAGGAGGACATCATGGCAGCATCGACCTTTCGTTTCATTCTTGCGTCAGTCATCACCACGTCCATGTTTTTCGCGCCATCGCTGGTGTCAGCGCAGCAATATCCGGTCAAACCCGTGCGCGTGATCGTGCCGTTCGCCCCGGGCGGGGGCAGCGACCTGACTGCGCGCCAGTTTTCGAACAAACTGACTGCGGCGCTTGGCCAGCAATTCGTCGTCGACAACCGTGGTGGCGCCGGCGGCATCATCGGCATGGAAGCCGTGGCCAAATCGCCGCCTGACGGCTACACGATCATGATGATGTCTGGCAGTTTCTCCGCCAGCGCGGCGACGCACAAGCCGGCGTTCGACCCGATCAACTCCATCATCCCGGTGGTCGAATTCGGCATCACGCCATTTGTGGTGACCGTGCATCCGTCTTTGCCGCCCAAAAACATGAAGGAGTTTGTGGCGCTGGCCCGGGCGAAGCCGGGTGCGATGACCTACGCCTCCAGCGGTGTCGGCGGACTGACCCATCTGGCTACGGAACTGCTGAACTCCATGGCCAAAATCAAGATGGTGCACATCCCGTACAAGAGCACGGGCGCGGCGATGACCGACCTGCTCTCGGGGCAGGTGCCCATCATCGTCGGCAGCCTGCTGCCGGTGGTGCCGCATTTCAAGACCGGCCGGCTGCGCCCGCTGGCTGTGACCACTGCACAGCGCTGGGTGTCGCTGCCGGAAGTGCCGACGGTGGCGGAAACGCTGCCCGGTTATGAAGTGGAACTGTGGTTTGGTACGATGGCGCCGCGCGGCACGCCGCAGCCGATAATTGACCGCCTCAATGCGGCGATCAACAAGGCACTCGAAGAGCCGGAGATGAAGAAAAACCTGAGCGACCAGGGCATGGTGCAGACCGGCGGCACGCCGCAGAAATTCGGTGATCGCATCCAGAAAGATTTCCAGCGCTGGACCCGTGTGGTCAAGGAAGCAAACATCAAGGCTGAATAACGGTTGATCAACAACAAGGGTATCTATTCAGTGCGTGCGGCAAACTCAGCGACCTTCCCTCACCCCCGCCCTCTGCCCCGCTTCCAGTGTTCCCTAGTCCCGGAGGGAGAGGGAGCAACCCCCGTGCTACTCGATTTCAAGTGTTTGCTTGCCCCGGCGATGGTTTTCTCCCTCTCCCTCCGGGAGAGGGCGGGGTGAGGGAAGCTTTTGACTTTCCGCTCGCACTGAATAGTTAACAACAAGGAACAATCATGAATCTGGTGGTCATGGCCGGCGACGATATCGGCCCGGAAATCATCGCGGCAGCGATGGCGGTGGTGAAGGCGGCGGATGCGGAATTTTCGCTGGGTTTGCGCTTTACCGACGTTGAAGTCGGCATGGCGAGCCATCGCAAAAACGGGACCACGTTGACCGATACCGCGCTGCAGGCGGCCATCGATGCCGATGGTGTCATCGTCGGGCCCTGCGGCATGACCGACTACCCGCCGCTGGCCGATGGCGGCATCAACATACCCGGTACCATCCGCAAGCGCCTCGACCTCTACGCCAACCTGCGTCCGGCGCGCAGCCGCCCGGGCATGCCCGATGCGCGCCGCGACCTCGACGTATTGATCGTGCGCGAAAATACCGAGGGTTTTTATTCCGACCGCACCATGTACCAGGGCATCGGTGAATTCATGCCGACCGAAGACATCGCGCTGTCGGTGCGCAAGATCACCCGCCAGGGTTCGCGCCGCATCGCCAGGGTCGCGTTTGATTACGCCGCGCGCCGCGGCAAGCGTATTACCGCCGTGGGCAAGCGCCATGTGCTGCAGATGACCGACGGCCTGTTCATGGGCGAAGCCTTTGCCGAAGCGAAAGCGCATCCGGCCATTACGCTGAAGGAAATGGACATGGATGCGATGGCCGCCGACATTTACAGCCGGCCGGAGCGCCATGACGTGATCCTGATTACCAACATGTTCGGCGACATTCTGTCGAACCTTGCGGTGGCGCTGTCCGGCGGGCTGGGGCTGGCCGCTGCGATCAACGCTGGCGACAAACACGCCATCGCCAACGCCGGCCACGGCTCGGCGCCGGATATTGCCGGCAAGGGCATTGCAAACCCGAGTGGCATGATCCTGTCCGCTGGCATGCTGCTCGACTGGCTGGGCATGCGCCACGGCAAACCGGCGTTCCAGCAGGCCTATCTCGCCATCGAGGCGGCAGTGGATGCCGCGCTGGCCGATGCCAACGCGCGCACCGGTGATCTCGGCGGCAAAGGCAATACCCAATCGTTTGCCGATGCCGTCGTGCGGCATTTGCGCAATCCGAAACTGCAGGCCGTGGCTGCGGGCTGACCGGCAGTTTTTTTAAGCAGGCTGTATAACGACAGCGACGAGGAGCAGATCATGAAAAAAATCATCATCAGCATTACCCTGACGGCAGTAGCCGCGTGGGCCGGCACTGCGATTGCGGCCGAGGCTTATCCGGCCAAGTCCATCCGTTTCCTGGTGGGCTACGCCCCCGGTGGTGGCACGGATATCATGGCGCGCACAGTCGCCGCTAAATTGACCGACAGTCTCGGTCAGCAGGTGATTGTCGATAATCGTCCCGGCGCAAATGCCAATCTCGCGGCAGAAATTGCATCGAAAGCGACGCCCGACGGTTACACGGTGATGTTCATCTCCGTGTCGCATGCCATCAGCAAGCCGCTGTACAAAAAACTCGGTTACGATCTGCTGCGCGACTTCGTTCCGCTGGTCAACATCGCCTCGGTGCCGATGTTTGTCGTGGTGAATCCGAAACAGTCGCAGAAGAATCTCGCGGAGATGATTACGTCGGCAAAGTCGGGCGCGATCAATTATGCTTCATCGGGCGACGGCAGCCCCGAGCATATTGCCGCTGAGTTGCTGAAGAGCATGGCCAAAATCAATATGACGCATGTGCCGTACAAAGGCGGCGGACCATCGGCCATCGCACTGATTTCCGGTGAAGTCCAGCTTGGTTTCAATACATCACCCGTTGCGGTGCCGCACATCAAGTCCGGACGCATGCGCGCACTGGCGGTGACCAGCGCCAAGCGCAACCCGGCATTGCCCGATGTGCCAACGGTGGACGAGGCGGGTGTCAAGGGTTACGACATGATCGTCTGGTATGGCGCCATCGTGCCCAAGGGAACGCCCGCATCCGCAATCAACCGGCTCAATACCGATATCAACAAGGCGTTGAAATTGCCGGATGTTCAGCAGCGTCTGGCTGCACTGGGCGCCGATCCGCTGGGCGGCAGTGCTGCCGATTTCGGTGCTTACATCAAAACCGAAATCGCGAAATACACGAAGGTGGTTGTGGACGGCGGGTTGCAGCAGCAATAATTGGCCGATGTACATAAAAGGCTGGCGCATACGCTGGCCTTTTATCGATTTTCTGCAGTCTGGATTGTCCGCATTTCGCGTAAACGCTCAGAAACTTCCGCCATGTCTTCAACAGCTTGCAACCGTTCGCGCAGCGGTAGCGAATGCGCATGGCGCAACTGCGCGCGCCGGTTGCCTTCCCAGGTCGTCTGCGACCACGCGTCTTCAGGTTTTTGGGTAGTCTGCACGTTGTTCCTCGACCAGCCAGCGTAGATGCTGAATATCATCCACATCACGCGGACGGTTGGCAGCTTCTTTCATGGCGATTAATGTCGGAATGGAGACGAACCGGACAAACAGTCCCAGCGCCAGTTATTGTTGGCGGGCGATGTGGTATTCGGTATCAAAATCATACGGTTCGGTGATGAATACGTCGACCGGTGTTTCGCGATGCTGGTCGCTCTGGAAATTGAGCACCATCATGTGTTTGTCGGCGATCCATTGTCGGCGTTGCTCGGGATCGGCAAACTGTTCGGCCGTTACCGGCACCATCGGGCGATAACCCAGCGTCGTGAATGCGGCGAAGGCCGGGATAATGTTGCCGGGCGCAAGCTGGATCACAAAATCTCCGTCATGGGTCATCCGCGCGTAGCCGTGGGCATTAACGGCAAGGCCGTCGGCAATCAGGTAACGAACACCGGCGGCGTTTAATGCGCCAGCTAATGCTTCAAGGCTGGCGAGTTTCATGCGCTGTGCCCGTGCATGTCCTCATTCCCGGTTACCGCATGCGGACTAGCCTAACACCACGGCGCCGGGGGTTTACTCCGCGAAAAACGCCTTGACCCGGTCCATCCAGGAGTTGGCGCGCGGGTTGTGGCGTGCAGCGTCCTTGTTGCTGATGG
>Ga0163147_10006924_pt1 | contig 13086 bp, 8 predicted proteins | sample OliLakLV19MP6G1_FD_148597 | JGI IMG/M metagenome (GOLD analysis project Ga0163147, IMG submission 148597) | Freshwater microbial mat bacterial communities from Lake Vanda, McMurdo Dry Valleys, Antarctica- Oligotrophic Lake LV.19.MP6.G1 | ecosystem: Environmental > Aquatic > Freshwater > Lake >...
CCATGCTTTGCCCGCCACCGTGCAGGTCGTCGAACCGCTGGGGAGCATGATGGACGTGTACTTGGTGCTCTCTTCCGGCAAGCGCATCGTTTGCCGCATCCCGTCGGGAATACTCTCGGAGGGGAAATCCGTCTTCGCGCGTGTGAATCCCACGGACATCCATCTTTTCGAACCGCCAAGCACCGACGATCCCTACGGCCGCAGCTTACGCGGGGCGGCGATGCAGTTGGCGTGACAATTAGGCATTAGAGATTTCATGGTTTCCCTTCATGCATCCACTTTTTCAGCAGCGGGGCGAGGAATAAGCAAATCACCCCTGAAGCGACGGCGGCGATGGCAATGCTCTGAAAAACGTCGCCGTAGAGATTGACCGTTTCCACGGGGGGCGGGATGACCCTCTCTTCCCCCTCACCATGGGAAACACCCGTGAATTGGGAAATAATCATCGCCAGATACTGCGAGAACGCCGTGGCCAAGAACCATGCTCCCATTACGGTGCTGACCAACACCTTGGGCGAAAGCTTAGTGACCATCGACAATCCCACCGGCGAGATGCATAGCTCGCCGGTCGTCTGCAACATGTAACCCACTAGTAACCAAGTCACTGCGACCATGCCGCGCGAGTCGGCATTGACTGCGCCGAGCCAAAATGCGCCGAAGCCCAAACCGAGTTGCATCAATCCGAGCGCGAACTTATAGGGTGTTGCCGGTTCGTTACCCCGACTGCCCAACCAAGACCAGAGCGCCGTAAACGCCAAGCCGAACGTCAAGATGAACACCGGATTCGCCGCCTGGAAGGTGCTCGCCGCCAATTCGCTATTACGGCCAGCCAGCCCCATGCCAACATTATCCTCGGCGACGACCCAATCAATCGTGAAATTTGGCGTTCCTTCCTGATCGTCCGCGACTTGATTGGCTTTTCTTAGCTTGTCGAGCTGCGAGAGCGTGAACATGGCGTTGCCGTTGGTGAAGCCAAGCTGCTCCTGGGTCGGCTGAATCTGAATCGTCGCGCCGATGTCCTCGGCGGTGATGATGCGCGTTTCCGCCACGCGATCGACGTTGCGGTCGGTAAAGTTGTTGACACTGCTCCCCGCCTGCTCAAAGAACGCCCAAAACAGCATGGAGAAGAACGTCAGGATGAGAACCACGTACATCCGCTGCCGGGCGACGAGCTCCAGGCGGAATGTTTCGAAAATCAAATACCCAAACGCAACGAGGCCGGTGACTGTCAGGAGGATGCCGGCGGGCTTGCTAATCTCTGTCAAGAAGGTTTTGACGACCTCGCTCAGTATTCCGCTCTCGGGACTGATGCTTTCAATCGTTGCGTCAGAGATGAGGCGCACGGGTTTGCCCCCCTCACGCAGAATCGAAAAATCCGAAACAAACAGTGAAAGTAGCGGCACGCAAATTATGATGCCGAGAAGTATCGGAATAAGATTCTGTGCCTTACCGTTCGGTGGGCGCCCCACATCATCGGGAATGCCGCCGAGAGAAAGAGCCCGCACGGAAATGATGCCGGCAGTTAACAAACAGAGGGCCACGAAGCCGTTCACAAGCTGGGCCGTAAGATTGTCAGGGACATAAATGTAAAGTGAATAGACAGTCCCTAAAGCGCCAAACCCGATCAAGAGCTGAGTTACCAACGTCGACATGACAAAAATAGCGAGACCGACCAACATGCCTATCGTCGCTAGTCCGAACCCATAATGCCAGCCGTACTTCTCGCCGATGTACCCGCAGAGCAACGGGCTGAGCGATGCGCCCAAATTCACGCCCATATAATACAAAGTGAATCCGCTGTCGCGCTTCGTGCTGTTGGCGGGATAGAGTTGGCCTACCATCGCGGAGATATTCGGTTTGAAAAAACCGTTGCCGGCGATTAACAGGGCCAGTGCGACATAAAAGAGCGTCGTATTCTCTTGCGTCATCACCAAATGGCCCGCCGCCATCAACAGCCCACCGATAATCACGGCCACGCGCGGACCAAGAAAACGATCCGCCAACAAGCCGCCGAAGAAGGGGGTCATGTAGACTAACGACGTGTAGGCACCATAGACGGCATAAGCTCGGCTGTCGTTGTAAGACAGAAAACCCTTCATCATGTAAAGCAACAGCAGCGCACGCATGCCATAGTAGGAAAACCGTTCCCACATCTCGGCAAAGAAAAGCACAAAGAGTCCCGGCGGATGCCCGAGGAAAGTGCGTTCTTCGTTAGTGGCCGTGCTCATTATTACTCCTGAAACGAATGACTCTTGCATGCGTGCGGTTGCCGAAAGATGCCTCAAAGTTTATCGCAATCAGTAGAATCTGACAGCGGCAATCTCACTGAATCTTAGAAAGCAATTGATGCGACGCTCGTCCAGGATTATCTTGGAATCATGCCACAATGCTCTAATGATGACCGAAGTACAGAACGTCGTCTCGCGGATGAACGAATCGCCGCGGAGCCGCAATTGCCTGTGCCGGACTTGCCCGCAGTGACACTGCCCATGCCGCTCGTATGGCATTTGAGTGAGGCTGTTCGTTCGGTCGTTGATGTCGACCTTACGCACGGGGGGCACTCATGACGTCCGCAACTCTTGGCCGATAGCCTTCTGTCATCGTAGCCTGCGGCATCGCCGCAGGTATGTGATGCATTAACGAACTTTGGCCGAAGGCCATATTCAGCCTGTTTCGGTCCACGGTTGAATATGGCCTTCGGCTAAACCTTTGGAATGATTCATAAACCTGGGGCGACACTTCGTTTGCCCCAGGCTACGGTGAAATAGGCCTTCGGCCAAAAGGGATTCTTCTGTAAGCCAAGCTAGTAATGACAAGGCTTCTTTGGCTCACGTGCAATACGGACACCGCTCCCCTACCACATAGTCCGCCGACTCCTGCTCCTCAGCCGAGAGCGGCTGCTGGCACGCAAAGCAAATCGTCGTGGGCGTTTCCCGCAACTGGGCATCGAGGGCCACGCGCTTGTCGAATACGAAACACTCGCCGTGGAAGTGGTCCTGTCCGCAAAGTTCAAAGTATTTGAGAATCCCGCCATCGAGTTGGTAAACCTCGCGGAAGCCGGCCTGCTGCATGAAAGGCCCCGCTTTCTCACAGCGGATTCCGCCCGTGCAAAACATCACGATCGGTTCCGTTTTCAGTTCTTCGGGCAGTTGCTCGACGGCCGTGGGGAAATGGCGAAAGTGATCGACGCCAATCGCCACGGCACTCTCAAAAGTTCCCAAGCGAACTTCGTAGTCGTTGCGGACATCGAGCAAGTGGCACGGCTTGCCGGAGTCGAGCCAAGACTTGAGTTCCTGCGGCGAAATCTTGGCGGCGGGGAAATCGACCGGGTCGATTCCCGGCACGCCAAAGGCAATAATTTCTTTCTTGACCTTCACCAACATCCGGCTGAAAGGTTGGTAATCGCTCAGGCTTTCCTTCACGTCCAGCAAACCGATCTCGGCGTCTGCTTGAATGTCAGCAAGCAATTGTCGCACGGATGCCGACTCTCCCGCGACGAACAGATTGATTCCTTCTTCGCTCAACAAAATCGTGCCGCGTAGCCCCAAGTCATGAGCAAGCTCGCGCAAGCGGTCCCGTCGCTCGACAAGCTTCGTCAGCCGCGCAAACTTATACCCTGCGATGTTGACAACCTGCGACACTGCATCGCATCCGCGTAAATCCGTTTGATCCGTGTTCATCTGTGTTCTATTTTGTCCGAGTCTCGGTTAAGCTTTGTAAGTATCACCAGCATAAACAATCCGTCTGTTGAATTCATTCCCTTTTTTTCACGAATGAGCCTACAAATGAAACGCATCCGCTGGGGAGTTCTGAGCACCGCCAAGATTGGCACGCAAAAGGTCATTCCCGCCATGCAGCGCAGTGCATTGTGCGAGATCAACGCGATTTGCTCCCGCGACCAAGCTACCGCTGATCAAGTCGCCAAGAGCCTGCGGATTCCCCGAGCTTATGGCAGCTACGAAGCACTGCTCGCCGATCCTGAAATCGATACGATCTACAATGCCCTGCCTAACAACTTACATGTGCCGTGGTCGATTCGGGCTTTGGAGGCTGGCAAGCACGTTCTCTGCGAAAAGCCGCTCGGCATGTCTGCCGTCGAATGCGAAGAACTCCTCGCTGTCGCGGCTCGCCATCCCAAACTCAAGGTGATGGAAGCTTTCATGTATCGCCACCACCCGCAATGGCAGAAGGCCAAACAACTCGTCGACGCGGGTGAGATCGGTGAACTGCGCTCCGTGCAATCGTCGTTTTCCTATCACAACGTCGATGCCAACAATATTCGCAATAGCATCGCAGCAGGTGGTGGTGCGCTCATGGACATCGGCTGCTATGGCATCTCCGTGGCACGCTTTATCTTTGGTCGAGAACCGCAGCGCGTGTGTGGCTGGGTCGAATATGATCCGACTTTTGGCACGGATCGACTGGCCTCCGGCCTGTTGGATTTTGGCAGCGGCACTTCAACATTTACGTGTTCGACGCAACTCGTGCCGTATCAGCGCGTGAACATCTTAGGGACGACAGGGCGGGTAGAAATCGAGATTCCCTTCAATGCCCCGCCCGACAAACCGTGCCGCATTTGGCATGAAATAAACGGCCAAATTCACGAAATCATCTTCGAGATCTGCGATCAGTACATGCTTCAGGGTGATGCCTTTTCTCAAGCCATTTTGGAAGACACTCCCGTGCCGACACCACTCACCGACGCGGTAGCCAACATGCGCGTGATCGAAGCCGTGAAGTTGAGTGCCGCCTCGGGCGGTTGGGTCGAGAATTCAGCGAATAGCGAGAGATTCACCGCTTTGTAAGCCGTTGACGACCCGATGAATCCTCGTAAACTTAGGTCTTGCCAACGATTTGCCGGAGTGGCGGAATGGCAGACGCGCTGGATTCAAAATCCAGTGCCCGCAAGGGCGTGAGGGTTCGACCCCCTCCTCCGGTACTCGATAATAACAAGAGGTTTTCAGCGTTGTTGGCCACGTGACTGAGAAAGCATACCCCTTCCTTACCGCAGGCATGTTCCGCTGGTTTTCATTCGACAACACGAGCAATTTCGCTAATATCTCCGCCGCTCTTAAATGGCCTCATGACGAACGAGTAAGTCCGATAAACTGGCGGCACAGAGTATTCCGGATAGGGAAGCGCGCCCCAGGAATCGTCGCCACCCACTCCCATCTGAGCATCGTCGAGATTGACGGTAATCGACGAACTTTGTGGCAACTCGTTGGTGTGCTTGGCAGCTTCGAGTTCTTGTTGGGAATACGGCCAGGCGCTGACGCTCAACAGGGGTTGGCCGCTAAGCAATAGTCCAGCTCCCTTGTCATCGGCGAGTGCAAGCCAGCGGACATCGGTGCGATTGCCGTTCTCTTGCGGCCGCGTGTAGTTGTGAGTGAAATGTTCGATGTCAGTTTGATAACGGGAGACGAACGCACTGGCTTTGCGATCAATATAGTTTTCGTGCGGACCGCGGCCAAAATAGGTGATGTTTTTGAACTCAGCAGGTATCGCCAATTGCATGCCAAAGCGAGGCAATTCCGGCAGCTTTCCTGTCGGATCAAAGGTCATCGTCACACGAATGGCACCAGTAGAATCGACTACGTAGCTTGTGATAAGGGGCGAGTCGTTCGCGAGAATTGTTTGCTCGACCTGAGCAGAGGCCGAACCGTTCGGTAGGCTGACCACCTGCACGTCGCTAACCTTTCTCTCCGGCCCTGCAGACTTCCAGATAGCCAATCGCTTGGGCATCTGGCTCCCATCGTCATTGTCGTTAGGGGCTCGCCAAAAATTCGGCACAAGAGGACTGGCAAACAGTTCGCGACCGTTGAAAACGTAAGATTCCAAAGCGCCGGTGGACTTGCTGACAGTGGCAGCAAACCCATCGCCTTTCAATACAATTTTTCCTGAAACACTTTCGACTTCGACGGCCTTGCCGGCGGTTTCCTTTTTGTCAGCAACAATGGCCAGGATCGGAAGTTGAAACTGTTCCGACGCGATGATGTGTCCGCGTTTGGCCCAAGGCGTATCTTCCTTTAACGAGAATTCAACGGTCACGAAATACTCGCGATCTGGTTTGGGCGCTGGCAATGAGAATCCAAGGGTCACTTCCCGATGTACGCCGGGGGCGATTTGCAAATCTTTGAGTGTGCCCTGCTGAATGACTTGGCCGTCCTTTTCCAAACGCCAAGTTCCCTCCAGAGTGTCGAGCGTCGTAAAGTTGTAGCGATTCACGATTTCGACAACCCCGCGTGCTGCATCGATCACTTTTATGCCGACAGGCTGGTAAGCATGTTTGGCTTCGAGTAAAGAGGGATTAGGAGTGCGATCGGGCAGTACCAAGCCGTTGCAGCAGAAGTTGTCGTCATTCGGCTTGTCGCCGTAGTCTCCACCATAGCGGCAGTACTTCACGCCGTTTTCGTCGGTTTCTTGAAGCCCCTGATCGACCCAATCCCAGACGCAGCCTCCTTGCAAAGCCGGCCAAGCGTCGATGACGTTCCAGTAATCTTGGAAGCCACCGCCGCTGTTGCCCATCGTGTGCATGTATTCGCAGAGCACCAGAGGTCGATCGGGATTGTGGCGGGCGTAGTTCACGATTTCTCCGATTCGGGCGTACATCGGACAGCGGATATCCGTGTTCCAGTAGTTCCAGCCTGCTTGCTCGTACTGCACCGGTCGGGAAGGATCACGCTCTTTGGTCCAGCGATAAGTGGACTCGAAATTGACGCCATTACCGGCTTCATTCCCAAGCGACCAGATAATGATGCAGGGGTAATTCTTGTCCCGTTCGACCATGCGTTGCATGCGATCCATGTGGGCTTTACCCCAGCGTGGATCCTTGGCCAGTGATTCCGGTCCGTATCCCATGCCATGCGATTCGATGTTGGCTTCGTCAATCACATAGAGCCCATATTTGTCGCAGAGGTCGTACCAGCGCGGATCGTAGGGATAGTGACTGGCGCGGACGGTGTTGATGTTGTGCTGTTTCATCAGCAGAATGTCTTTGATCATTGAATCAACGGAAATAGTATGCCCCGTAACGGGGTCATGCTCATGACGATTTGTACCCGTGATACGCAGTTCCTGACCATTGACGCGCAGAAGTCCCTCGGTGATCTCGACTTTCCGAAAACCGACATTCGCGGGAATGATTTCAATGGTTTCACCCTGTTCATCGCGCAAAGTTAGCAACAAACGATAAAGATTGGGTGCTTCAGCGGACCATTTCTTCGGTTTGGCGACGTCGAGCGCGAGAGTCTGTTGAGCATCCGCCTGGGAGGCAGCCTTCACCGGCGCATTTGCTTCGGCGACGACCTTGCCGTTCTCGTCAAAAAGCTGAGCTTGTAGTGTGCCTGAGACATCTTTTTTCGTGGAGTCTTCCAGCGTGACGTTGACCTTGAGTTTCGCATCATCAAGCGACTTGTCGAATTCAGTCAGCACCTCGAAGTCTTGTACGCGGAATTGTGGAAGCCCTTCAAGATAAACGTCGCGATAAATGCCGCTCATTCGCCAAAAATCTTGGTCTTCGAGATAAGAACCGTCACTCCAACGAAAGACCTGGACGGCCAGCAGATTCTCGCCCTCTTTGAGATATTCGGTGATATCAAAGACTGCAGGTGTGCGGCTATCTTCCGAGTAACCAACTTCCTTGCCGTTGACCCACACATAGAAAGCGGATTCCACGCCGTCGAAGTGCAAGAGTATTTTGCGGTTCTCTTTGCTCCATTCCGCGGGCACCGCAAAGGTACGGCGGTACGAGCCGACGGGGTTGCCATTCGGTCCGGCGATAAAAGGCGGATTCTTGTCGAACGGATAGATGATGTTGGTATAGATCGGTTGACCAAAGCCCTGTCGCTCCCAATTCGAGGGCACCTTGATATTATCCCAGTCCCCATCGAAAAAATCCGGCTTGAAGAAGTCCGCAGTTCGCTCATCAGGGTTTTTGACGTATTGAAATTTCCAATCACCCGCCAGCAACTTGACGTAGGGCGACTCATCGCGGCCTCCTTGCCTTGCAAGTTCCGTTGTATCAAACCGGAACATGGTCGCCGTTGGGCGCAACTTGTTGCGACCAATTATCTCGGGATCTTCCCAATCATTGGCGGCGCACAAGGGATTGAGCAGCGTTACGATGGCGAATAAGAATAAATAGAGAAACAGAACAAACCTTGGCATGAAAATGCTCCCCAAGTGCCTCAACCAGACAGAATGCGACAAAAGATTTCGCGGTAGTTACTCGTCGCGAGAACGCCTATTTTGGCATGAGCATCAGGCTTTGCCCAGGGATTTTGCAAAATATATCGACGCAAAACACAACGCAAATTTTTAGGTCTGCGACAGGCAGCTTGAGAGTGAGATTTTACTCCCAGGGACATGCCGTTTGTTATTCGATAGAATAGGATGATATTTCCTCAAAAAAAGTCACAGAGAAGCCTATCCCATCAGAAGCTTGTGAGACAGCCTAAGATCATGCGACTTTTTCTATTTTTTGCCTGCCTGTCGATTCTTATGGAATCTACATTTGCCCAACCTTCTACGCTACCTAAGGTTAACGAGGACAGTTACAAATTAGCCTGGTCGGACGAATTCGACCAAGATGGCCCGCCGAACGCTGACAATTGGACCTATGAACACGGATTTGAGCGGAATGAGGAACTGCAATGGTATCAGGAGGAGAACGCGGTCTGTCGTGATGGATTCTTGATCATCGAAGCACGGCAAGAACGTATAAAAAATCCTCGTTATAGGACGGGAGCGCGCGATTGGCGACGTAGTCGAGAGTTCGCCGAATACACTTCAGCCTGTTTGTTGACGAAGGGCAAGCACGAGTGGAAGTATGGCCGGTTCGTCATGCGCGGACGGATTGATGTGCGGCCAGGTTTGTGGCCCGCGTTCTGGACACTCGGCTCTGCGCGAAGATGGCCTGGCTGTGGCGAGATTGACGTGATGGAGTACTATGCGGGCGGTTTGCTAGCGAATGTCTGCTGGCAGGGAAAGCGCTATCAACCAGTATGGGATGCGCTGACCGTTCCGCTCGAAGACTTTACTTCAAGTTGGGCCGATGAATTCCATGTCTGGCAGCTTGATTGGAATCCGCGTGAGATCAAAATTTTCGTTGATGGCAAGTTGCTTAACCAAACCTCCCTCAAAAAAGCGATCAATCTCGAGCCGCCGGGAACTGAGCCGTTTCAAGAACCGCACTTCTTGCTGCTGAACTTGGCGATTGGCGGGATTCACGGGGGCGATCCTGCGACGACAAAATTTCCCGCACGCTTTGAAGTTGATTACGTCCGGGTGTATCAACAGCCGGAACAGCGAACTGAATGATCGAGTAAGGGTTAGCGTCGCTCTTTCACCACTTGTGGCAGATTTCCGGACGAAGCAGTAGCAGCACCACGTACTTTTTCGTTGTGATTTCATCAGCAAACCGCTGAAAAGCTAGCTTCTAACGACCCTCACGCAAACTTCACACTCATCAGCGATATTGGTGGTGGAAGTTTGCCTGAACTGGTCCACGGAGCTAATTGTGTGCGTTCTCTCGTTCTTAGTTTGGTACTGAAGCTCTTGCTCACGCGGTTGTTGGTCGCACAAGACGCAGTGATTCAACCCGCCGTCGAACTCCGCCGTTTTGCTGCCGCCGAAGCGACGCAAGCCGTGGCCGTTGATGACGAGTATTTCTATGCCATTGGCAACCGCGTCGTCGCCAAATATGCCAAACAAAACGGCGAGTTCGTGAAACGCTGGCAGGCTACGCCGGAATTGCCGCTCGAACATTTGAACTCGGGGATTGTACTCAACGGGCTGCTGTATTGTGCCCACTCAAATTTTCCGCACTACCCCGAAACAAGCTCCATTGAAGTCTGGGACACGCGCACCCTCGAACACATCCGCTCGCACAGCCTGGGCATTTATGAAGGTTCGCTTACCTGGATCGACTGGTATGAGGATGCCTGGTGGGCCGTGTTCGCGCACTACAGCCAAAAAGTCAATGACGACCCGCACGCCAGAGATGCCCGCTGGACTTCGTTGGTGAAGTTCGACCGCCAATGGCGGCGGACGGCTGGTTGGGTGTTTCTACCCGATGTGATCGAACGCTTCGAGCCGCATAGTTGCTCGGGCGGATCTTGGGGACCAAACGGCTTACTTTATTGCACGGGCCATGACCGGGGCGAGCTTTACGAACTTGCCCTGCCCCGCGCGGGTGCGACTCTGCGCCTCACTCGCACCTTAGCCGTGCCGATTGCCGGCCAAGGTTTCGCTTGGGATCGCGGCGAACCGGGCATACTCTACGGCATCGATCCGCCGCGCGGTGAAGTTGTCGTGGTGAAGTTACCACGACTGATAGCAATGGAACTCCAAACCGCGCGACGACCGGTTGTCGTGCGAGAAGCTGCCAGTCAATTGCCGTGAGTGAGGAAAAGCCCATGGTCTCCCTGAAACTCCCGGAGGGGCGTTGCCCTCCGGCTGGGCGAATATGGAAACGCAATACCCTCCAAAATTTTCCGCTTGCCAACTCCGCATTTCCTGACCAAAATACAGCTATGCACGCTTACTACGGCACTTTTTGGTTTAGCACCACTCGCTACTTTTTTGGAGGTAGCGGGGCCGGAGGGAGTGCGTAGCAGGTAATTAGCCAGCATACGAAACACCAATCGCCCCGAGCACCGCCAGGTTCTCGGGGTTTTTTTGTTGGTCGAGAATAGGTGCGGATAAAAAACCGGGCGCAATCGTCATCCTGAGGGAGCCTTGGCGACCGAAGGATCTGGCTTAAGTCTTTGCACGCTTTCCTAACGTGTGATACTAGAATCAAGATTCTTCCAGTCGTGGAACTCCTGTCAGAATGACATACTCACCTACTCACCAAAGTTTTCCTTTTCAAACAATTTAACCAACCAAACATCGTTTATTTTTGGAGAAAACCATGATCATCGTGATGAAACGCGGGAGCGCGCAGGCGGATATTGATAACGCAGTGGCGCATGTCGAGGCTTTGGGCCTTAAGCCGGTTGTGATTCAGGGGACCGAGCGGACCGTCATTGCCGCCGTGGGGGAGGAACGGGTGGCGGGGATTGGCTCGCTGGAGAGTTGTGCTGGGGTGGATGAGGTGTTGCCGATTCTCGCTCCGTACAAATTGGCCAGCCGGGAACTCAAGCCGGAAAGTTCCACCATCACCGCCGGCAGTTTGTCGGTGGGCAACGGCACGATTGGCGTGATTGCCGGGCCCTGCTCGGTAGAAACCGAAGAACAGATTTTGGCATGTGCCCACGCGGTGAAAGCGGCCGGGGCGTCGGCACTGCGTGGTGGGGCGTTCAAGCCGCGTACAAGTCCCTACAGTTTCCAAGGGCTCAAGGAAGTTGGGCTCAAGATGCTCGCCGAGGCACGGAAACAAACGGGCCTCGCGATTGTGACCGAAGTGGTTTCGCCCGATGACGTGGACTTGGTGAGCGAATACAGCGACGTGCTACAAATCGGTGCCCGCAACATGCAGAACTATCGGCTGCTCGAAGCGGTGGGCAAGTCGCATCGCGCGGCACTGTTAAAGCGCGGACCGAGTGCGACGATTGACGAATTCCTGCTCGCGGCGGAATACATTCTGGACGGCGGCAATCCCAACGTGATGCTCTGCGAGCGGGGAATTCGCACCTTCGAGACCCACACGCGCTTCACCCTGCCGCTGGCCACCGTGCCGTATGTGCAACAGCGGACCCATTTGCCGGTGGTGATCGACCCCAGTCACGGCACGGGCCACACGAGTTTGGTCCCCGCGATGGCCAAAGCGGCGATCGCGGCGGGTGCCGACGGCCTCATTGTTGAAGTCCATCCGAACCCCGACAAGGCGATGAGCGACGGCTACCAATCGCTGAACTTCGCGCAGTTCGAGGAGATGATGAAGGGTTGCCGACGGATTGCCGACGCGGTGGATCGCGTGTTGGGCGCGGGGGTGTGATCGATGAATGTCATTCTGAAAGGAGTTCTGCGACTTGAAGAATCTGGCTTCCATCCGTGCACATTTACAATGCCCAGAGTGTTTCATGCCAGATCCTTCGGTCGCTAAGGCTCTCTCAGGATGACACCTATTGGCGATGTGCGGCGGCGCTGGCACGTACGTAGGTAAGCTTGTTCACTGTGTCGTTGATCACGGTAGCGTCGGCGGCATCGCCTTGCCATGCGCCAGCGGGGTAGATGTCGAGTTGTGGTTCGGTCTCGATGCGCGCGCGGGAGGTGACTTGAATTCCGCCGCCGGGGGCCGGTCGCCAACCGAGGTTGAGGGGGGCGAGGACCGTGTCGAGGGCTGTCTGCCAGGGTTCGTTCGTGATTGCGCACGTCACTTGGGAATCGAGCCAGAGGTCAACGCTGGCGAGCGCTGGCCAATCGACGAAGATCGGCAGCCCCGCTTCGCCTTGCCAGTAGTGAAACACTTCGGCCAGCGGCGTGTCGTGCGAGAACGTGAAAGTCGTCGGTGCTGCGAGACGGTCGGCAATACCGACGCTCAGAGGTTTCGCCGCTAAAAGACGTTCGGGGTAACGGCTCCGCAGCGGCAACTGTTTTGCTAGCCGAATGCGTTCGAGGAAAAAGAGCACTTGGTACTGCACGGCCTGCGTTTGCTCGACCTGCAAAGATTTCTCCGACAGGGTGATCTTGCCGTCGCCGCCGTTGGCTTGCCACGATTCGGGGGCAATCAGCTTTTCGATCCAAATGGCGAACTCGGCCGCCGTCGTTTTATTCCCGAGCAAATCGTCGATGGGGTAATCAACGCTGCGAACCTTGGCCGCGTCTTTGCGCACGATCACGACCTGCGGGCCGTCAGTCGTTGCTTCCAGGTGGAGCGGCTTGAGTACCGCGGACAGCGCGTCGGCCAGACTGTTGGCTGAGGTGTCGAGCGACACCGGTCTGCCCGGTGTGATGCCGGCCATGAGAAGCTGGTCGGGTGCGATACTCACCGGCACGCCGGCCAGTTGGCTCACGAGGTTAAGAAAATCCAACAGCGGCATGTCCTTCAACGTGAGTGCGGGCAACTCACGGTTCAGTTGTATCTCGGCGGAGCGACTGCGACTCGCACCCCCTGATTTTTCGTTGAGACGCACAACCTTGCTC
>Ga0163147_10006931_pt1 | contig 13081 bp, 7 predicted proteins | sample OliLakLV19MP6G1_FD_148597 | JGI IMG/M metagenome (GOLD analysis project Ga0163147, IMG submission 148597) | Freshwater microbial mat bacterial communities from Lake Vanda, McMurdo Dry Valleys, Antarctica- Oligotrophic Lake LV.19.MP6.G1 | ecosystem: Environmental > Aquatic > Freshwater > Lake >...
TGGGGTCTTTTAATCGTACCAGATTGGAATTGAAACACTAATTAATAATAATATTCCGATTATAAACGCCCCTTTTAATCGTACCAGATTGGAATTGAAACAGCTCCTGTAAAAAGTTGCGAAGCATCCAAAGCACCTTTTAATCGTACCAGATTGGAATTGAAACTTCGCAAATCCTTGCGCGTCACATCCCCAGGCGTGTTCTTTTAATCGTACCAGATTGGAATTGAAACACGCCTGTTTTGCTTTGTGGCGTGGTAAGGTTTAAATCCTTTTAATCGTACCAGATTGGAATTGAAACCGCGTTTTACGATTGGTGCCGGAAGTACAGTACGGTCTTTTAATCGTACCAGATTGGAATTGAAACAAAATTGACATAGAGTCCGATGATGATAGTATTGACTTTTAATCGTACCAGATTGGAATTGAAACCCATAAAAAGGCTCGCTTTCTTGGCATCGTCAAATACTTTTAATCGTACCAGATTGGAATTGAAACATTGTATTGTCACAGCGTCGCCTTTCTTGATTTCATCTTTTAATCGTACCAGATTGGAATTGAAACCTCAATCTCGGTGGCGTGTAATAAATAAGCGTCTGCTTTTAATCGTACCAGATTGGAATTGAAACAAGTGTACGCAATCTACCATCAAAATCTACCTCTTGACTTTTAATCGTACCAGATTGGAATTGAAACATGCCTGTACCTCCGCTTCCGTCAGTGCGCCACCGTCTTTTAATCGTACCAGATTGGAATTGAAACTTCAAATAATTTTAGGGAGGAGCAATTACTTATTTCCTTTTAATCGTACCAGATTGGAATTGAAACGCAATTGAGTATAAGGTATAAACCGTATTGAGCGTAGCTTTTAATCGTACCAGATTGGAATTGAAACGAATAGTACTGGATAAAAGGGTGAATACTGCCACACTTTTAATCGTACCAGATTGGAATTGAAACAACAAACTATTGCAACGGCTGCAACCATCGCCTATGCTTTTAATCGTACCAGATTGGAATTGAAACGCTTTGGATGGGACCGCGTTTCGCTAATAAGAGCAACGCTTTTAATCGTACCAGATTGGAATTGAAACTCGAATTGATGTAGGGGAAATTGGGGGCTGCAGCCGGCTTTTAATCGTACCAGATTGGAATTGAAACTCGAATTGATGTAGGGGAAATTGGGGGCTGCAGCCGTCTTTTAATCGTACCAGATTGGAATTGAAACAGGGCAAAAACGCGCGAAGCGCATAAGAGACCCGTGGCTTTTAATCGTACCAGATTGGAATTGAAACATAAATTCTTCTAAAATTCCATTTAAAGATTCGCTCTTTTAATCGTACCAGATTGGAATTGAAACAGAAACTGTTTCGGAAGGTGTATGCTGGTCAAGTCACTTTTAATCGTACCAGATTGGAATTGAAACGGGTCGAGCAGCCGCATCGCCGCTATGGCGGCGGCGCTTTTAATCGTACCAGATTGGAATTGAAACTTACGCAAAGCCTTTCCCCCCTGGGTTGGGTTGTCACTTTTAATCGTACCAGATTGGAATTGAAACGGGAGAAGGTGCAAAGGTGATGTGTAGAAGTGCTTGCTTTTAATCGTACCAGATTGGAATTGAAACCACTTTCCACCCTGACAACCCAACCCAGGGGGGAAACTTTTAATCGTACCAGATTGGAATTGAAACTGAATAGGGCATCCACAGCCGGGGCAAACTGATAAACTTTTAATCGTACCAGATTGGAATTGAAACAGATAAAAAGGAACTAATGCAGGAAGCCGAAAAATTCTTTTAATCGTACCAGATTGGAATTGAAACAAGACAATGCGAAAGGCTTGGATACTGCCAATGCTTCTTTTAATCGTACCAGATTGGAATTGAAACGGGCATTGGCAACAGCAGGTGGAATAACACCTAAACTTTTAATCGTACCAGATTGGAATTGAAACAATGGAATGACAATACAGGGTGACAGTATTGTCTTCTTTTAATCGTACCAGATTGGAATTGAAACAGCCAGTTGTCTGTTAACGCTAACGCCGCTTTTAATGCTTTTAATCGTACCAGATTGGAATTGAAACATCTCCCGATAAAATCACACGGTTTGGCAACGACACCTTTTAATCGTACCAGATTGGAATTGAAACTAGATAAATCCGCCATTGATGATACCGCCGTGTATCTCTTTTAATCGTACCAGATTGGAATTGAAACCATAAGTTATTAACTTCTGATTTGTCTCCGCCTGCTTCTTTTAATCGTACCAGATTGGAATTGAAACTAAACGATGCCGCCATCTATAGAGCCGCCCGTAATTACTTTTAATCGTACCAGATTGGAATTGAAACCGGGTACGGCTACTTATATTCCTTATTTGGATGCAAACCTTTTAATCGTACCAGATTGGAATTGAAACCATAGGCGATGGTTGCAGCCGTTGCAATAGTTTGTTCTTTTAATCGTACCAGATTGGAATTGAAACCGGTTTAGGATATTCGCCAAATGTCGTTGTCGCGACTGCTTTTAATCGTACCAGATTGGAATTGAAACAAGTTGGTAACATATCGCCTCTTTGAAGCGTACTTGGCTTTTAATCGTACCAGATTGGAATTGAAACAAGTTGGTAGCAGATTGCTTCTTTGAATCGGACTTCTTTTAATCGTACCAGATTGGAATTGAAACCACGAGTGGAGCGTCCGCGACGGGCGCGGCTGCTTTCTTTTAATCGTACCAGATTGGAATTGAAACTTTTTTGATTTTAATTCATCCACAATTTCCTGGGCGCTTTTAATCGTACCAGATTGGAATTGAAACTTATGTGCCGTCCAGTAATACTCGCCAAGATTCTTTCTTTTAATCGTACCAGATTGGAATTGAAACATCATTATTAATAAAAAGGCAAAGCCTACGATGAGGGCTTTTAATCGTACCAGATTGGAATTGAAACAACGCCTGAATACACTTGACACCCTTTTTCGAGTGCCTTTTAATCGTACCAGATTGGAATTGAAACGTAGTTCACCTGCCCTGCAAATATAGTGTAAAAATCACTTTTAATCGTACCAGATTGGAATTGAAACAGACCACTCCACTTGATTTTCATTATGCTGATTTTTACTTTTAATCGTACCAGATTGGAATTGAAACAAGAAACTGCCGTATCCGCCTGCTGAAGTTTCGGCTTTTAATCGTACCAGATTGGAATTGAAACAAGATGCCAACGCTAAAGGAGAGCCTGTCGTGCTTTCTTTTAATCGTACCAGATTGGAATTGAAACGTCGATTGCGGCGGTGAACCCCAGCCGGACGAAGTCTTTTAATCGTACCAGATTGGAATTGAAACTAATTGTACCGCCATTAATTTGAGAATCGTTCCAGACTTTTAATCGTACCAGATTGGAATTGAAACTTCACGTATTCTAACCTTGCCCCGTATGAAGCGCCCTTTTAATCGTACCAGATTGGAATTGAAACGCGAAGACGGAATCATGTCGTACGTCTCTGCACGCGCCTTTTAATCGTACCAGATTGGAATTGAAACTAAGCATAAAACTAACTAACCATTATTTTTTTGTCGCCCCTTTTAATCGTACCAGATTGGAATTGAAACCCGTCTGATACCATCATTTGCAATCTACCTGCGCCCCTTTTAATCGTACCAGATTGGAATTGAAACCCTGCTATACCAGCACTGTGGAACGCCGCTTCTGCCTTTTAATCGTACCAGATTGGAATTGAAACAGTATCGGGATTGCGTTGAACGTGACAGTAAGGGCTCTTTTAATCGTACCAGATTGGAATTGAAACTAAATTGTCTGTCGGTCATCGCTGCTACCTCCGCCTCCTTTTAATCGTACCAGATTGGAATTGAAACTCAGTTTTTCCTGTTGTCTTTTTCTGGCGTAAGCCACTTTTAATCGTACCAGATTGGAATTGAAACCTTGCATTTCTTTATAGGGTTTAATCATTTGTACTCTTTTAATCGTACCAGATTGGAATTGAAACGGCACGAGACCTTTACTACAAATTCCTGTGTGATAGCTTTTAATCGTACCAGATTGGAATTGAAACCAGTCAATTCATCCATCTGCTCGTAAATGCGACTGGCTTTTAATCGTACCAGATTGGAATTGAAACTTCCATCCAATCCGGCAATCTTTGCCGGAGGGTTGCACTTTTAATCGTACCAGATTGGAATTGAAACGAAGTTGGTTGGAGTGGTGTGGGTAATTTCTTTATACCTTTTAATCGTACCAGATTGGAATTGAAACCAACGACCGGCACTGAACTTGGGCAAAAGCTACTTTGCTTTTAATCGTACCAGATTGGAATTGAAACAGATGGCAAATATCATCTACAATCTAAAAGGTGGCACTTTTAATCGTACCAGATTGGAATTGAAACACTGGATCTCAGGTATCGTTTTCATGCATGCAGGTTGCTTTTAATCGTACCAGATTGGAATTGAAACAAAAGAAAAAAGGCGATACCGGCAAATGGGAAATCGCTTTTAATCGTACCAGATTGGAATTGAAACTCCTTGGCGGCTTGATACATGGCGGCGTTATTTGGCTTTTAATCGTACCAGATTGGAATTGAAACCAATGAATACGCGGTGACTGCCAAAATGCGCGTGGTCTTTTAATCGTACCAGATTGGAATTGAAACATGGTCAGACGCTCGCACTAATCAGCACATACTCGAGCTTTTAATCGTACCAGATTGGAATTGAAACTTGTCTGTCCCCGCCCTCGTCGCAAAAATATTTCAGGCTTTTAATCGTACCAGATTGGAATTGAAACTTCCGGATTAAAACCGAGCTTTTTTGAAGTGTCAGCTACTTTTAATCGTACCAGATTGGAATTGAAACTGTGCTGGCGAATTGTGACATCCGACACGGTAAGCCTTTTAATCGTACCAGATTGGAATTGAAACCATAGAGTTGACGGGTTCAAATTTGACAGCATTCGACCTTTTAATCGTACCAGATTGGAATTGAAACAAAGCATCCATTTTCGCAACTAACAAGGCGCGGTAGTCTTTTAATCGTACCAGATTGGAATTGAAACTTGTTTCGAGAAACTCATTTGCCTCAACTGATACGGCTTTTAATCGTACCAGATTGGAATTGAAACTTTGAGATGTTTGTAGAACGGTCGTTATCGCCGCCCTCTTTTAATCGTACCAGATTGGAATTGAAACGAGTTTGGTATCAAAATAATAGTGTCACCCTGTATTCTTTTAATCGTACCAGATTGGAATTGAAACTGCGGGCGGTTACTGCCTTCCTTGTGCCTGCTCGACTTTTAATCGTACCAGATTGGAATTGAAACCAGTTATTGTCCCTGTCAGGTTAGTTATCATCGTTCTTTTAATCGTACCAGATTGGAATTGAAACAAAGTGCCGTCGATGACATACGGCGCCCCTGGTTGCGCTTTTAATCGTACCAGATTGGAATTGAAACGTCGCGTTTTCAGACAGACAAAGGGTTTCAGGACACACTTTTAATCGTACCAGATTGGAATTGAAACATCTCTTCGTATTGCTCTATCCATTCATCAATGTGAAGCTTTTAATCGTACCAGATTGGAATTGAAACCATGTAGGCGTCGAACCCGTCAATGAAAAAACTATGCTTTTAATCGTACCAGATTGGAATTGAAACCTGATGGGAGATTCTAAAAATTATTGCTTTTAGTGACTTTTAATCGTACCAGATTGGAATTGAAACGCTCATGTTTATGCCGTCCCTCCTCTTTTCTTCCGCTTTTAATCGTACCAGATTGGAATTGAAACAGCGAGAGTCCTGACCGGCGTAGCCGTCATAGATCCCTTTTAATCGTACCAGATTGGAATTGAAACGTGGTCAGACGCTCGCACTAATCAGCACATTCTTGAGCTTTTAATCGTACCAGATTGGAATTGAAACGCCAATCATTTTATTAAATAAAATGCGGTCTTTTACTTTTAATCGTACCAGATTGGAATTGAAACAATTTCGGGTACGCTCCAGGTTAGTGATGCTGTCGGTTCTTTTAATCGTACCAGATTGGAATTGAAACAATGGAAAAATGAAAGGCTTTTTTTACACCCATATTCTTTTAATCGTACCAGATTGGAATTGAAACCTGGATAATGCACTTACATTTACTACATTCGTGATACTTTTAATCGTACCAGATTGGAATTGAAACTTCACCACCTCAAAGCCTTGCAGCTTCACAGTCACTCTTTTAATCGTACCAGATTGGAATTGAAACAGGCGTCCGAAAGCTCGCTTCGGACTTCCTTCATAGCTTTTAATCGTACCAGATTGGAATTGAAACTATGGATAGGCACTGAAATAGACATTATAACGAATGCTTTTAATCGTACCAGATTGGAATTGAAACAAATTCAGCAGTCGGGTTATAGTCTATAAATACTTCTCTTTTAATCGTACCAGATTGGAATTGAAACACATCAAAAGGGTTGGTTTTTCGCCGTGTACCTTCTTTTAATCGTACCAGATTGGAATTGAAACGTCTGTGCTGGATACGTATCCATTTTGCGCCGCACCTCTTTTAATCGTACCAGATTGGAATTGAAACTTGAATATCACCGCCCCAGATAACGCCGCCATAAATCTTTTAATCGTACCAGATTGGAATTGAAACGTTTCGATGCGCTCCTTTTCTGTTAGTTTTTTACCGCTTTTAATCGTACCAGATTGGAATTGAAACTAAATAACGCCGCCGCGAATGTCTCCCCCCCAAATAACTTTTAATCGTACCAGATTGGAATTGAAACGGTAAAAATCGATAGGTTTTTCGATATTCTCTTCCGCCTTTTAATCGTACCAGATTGGAATTGAAACTTTGCTTTTAAAAGGTTTATTCCTTGTTGTGCTTTCTTTTAATCGTACCAGATTGGAATTGAAACTGCGCCGCTTGCTTTCCTCTGCATTGTATTGCGAAGCTTTTAATCGTACCAGATTGGAATTGAAACATGTCGTAGTGCTATCCACCCGCTCAAAGTGCTGTAAGCTTTTAATCGTACCAGATTGGAATTGAAACCATATCCGGCATACGCTTTTCCATCAAATTGTTTTACTTTTAATCGTACCAGATTGGAATTGAAACCTGGCTTGGGGTACAAATACCCCTTCGGTTGTTTCGCTTTTAATCGTACCAGATTGGAATTGAAACTCTTTTTCCAATTCCCACAACTGATAGGTGCCAAGCCTTTTAATCGTACCAGATTGGAATTGAAACGGGGCTGTCCACCAAGATTCGGTCTTCAAAATCCCGTCTTTTAATCGTACCAGATTGGAATTGAAACTTCATTTTGTTCGGCGAACGTCAACGCTCGCCATTCTTTTAATCGTACCAGATTGGAATTGAAACACAATGAGCGGCACGATGATATTTAGTTTCACTCCCCTTTTAATCGTACCAGATTGGAATTGAAACACAAGTACCCTGCCCGACTGTGACTGAGACGAAGACCTTTTAATCGTACCAGATTGGAATTGAAACACCTCGGGTAAAGCTGCGACTGGAACAACTTGCTGAACTTTTAATCGTACCAGATTGGAATTGAAACGGCACTTTTGCATCACTTCCTTGTGATTTCTCACCGTGCTTTTAATCGTACCAGATTGGAATTGAAACAAATCACCGGGGGGGTGCTGACGGGATTAAATCTAACTTTTAATCGTACCAGATTGGAATTGAAACGCTGGGCAGGCGGGTATAGAAGTGTAGTTCGTGTACTTTTAATCGTACCAGATTGGAATTGAAACTTCACGAATGCTATGGGCGAATCGCAGACGTACACGGCTTTTAATCGTACCAGATTGGAATTGAAACCGCAAGGCGGCAGAGAATTAGCCTCTTTTGAGGTTTCCTTTTAATCGTACCAGATTGGAATTGAAACTTAAACATTAGTCTTTTGCTTTGTAACGCACTTCCCCTTTTAATCGTACCAGATTGGAATTGAAACGCGGGGATGGAGCCGGGAAATACGCTATTGTATGGACTTTTAATCGTACCAGATTGGAATTGAAACCTCACAGCGCACCCCCCCCGAAAGCCCCCTGAATTCTTTTAATACTACAAGATTTGGATTGAAACATCCCACAGTAGGGGAGTCCCTTCACTTCGGGTGGCTCTTTTAATCGTACCAGATTGGAATTGAAACGAACGTATTCACTCTCGATTTCTTTGTGTGAAACGCCTTTTAATCGTACCAGATTGGAATTGAAACGAGATAGTGAGGTAAGCAAAATGGGACGTACCTGTCCTTTTAATCGTACCAGATTGGAATTGAAACCTCTTTGCGGGTCGCTACGTACTCTGCCTCTTCTCTTCTTTTAATCGTACCAGATTGGAATTGAAACATTATTCAAGTACGCTTCAAGGAAGCAATTTGCTACCTTTTAATCGTACCAGATTGGAATTGAAACCTCGTTTTGTTCGGCGAGCGTAAGCATCCGCCATTTTCTTTTAATCGTACCAGATTGAAATTGAAACGATTTTACTGTTCGTCACTTTCTTCAGCGCAGCAACTTTTAATCGTACCAGATTGGAATTGAAACGACTTACGCTACTCGTTGTCTATGTAATAGATTACGGCTTTTAATCGTACCAGATTGGAATTGAAACGAAGGAACGCAAGTAGCAGGAATGGTAAGCGTAAAACTTTTAATCGTACCAGATTGGAATTGAAACATCCGTTTGGCACCTTGTTTAAAGCGGTTCGGATCGGCTTTTAATCGTACCAGATTGGAATTGAAACTGTCGGTCCCCGCCCTCGTCGCAAAAATATTTCAGGTCTTTTAATCGTACCAGATTGGAATTGAAACCACTCGAAAAAGGTTGTCAGATGTATTCGGGCGTTTCTTTTAATCGTACCAGATTGGAATTGAAACTATATTTTACCAGGTACGCTTCAATATCGCGGATGCTTTTAATCGTACCAGATTGGAATTGAAACTCACCTCGTAAATGGTAAAGCCCCCTGTACCCAATCCTTTTAATCGTACCAGATTGGAATTGAAACCAAAGAAGGAAGGGACTCCCCTACTCTCCGAGTGGGACTTTTAATCGTACCAGATTGGAATTGAAACTTATTTCCCGCTATAACATTGCTCGGAAAACGGTACATCTTTTAATCGTACCAGATTGGAATTGAAACTACTCTTTCGTGAGCAGTTTCTGACCAATTTTGAAATCTTTTAATCGTACCAGATTGGAATTGAAACAAATTCGCGTTTCGTCACTTTCGTCAGCGCAGCAATGCTTTTAATCGTACCAGATTGGAATTGAAACTGATTTGTCCTGCAGATAAGCCATCGTAGCTTGAAGGCTTTTAATCGTACCAGATTGGAATTGAAACTGCGAGCTTTTCAAAAAAATCATTTCGCCTTAGTTGCTTTTAATCGTACCAGATTGGAATTGAAACTGTCTTCTATTTTTCTTGCCAAAATACCGCCTCCAACTTTTAATCGTACCAGATTGGAATTGAAACTTCTATAGTATTCATCTTGTAAGTTTATCAATTCTTCTTTTAATCGTACCAGATTGGAATTGAAACCGGCGTATGCTTCGTATGCTTCTTGTAGTTCTTTTCTTCTTTTAATCGTACCAGATTGGAATTGAAACCTTTCAAAAGATTTTTCTTTAACATCCTCGGTCAATACTTTTAATCGTACCAGATTGGAATTGAAACTTTTGTAAACTGAATTAAACCGCTTGCCTCTGTCGAGCTTTTAATCGTACCAGATTGGAATTGAAACAAACAAGGCGTTTCAAAAGGGTAACATTTTCTTTTTCTTTTAATCGTACCAGATTGGAATTGAAACTTTATTTTTATTGTTATTAAACATATCGTCAAGCCTCTTTTAATCGTACCAGATTGGAATTGAAACAACGAAATTATAAGTTTTTCGCCGGCGGGAACTTTAACTTTTAATCGTACCAGATTGGAATTGAAACCGTTTTCTTTGTATTTTCTAATGATATACATCATAACTTTTAATCGTACCAGATTGGAATTGAAACTTATTAAAAATAAACTGTTTGGTTGGATTTGTTAAAAGCTTTTAATCGTACCAGATTGGAATTGAAACCTTACAATTATATTCGACACTACGTTTCGAGACTTCTTTTAATCGTACCAGATTGGAATTGAAACCGTGATAGTCGACACCTGGGTTATCGCACTGTATTCTTTTAATCGTACCAGATTGGAATTGAAACTTTTTAAATAAAAAGCCAGCGAAAAAACTAATTTTCCCTTTTAAGTATTTCGACCTAAATAATCGTCGCAGCCAAATAAATTAGTGATTTGATTATGAGTTCTTTAAGCTGTGGTCAATAGTTAATTATAAATGGTCAATTACTTAATCGTACCAGATTGGAATTGAAACAACAATTAAAATCTGCGTAATATGTTCCCGCATTCGCTTTTAATCGTACCAGATTGGAATTGAAACCGCTTTTATTTTTTAATTGCAAAAAAAAATAAAGGTCTTTTAATCGTACCAGATTGGAATTGAAACGATCAAATTGGCTAGCCACTCGGGCTTAAAACCGAGCTTTTAATCGTACCAGATTGGAATTGAAACCCGCTGTCGGGAAAGAGACTGTACCTTCGCTGGCGTCTTTTAATCGTACCAGATTGGAATTGAAACAATTCGTCTATTATCCCTTTGTTCGCGCGGGTTGTGAGCTTTTAATCGTACCAGATTGGAATTGAAACAGTGCGACGAGTAGCGCGGTTTTTGATAAAGTCAAACCTTTTAATCGTACCAGATTGGAATTGAAACGATGTAATGTTTTACTCCTTTTCCCCGCAACCACTGCTTTTAATCGTACCAGATTGGAATTGAAACATCACGATATTCTGAATATTATTATTCGCCATTACTCTTTTAATCGTACCAGATTGGAATTGAAACCTTGAGATGTTTCCAGAACGGTCGCTATCGCCTGACTCTTTTAATCGTACCAGATTGGAATTGAAACGAAAAGAAACAAAAAAAGACGGAGAAGAAGGATGTAACTTTTAATCGTACCAGATTGGAATTGAAACAAAAAACCGCCCAGCAACCCGCCCAGCAGCCCGCTTCTTTTAATCGTACCAGATTGGAATTGAAACTTTGTGCGACATTCTCTATTTTTTCAGTTTCAAGATTCTTTTAATCGTACCAGATTGGAATTGAAACATCCGTTACGTATTGATACCTCATGTAGCGCGAGCTCTTTTAATCGTACCAGATTGGAATTGAAACGCGACTTCCGCATATGCTTCGTAGGCTTCTTGTAATCTTTTAATCGTACCAGATTGGAATTGAAACTCGATTGAACCGTTCAGAACCGTGTTCGCATTGCCTCTTTTAATCGTACCAGATTGGAATTGAAACAATCACGCCGCCCCGAATCACACCGCCCCGAATCACGCTTTTAATCGTACCAGATTGGAATTGAAACATGGAACTACGATCAAAACCCACAATATGAACCAAAACTTTTAATCGTACCAGATTGGAATTGAAACATCCCAATCCCGTTACATTCGTACCTACGAATTGGATCTTTTAATCGTACCAGATTGGAATTGAAACAATACAGATTTTCACCTTTTAGCTTGCCGCCATCGATACTTTTAATCGTACCAGATTGGAATTGAAACTTCGTGAACTGAATCAAACCGCTTGCCTCTGTCGAACCTTTTAATCGTACCAGATTGGAATTGAAACAACGATGGTGCTGCGGTACTTTGACAACTGGGCGGCTTTTAATCGTACCAGATTGGAATTGAAACTTTTTGGCACGCCAGTCACGGATGAATTGCTCAACGCTTTTAATCGTACCAGATTGGAATTGAAACTTGGAAAGATGTGATACAACAATACTTAGACGAGCCCTTTTAATCGTACCAGATTGGAATTGAAACAGTGCCGCAGCTACGCATTGACCGATACATGGACGCCTTTTAATCGTACCAGATTGGAATTGAAACCTGCCCATCATGCTCACACACCCAATCCGACATGGTCTTTTAATCGTACCAGATTGGAATTGAAACCTGATAACGATTGGGAAATTTGAATTTGACTTTGTGCTTTTAATCGTACCAGATTGGAATTGAAACACATCTACAAAATTAGGCGAAATAATGTAAGAAACCTTTTAATCGTACCAGATTGGAATTGAAACAGACCAATTGAACTATAAGAAGAAAGAAGATGTGAAGCTTTTAATCGTACCAGATTGGAATTGAAACTACACTTCTAAAAACTCTGCCCAATCCTTCACGCCACTTTTAATCGTACCAGATTGGAATTGAAACATTATGTACCGCTCGCCACCATGAACGTGGGTACTTCTTTTAATCGTACCAGATTGGAATTGAAACAGCGTTTTGCTCCGCGAGCGTCAGCGCCCGCCACTGCTTTTAATCGTACCAGATTGGAATTGAAACGTTCAATGTCATTGTAAATATTATAAAGCAGTTGTCGCTTTTAATCGTACCAGATTGGAATTGAAACATTTTTATAATTAGGCTAAGGAAATCGTAATCTAAGCTTTTAATCGTACCAGATTGGAATTGAAACGAGTGGATAGCAAATTTAATAAACTTTGAAACGGCGCTTTTAATCGTACCAGATTGGAATTGAAACAACGACCCAAACAGCGTAATTCAAACAAATTGGGTTTCTTTTAATCGTACCAGATTGGAATTGAAACTGTTGATATTCTAAAGACTTTCTACGATACCAAGCCCTTTTAATCGTACCAGATTGGAATTGAAACTTTTGAGTGGGAAGCAAATACAAATAAGTGTTTTTTGCTTTTAATCGTACCAGATTGGAATTGAAACATACCTTCCGGCTTCGCGGTCAGCCAAATCGTTTATCTTTTAATCGTACCAGATTGGAATTGAAACAACATTAACGGATATAATGTAAAAACAGAGTCTATCTTTTAATCGTACCAGATTGGAATTGAAACATTTGAAAGTCTGTATAAAGCCAAGTCAGTACGGAAAGCTTTTAATCGTACCAGATTGGAATTGAAACAACTATCATAC
>Ga0163147_10006938_pt1 | contig 13073 bp, 13 predicted proteins | sample OliLakLV19MP6G1_FD_148597 | JGI IMG/M metagenome (GOLD analysis project Ga0163147, IMG submission 148597) | Freshwater microbial mat bacterial communities from Lake Vanda, McMurdo Dry Valleys, Antarctica- Oligotrophic Lake LV.19.MP6.G1 | ecosystem: Environmental > Aquatic > Freshwater > Lake >...
AACACAGGAAAGCTGATGCGGCAGAACGAATGATTTGCCGTCGCCGCGACGACGGCTATTTTACTGTCCCCAGTGCAGGCGAATCACGCGCCCCCGTGCAGGCATTTTGCTTGCCCATTCCCAGATGAAGTCACGGCCCGCAAGCCGCGCGACTTCGGGGTCCGGCCAAGCCTCGCGTTTCATTGCCTGACAGGGCGGACACCAACTCGCTGAAAAGTCCACCAGCACCGGCTTGCCAAACTGGCGAGATTCCGCCAAGGCGGATGCAAGGTCGCTGCGCCATGGAATGTTGTCACGCGGCGGAGGACCAGCCGAGCGCCTGATCAGATAACCGAAGACCGCGATCAGCACCAATGCCAGCGCGACGAACCATGTCCTTCGTCGCCGGCTCAAGAGTGCTCTCGCCGTCGCTGGAGCGTCAGGCACCGAATCGGTCTCGCGTGCAATGTTGGTTTCTTGAAGCATCCGAATCCTTGTTCGTCGTCTCTGACAGTCGATTCAATCGCGCGTCTTGTTCGCTTGATCGAGCAGTTCGGCCAGCTTGGAGAGTTCGTTGGTGGGAAGCTGGCAAGAATAGTTCTCACACACGTACGCGGTGGCACGGCTATCGATCGCGGCAACGCTCTTGAGAAACGCCACGTGCTCCGCGAGGAACGTCTGTCCCACGGCTCCGTCGGCGGACAAGACTATCTTGTTTGGGAGGTATCGCGCGAAGATCTCACGGAGCATCGCCTGCGTGTCCGGCGCCCCCGGCCGGCCGGCCAGGATGATCTGCCTGGGCTTGTCGAAGTGGAAGTCGTACGCCACCAGCATCTGAGGCATGGCGGCGGGGTATTGCGATAGGCGGCTGGCGAATGCGCCAAGCGTCTTCTCCGCCTTGTCGCGCAGCTCGCGGCTGTCGGTCATCTGCGACAGGCGCAGCAGGTTCAGCGCAGCGATGGAATTCCCCGAAGGCTCGGCGTTGTCGCTGTCGTCCTTCATGCGCATCAGCACGCTCGGATCGGTTCCGGTGGTATCAAAGTAGCCTCCAGCCTGCTTATCCCAAAAGAGCGCGTCCTGCTTCTCTTGCAGGTCCAGCGACATTTTCAGCCAGCGAATGTCGAGCGTCGTTTCGTAAAGGTCAAGCAGGCCGTTGATGAGAAAGGCGTAATCGCTGAGGAAGCCGCCGATATCGGACCGGCCGTCGCGCCAAACGCGGGTGAGGATGTGCGTCTGAGAGTTGTACAGGTTCGTTTTGATGAACTCCGCCGCCCTGGCCGCCGCCTGCGTGTAGCGGGGTTCATCCAGAACAAGACCGGCGCGGGCCATCGGGGAGATCATCAGTCCGTTCCACGCGACGATCGTCTTGTCGTCGAGGTGCGGCCGGGGGTGGGCCTCGCGGGCTTTGAGCATCTTCGCCCGCCCGTCGGCGAGGAGGCTCTGGACCTCCTGCTGCGACAGATTGAACTTCTCCGCCGCTTCCTCGGTCGAGTGCGCGACGTAGAGCACGTTCTTGTGGGGGAATTCGTTGTGCGGGTCGCGATCGACGTTGCCACTCTTCTCCACGCCGTAGTAATAGGAGAAGACGTCGGCCGCTCGCTCGTCGAGAGTCCGGCGAATTTCTTCGTCCGTCCAGACATAGAACGCGCCCTCGGTCTTCTTGTCGGGGCGGGCCGGATCGGCGACGCTGTCGGCGTCTTCGGCTGAGTAGAATTGGCCGTCTTTGCCCGTCATGTCCCGAAGCACGTAATTGAGGATATCGCGTGCCACACTGGCGTAAAACTCGTCCCTGGTGATCTGATAGGCGTCGAGGTAGACGTTGGCCAGTTGCGCCTGGTCGTAGAGCATCTTCTCGAAGTGCGGCAGGAACCACCGCTCGTCCGTGCTGTAGCGGTGGAACCCGCCGCCAAGTTGGTCGTGCATGCCGCCCCTGGCCATCTGCTGGAGTGTCGTCAGGACCATATCCAGCGCCTTCTTTTCTCCGCTGCGGTGGTGGTAGTGGAGCATGAAGTTGACGTTGACCGGCTGCGGGAACTTCGGCGCGCGGCCGAATCCGCCGAGCCGCTCGTCGAAGCTGGCGGCGAGCTGCTCATAGCCCTTCATGAGCGACGCCTTCTCCAACTCCGCGTCCGGATCGGGCGCGACCGCCACCATCTTCTGCAACTGCTGGGTGATGTCATTGGCGGAAGCAATGACCTTCTCGCGGTCTTTCTGCCACGCCCGGGCGATCTGCGGGATGATCTGCTTCATCCCCGGCATACCGAACTTGGAATCGGGTGGGAAATACGTCCCGCCCCAGAAGGGCTTGATATCCGGCGTGAGCAAAACCGTCATCGGCCAGCCGCCGCTGCCCGTGGTGGCGACGACGAAGTTCATGTACACCCGGTCCACGTCCGGCCGCTCCTCGCGGTCCACTTTGATGTTGACGAAGTTGTCATTCATCAACCTGGCGATCTCGGGGTTGGAGAAAGACTCCTCCTCCATCACGTGGCACCAGTGGCAGGTGGAATAGCCGATGGAGAGGAAGATCGGCTTGTTCTCCTTCCTCGCCTTCTCGAACGCCTCCTTGCCCCAGGGATACCAGTCCACCGGGTTGTGCGCGTGCTGAAGCAAGTACGGCGACTTCTCGTTGGCCAGGCGATTGGTGTGCTTGTAGCTGTCGTCGACGTTCTTGGCGTCGGCGAAGACCGGCGTCTGGCGCATCGGCCAGAGCCGGTAGACCAGCGCACCCGCCAGCGCGCAGACGAGGACGAGCCAATACGTCATCTTGATTTTGCTGAATCGTTTCACCAACGGCATTTCCTTTCGCGGCCTCATTGGCACGACTCGTTTCACTTCGTCTTGGCCAGCGCCTGTTCCATCGCGGCCTTCAGCTCGGCTTCGCTCTGCGTCTTGGTGAGCTTGTCCAGGACCTTCTTCTCCTTCGGGTCGATCAGAAGCATGAACCCCGTCTTCGGAGCATGCTCGCGATAGATCTCACCGAACCCGACCCACTCGGCGAACATTTCCGACTGCTTCTTCGTGGATTCATCGGTCATGTCCACGCGAGTGAAGTAGATCGGCTGGACCACAAGTTGCTTCCTGACCTCGTTGAGCTTCGGCTCCAGCGCTTTGCAGGAGGCACACCAGTCGGCGTAGAAGAGTAATCCAACCACCTTGGGCCCTTCCTTCGGCGCAGTCTCCTGCGCGCGCGTTACGGGTGGGACTGCGATTGCCGCCAGTGCCATGACCACGACAAAGCCGATTGCGATGCGTTTCGATAGAAGCATGGTGTTGTCCTTTCTTTCTTGAATACACTCGACGATGGGCAGCCGACCAGCATCATCGATGCGGGGAGCGGGCCAGCACCATCATCAGCCCGTTTTCCTTCCAAAGTTCCACTTCACACCCGTCAATCTCGTATCGGCCGGCTTTTACGGATGCCAGCGCATCTACCGGTCGCACCTCGTACAGTGTGCAGGCTTGACCGTGCGCGTCGGCCAAACGAAGCTGGGCCGCGATCTGCCCTCGGACCGAGCAGTAACGTCCGCCGAGAAGCTGATGGCTGCCATCCTGGAACCGTCGGGGCAGCGTTATTGAAAAGTCCAGTTTCGACATTTGCTTTCGTAGCAGTGACACATCGGGCGCCAAATATTCCACCGCTAACTGCTTTTGATGATTTGCCGCCACTTCCGCGGCGGTGACGCGGGACACGTCATGCTCTGGACCCTTCGAAAGTGAGAGCAGCAACAACACGATGACACCAACGGCCGCGACCCCAGAGCACAGGGCAGCAATGATGACCCATGGCTTCGACCGTGCCGCCGACATTTCGACGGAGACGGGTGGCGTCGCAAGGATCGTGCGCTTTAACCGCGTCAATGCGCCGACGCCGAGCGACTGTCTGCCGTAATACTCACGCAGCCGCTGATCGAGATTGTCCAGTTCAGCTTCCATAAGTTCTCACGCACATCTACGGCTGCCGCAGGCCGGCGAGGAATTGTCTGATCTTGCGCTTCGCTCTGTGAAGCAGGCTCAAAATCGTGCAGCGCGGTCGCTGGGTCATCTCCGCGATTTCGGCAGCGCTCAACTCTTCGATCGCGGATAGGAACAGAAGCTCGCGTTCATCCGGTCGGAGGATGCTGAGCGCCTGACCGAGCTATTCATCCAGCTCACCGGCAGGACGCGCAGCGGCATACGCCTCCAACGCGCCTTCCGCGCCACTCTCCAATGATTGTATGGTCAACTCTTTAAGCCGAAGCTGATCGATCAATCGGTGGCGGATGGTGGTGAAGAGCGAGGCGACTCGCCAATGGCCGCCACTCCGCAGCAACGAAACACACGCTTCCTGAAGCAGTTCTTCGGCGCGGTGTCTGTTATGAGTCAGGCTCAGAGCGTAGCGGTAGCCTCGTTGCAATAAGTCCTCCAATTCAGCGTCATCCGGCCCACTCGCCATTGCAGTTCCACAGAGGGATACGTTGGATAAATGGTTTTGATTGCACAATACCGCAGATCAGCGGCGTGGGAACCCTCGCCCGTCGGGCGAAATGAATTCGTGCAATCAATCCGCCGAACTCTCCGTCTGCGTCCAAAGTGAGAATGCCTCACCTCCGATCCAACTCCCGGCGCGCGCGAGGGCTCTCCGAGCCGCGTAGTGTTCGTTCTGCTGGTTTGCTGTGCCGGCATCTCCGGGACGGCGCAGTACCTGCGTGAGCGCTCCGAACGCCCCGACCTGGATCAGCGAATTGCGGCGACCCTGGTTGAGTGGGGCCGGAGCGTGGATGGGTTAGCCGCAACCTGTTCCGTTGAAGAGGTTCACCCGCACGTCGAATTGCTCTGGGATTCTGACGGCGAAGCGCGAGTCCGTGCCGCTTGGTGGCTGGGCGAGCGCGGCGTCAGGCAAGCTGGCCCACAAATCGCGGCGGCAATGGGTGACGTCGGGACGCTTCGACCGTGCCAACTCGCACACAACCTCGGCAAACTCGGTGATGACCGCTGGGTCGGTGAACTCGTGCATGCCGGCCATCATCCGACAAACCTCGACCTCCGTGTTTGCGCGATCGATGCCCTTGGTGACCTATCGTCCGCACGCGCGGTCGACGGATTGATTGACGTGTACTGTCGTGACTTTACGGCCGTATCTGTCTTGCAGTCGCTCGCCAAGATCGCCGAGCCAAGCACGCTCCCATTTCTGCGCTCGGTCGCTGAGCATCCCCGGAACCAGGACGAGCGACGGCTGGCCCTGCGGGCGATTGTCAACGCCCAGATTAAGGCTCAGGCAGACGCAGTGCCGGCGATGATCCGGCGAATCGAAGAAGGCACGCGCAGCGGGTTCCTGGATAGTTGGGCCGTTCGTAAGCTCCTGGACCGCGGGGATGTGCGTGCGGTGTCCATATTCGCGGAAGCCTTCAGCAAACCGAACGCGACAGAGGATGATCAAATCCTACTGGCGGCGGCGCTGCTGACGCTGGGCGAGCCGGGCATGGCCGCGATTCGCGACGCGGCGCCACATGGGCCTGCTGCATCGGTCGCCCGTGAAGCGCTGGCGTGGAACCAGCAAACCACGAGCGTTTCGCTCGCGGCGAACCATGAAACCTCAACAGAAATCCGCGCGCTGCGGGAATAACCGCGGCCCGGACTGGCACTTCTTTCACGCAGTGGCTTCGCTCCCTATAGGCTGGGAGAAAAGATCAGTGCGTGTCGCGCGTGCAACAGCCTTGTTGGTGCCCGCGGCGGAGTGACTCGATGTCCCCACTTAGGAAAGGACGGAACATGGCAAGATCCGAACTGACACGCCAGGACTTTCACCGACTCGCGGGCGCCGCACTGGGCGGTTTCGCGATTGGGGTAAGCGGCTTCGGCTCGTCCAAGGACGGATAAGGGGTCAGGAACGTTTGAATTCGATTGGCTGCATTGATATCGGAAAAGGTTCCTGACCCGTTCCTGACCCCTTATCCGCTCCTGCGATTCGAGTGATGTCCCCTTACCCGTCCCTTACCTTTCCGCCGAACTTATCCTGTACGACCAATCAGTATTTTTCTTCCTTCCGCCCCCGACGATCTGCGCTACAACTTAGACAGGCGGGCGCAAAGCGCGAAGTCGTTGTAGCACGACCGTTGCTGATTGCTCGGATTTATCGGTTCTTTCATCGGGCCTTGTGGTCCGGGAGAGGGAACCGCGTCAGCTTCTACGGGTTCTACGGAACCGGAGCGTCAACCATGACAGTGATTCGCACCGCCGTTTATTCGGCCATCGCCTCGATCTTCCCCATTGCGGGGACCGCGTTCGCCCAGCACCAACCCGCTGACCGCCCCACTGGGCCCGCCGGACAGTCGCAGATGGCCGGCGATAAGCATGCCGCCGGCGGCAAGCAGATGTCCGTCGAGCAATGCACCGCCGACTGGTCGGCCGGACCGAAGAAGGCCGCCAAGATGATGAGCGAGAAGTACGGCGAGCCCGGCGGCGTGACGCCCACCTGTCTGGTCTGGACCGACAAGGGGCCGTTCAAGGAGATCATCCTGCTCAACGAGGAAATCCAGCACGATTTCCCCATGCCCCACAAGGACTACCTCCAGCACGTCGTGGAGTTCAAGGTGCCGACGGACAAGGTCTCCGAGTTGGCCAAGTTCGACGGAAGCATCATCGTCGATCGCACCCGCGGGACGATCGGCGCCCGCTGCGACACCGAAGCCCATAACCTGCTGGCGCTGAACCTGGCGTACGACATCATCAACGGCAAGAAGAATGCCGAGCAGGCGCGCAAGGAGTACGGCGAGATCGCCAAGGCGGAGAAGTCGGGCACGACGCACGAATACCTGAGCAAACTCACCTTCCAGCCCATGCCCAACGCCGGCGACGCTGACATGGCGTTGAAGAAAGGCCAGCCCGGCGAAGCGCATACGGCGGTGGAGAAGAATTAGTGTCGGCGCGGTCAGCGCGAGGACAGGACGCGACCCACCGTGCCCGCCTTCGTTACATGCGTGACGACGGCGGGTTTTGTTTTGGCCTGCATTTAAACATCCATCATGCACCGATTGCGTTCCATCCTGGATTCCCTGCATTCGAGCCTGTGGTTCGTGCCTGCGCTGATGATCGTCGGCGCTGCGGCGCTGGCGCTGGGGCTGGGCGAGATCGATGCGAATCTGGATCGAGCGCGTTTGCAGGAACGGTGGCCTTGGCTGTTCGGGGCCGGGGCGGCCGGCGCGCGGGGTACCCTTGCGGCGATCGCCGGGTCGATGATCACGATTGCCGGCGTGGCGTTCTCGATCACCATCGTTGCCTTGACGCTGGCCTCCAGCCAATACACCTCGCGCATCCTGCGCAACTTCATGCGCGACCGCGCCAACCAGAGCGTCCTCGGCGCATTCGTAGGCATCTTCATTTATTGCCTGGTGGTGCTGCGCACCATCCGCGGCGGCGACGAAGGCGCGTTCGTGCCGCCGCTGGCGGTGCTGGTCGCGGTGCTGCTGGCGTTTGTCGGGATCGCGTGCCTGATCTTCTTCATTCATCATATTGCTTCGGGCATTCAGGCGGAGACCATCATCAAGGCGGCAGCCGATGAGACGATCGATGCCGTTAATCGCCTGTTCCCCCAGGAGATGGGCGAAGCGGCGGGCGGTCCTGTCGCCTCCGTGGCGCCCGCCGCCGATCAACGCTGGCAAGAGGTTCCGGCGCAGCTGACCGGTTTCATTCAGGGTGTGGATGGCGATGCGCTGCTGCGCGCGGCCGCCGAGATGCAGACGATCATCCGCATGGAGCGCGGCGTGGGCGAGTTCGTCGTCGAAGGCGCGCCGCTGATCTCGATCGCCTCCGGCGTGCCGGACGAGGACTTCGCGGCCCGCATCGACGCGATCTACACCATCGGCCACCAGCGCACAATGGTGCAGGATGCCGGCTTCGGCATCCGGCAGATCGTGGATGTCGCGCTCAAGGCGCTCTCGCCGGGCATCAACGACACGACCACCGCCGTCGTATGCGTCAACTACCTGTCGGCGATTCTCGCGCGGCTGGCGGCGCGCCGCATCGAGTCGCCGTATCGAATTGACAAGAGCGAGTTGCGGGTCATTGCGCGAGGTCCGACGTTCGACGGCATGCTTGCCGAGGCGTTCGATCAGATTCGTCAAAACGGTCCGGGGAACATCGCGGTTCTGCTGGCGGTGCTCACGGCGCTGGAGGTGATCGCCGATCGCACGCAAAATGCGCAACGCCGCGCGGCGCTGCGCCACCAAGCAGGACTGATCGGCGAAACGGCCCGGCGGAGCATCCCCGAGCCGCGCGACGTGCGCAGCGTTGAGGAAGTTGTGAAACGCCTCGACCGGAAGCTCGCCGACGCCCACACGCCGGGATGAGGTTGCGGCCCGACGGGAGGGTCAGGTTTCCACCGATTGATTCCGCGCGACGCGCCGCTAACGTCAACAAGATATGAGTAAGAAGAAGAAACGGAAACGACTAAGCTTTGCGCCGATGGGGACGCCGGGAGCTGGTCCGGGATGGCATCGCAGTGCTTCAGCGCGCGGCTCGGGTCGGTTGGGCCGCGCTTTGAAACGGTCGCGTAAGAACGCCGAAACGATGCCAGAAAAGTCGGAGAAATTGAAGGCTCGCGCCTTGGCTGAATGGGAGAATGAAGGCGGAGAAGTCGATGCGGCGTCTTCGCCCGTCAAGCGTTCCAAGAAATCGGCGAAGAAGGGCGCAAGCAAGGCCGGCGGTAAATCGCCGCCACGGAAACAAGCCCGGAAAGACGTAAAGAGTGGCACGGTCCCTTCACCCCAATCGCCGGTAGGCTCTGCCCAGCAGAAGCGTGCGCGGACCGCCGCCAAGTTTGCGCGAAAAAAGGAGGCCCGCCTTGAAGGTCGGCGCATTGGAAAGGCCTCGGCAAGCGGCAAGCGCGCGCAGGCCCGTCGGGATGCGAAGGAATAATGACGTTCAAACGCCGCAGCCACAAATAGAAGGAACCAACATGCAAGTCCAAGTCAACACTGGCCATAACATCAAGGGAAGCGAAACATTTGACCAACATGTTCAATCAACCGTCGAAGCGGAGCTGGGTCGATTCACGCAGTTGACGCGTGTCGAAGTGCATTTCAGGGACGACAACGCTTCCAAGTCCAACGGCGACGACAAGCGCTGCGTCCTCGAAGCCCGGCCCGCCGGCATGCAGCCGGTCGTGGTCGAAGTGGTCGCCGCCACGGTCGACGAGGCGCTCGACAGCGCTGTCGAGAAGATGGCCAGGCTCCTGAACAGCACATTCGAAAAACTTCACGATCCCAAGGGACGCACGTCGACCGGCGAAGCGATGGCGGCGGAATAACCGCTTGGTCGGCCCCCCTACCAACGGTATAGGTGAGCATCACACCGACTCACCCTATGAAAGGTTCATCCCATGAAAGCAGTCACCTGGCACGGCCGCAACGACATTCGTGTCGACACCGTCCCCGACCCCAAGCTTGAGGACGACCGCGACATCATCATCCGCGTCACCGCCAGCGGCATCTGTGGGTCTGACCTGCACCTGATGGCCGGGGCCGCGCCGGCGATGAAGGCCGGCGACATCATCGGCCACGAGCCGATGGGCATTGTCGAGGCGGTCGGGCGGGGCGTGAACAACCTCAAGAAAGGCGACCGCGTCGTCGTGCCGTTCACCATGGCCTGCGGCTCGTGCTTCTTCTGCGAGAAGACCCTCTTCAGCTTGTGCGACAACTCCAACCGCAACGCAGAATTGGCCCGCAAGCAACTCGGCCATAGCCCTTCGGGCTTGTTCGGGTACACCCACATGCTCGGCGGCTACGCCGGTGGGCAGGCCGAGTACCTGCGCGTACCCTTCGCCGACAACGGGCCCATCAAGGTCCCCGACGGGCTGCCCGACGATCAGGTGGTGTTCCTGTCCGACATCTTTCCGACCGGCTACATGGCCGCGGAGAACTGCGACATCGAGCCTGGCGAGACCGTCGCCGTCTGGGGATGCGGGCCCGTCGCGCAGTTCGCCATCAAGAGCGCCTGGATGCTCGGCGCCGGCCGGGTCATCGCCATCGACTGCGTCGCCGAACGCCTCGAACTCGCCCGCAGCCACGGCAAGGCCGAGACCATCAACTTCGAAGAAACCGACGTCTACGAGAAGCTCCAGGAAATGACCAACGGCCGGGGCCCGGACTGCTGTATCGACGGCGTCGGCGCGGAGAACCATGCCGCCGGAGGGCTCCGCGAGGCGGTGGATGACCTCAAGACCGCCATGCACCTGGGCAGCGACCGCCCCCACGTCCTCAACGAGATCTTCAAGTGCTGCCGCAAGGGCGGAAAGGTCTCCGTGCCCGGCGTCTACTTCGGCAACGTCGCGCTGGCGTGGGGCACGGCCATGAACAAGGGCCTCCAGTTCAAGATGGGCCAGACCCACATGCAGCGCTACCTCGAGCCGCTGCTCCAGAAGGTCGTGGACGGGGAGATCGACCCGTCCTTCGTCATCACCCACACCGAAAAGCTCGAAGACGCGCCCGCCGCCTACGAGAAATTCCGCGATAAAAAAGATGGCTGCATCAAGGTCGTGCTCATCCCGTGACCCACGGTGCAGACCTCTGAGCCAACTCACCGACCAACCCGTCAGCCGCAGCACCCCAAGAAACTTTGGAAAATCGCGTCGCCAACCGCTAAGATATTATCTATGCCGACCACATGTCAGGCAACAAAGACAAGGCCGAAGGCAAGACCAAGCAGGCCAAGGGCAAGATGCAGGACGCGGCCCCCGGCAACGAGTAACAGCAGGGCAAGGCCAAGGACAAGCGCGGCGACGTCAAGAAGAAACTCGACAAGTAAGCCGCCAATGCCCCCGAGGAAACCCCCTCACCCCCAACACATTCCACACGCAACCGCGAAATCAAATTTCCTATCAGTGAAGGGACGGACGCCCCTTGGCGAAGCACCCTCAGTTTGAATGCGTGCTTCGTCCGCTCGAGTTTCTTGGCGTCGATCGACCGCTGCTGAAGGAACCTGTCCGGGCGCGGCCATCGGGTCATTGGCGCCTCCGGGCTATGCAGCCGATGCTGCTCGCGTTGGTCTGCTGTGTGTCATTGATCCAGGGGGCACTTGCGCAAGCGTCGGGAAAGGATGCGAAACCAGAGAACCAACCCCCGGATAAAACAGAACTCACAATGTCGCCGGCCAAGGTGGACGTGCAGCCGGTCGCGCACGACGAAGAAATCCGCAAGCGCCTGCAAAGCGTTCTGGAGGCCACCAAGTGGTTCGTTGACCCGCAGGTCCGGGTCGATGAGGGTGTTGTGTTTCTCTCGGGGCAGGCGGACACCGAAGAGCTGAAGAAGTGGGCCGGCGATCTGGCACGCAATACGCAGGACGTGGTGGCCGTCGCCAATCGGATCGACGTAACTGAGCCGTCCGCGTGGGATTTCGCAGCGACGCGGAAGGGGATGGCAACATTGTGGCGAGATTTCCTTCGCGCCCTTCCTTATATTATTTTCGGTCTATTCACTCTGGTCTTGTCGGCGGGTGCGGGCTGGCTGGCGGCGCGGGCAACGCGGGCGTTTTTCCGCAAGCGGGTCCGCGCGAAACTCCTGCTGGGCGTTGTCGCCTGGGGAGCAGGACTTCTTGTTTTCCTCGCCGGCGCGTATATCGTCCTACGCGTCTCCGGTCTGACCCAACTCGCGCTCACGATCGTGGGCGGCACCGGTCTGGTCGGGCTCGCCGTCGGTATCGCATTCCGCGATATCACGGAAAACTTCCTGTCCAGCATATTTCTCAGCGTCCAGCGCCCGTTCGAAAGTGGCGACCTCATTGAAGTCGTCGGCGTCACAGGGTTTGTTCAGCAACTGAATATTCGCACGACGGTGCTCATGACGCTCAGCGGGAACCTCGTCCAGATTCCAAACGCCCTGGTCTATAAGAGCACCCTGCGAAACTTCAGCGCCAACCCGAACCGTCGAGAGGACTTCGTCGTCGGCATCGGCTACGACGATCCCATCGACAAGGCGCAGGAAGTCGCCCGAAAGGTGCTCGCCAACCATCCCGCCGTTCTGAACGACCCAGAGCCTTGGGTACTGGCAGATAACCTTGACAAGGCCACGGTGAATCTGCGCATCTACTTTTGGCTCAACGGCGAAACGCACAGTTGGCTGAAGGTCCGATCCTCGGTCATCCGGTTGGTGAAGCGCGCTTTTCAGGAAAACGGCATCTCGATGCCTGACGAGGCGCGCGAAGTCATCTTCCCGCGCGGCGTTCCCGTCACCATGCTTAATCGAGAATCAGACCAGACCGGAGAAACCAGGCAAGCCCGCAAGCCCGATCGGCATCGGACGCCGGATCGCGACAAATCGACGACGGCCGAGGATGAGGTGTCTACAAAGGCCGAGGGCGGGCTTGCAAGTGAAGCGGCAGAAATCCAGGAACAGGTCCGAAAAGCCCAACCCCTGGATGAGCAGGAGAATCTCCTGCAAGCCGCGCCAAAAGTCCGAGCCGCCGAATAACGCGGCCGCACGTTGTGAAGTGGGTATGCGCGCCCACCGTTTCGCTATCTACCGGCGGGGATAGGAAAACGGGCCAGGTCCGACTTATTTCCGCTCCCGAAGCGCGACATCGCCGTTGCGCCCATGCTTGAGTACAAGCATCATCGGCGGGACGCCGATGGTACGGAATTTTCATCCTCTCAGGACGAAGCGCAGCGTCATGTTCAACTTGGTGTTTAATCAAACTATTTGAACCTTGCCGAACGCCCCGCGCGCTCGTTACCGATAGTTCAATTGAATCCCCGGCTTGCGCTTGGATCGCGGTGACAGCGGGCGCACGATCACGTCGATTTCGTGCCGCAGCAGGACGACGAATCGCATCAACCGCTCGACCGAGAATCCGTGGTGGCGTTCATTCAATAGCCGCGACGCCGCCGGGCGATCCAGGTCGAACAGGTCCCGCACGTCCGCCTGCGACAGGCCGAGTTGCCTCACGCGCACGCAGATCAGCCGGCACAGGGTTTCCTGAAGTGATTCGTTGACGCGCGTTTTGACAACTTTTGTCGACATGGCTTGCTCCAATTCAGTTGGCCTGGAAACGATCATACCGCCGGCGGTGTCCTGCTGCACGAATTGTGAATTCCACCATTATGATGCCCCAGGGCAATCGTG
>Ga0163147_10006946_pt1 | contig 13060 bp, 7 predicted proteins | sample OliLakLV19MP6G1_FD_148597 | JGI IMG/M metagenome (GOLD analysis project Ga0163147, IMG submission 148597) | Freshwater microbial mat bacterial communities from Lake Vanda, McMurdo Dry Valleys, Antarctica- Oligotrophic Lake LV.19.MP6.G1 | ecosystem: Environmental > Aquatic > Freshwater > Lake >...
AGAGATACTTGATACAATTTTACCGCCAAGAGTTCAGAGAAACAACCCAAGAGTTGTCAAAAAACCTGTTTCAAAATTTAAATCTAAAAAAGTTAAACACAGAGGTACTGGAATAAAAATGAATGCTCCTGTTTTTAATATCTTAAAGCCTCCCAAGCCTTAAGTAAACCGTATTGGGAGATAGCGCACGTTTTGATTGGCAGTGGTGCTATTATTTCGTTTCAGTGTGGGCAGTGAAGAGCAAAGAGGCAATTGAGCGTAAATTGAATTTGTGGTTTGCATGGTTTGATTGGGGATTAGTGGTTTGCAAGTCGTTTGAACTTGCTATTCCCCAGTTGTAGCTGTGGGGGGAAGTGCTTTAACAGTCGCTTTTTATAGTGACGCTTATCTGGGGTAGCTCAGATGAGTGACAGCCCGCTATAAAATCCCTTTTGTACAAAGTAATTGTCAAAGGCAAACAGCAGCGAATTTCCATTTTTTATCAACTTTTAGCATCTTTGCCACCAGCCCCACACCATAAGTAAGTCGGCGCGAAAAAACGCCCCTATGTAAACGAGGGCAAAGTCTCCAAAGGCTCTCTACTTGCTGACTAAACCTGTTTACATAGTGTTACATTATGCGGTTTAATCCCGTCTACCTACTTACCTGTACGGCTGTTGGTGTCGGGATGGATAGGCTGATTGACGTAGAGAAAGCGAGGCAATCCATCCTGTCACGGTGTAATCGCTGCACTCTTGTATAAGCTGAGTAATGGTCTTTTCTATAGAGGAGGCAAAAATACTGTATTTAAAGCTAGTTAACCATTTGAGCGAAAAGGGCGATCGCGAAAATTGCTCTGGGGTTGGGACTTTAACTTAGAAGTGATATCGTAGTATCGGTAGATAGTCGATTTCCGGCTGTCAAACAACTTGAGAATTGAATCAATGACAATTTCTGTAACTATCGGGTTAAAGTCGGAAATAAAGTCGTCGGCATTTAGATTTTCTTTAAAAAATTCCTTAGCTCGATCGCACTGATAGCGCATTTCCTCAAAGCCAACAATTTTTACGACAAACGTTGTCAGTGGCGAGTTCTCCAAATCGGTTTTAGAAGTGCTTTTAGCCCGCCCATTTTCTAATAAATTTAATACTTCCGCTTCTAAACCATTTTTAGATTGATAAGGTTTTTCTATTTCTGGAAAAAAGCTTTCTAGGCGCACGCAGTTAACAGATTGATCCGGAATTCCTCCCATCATCATCGCCAGAGAAACATCGATGCCAAAACCCGAAGAAAGAGCTTCTAGCAGGGCGAGAGCAGACAGTTTGCACCCCAAATAAAGCTTCGCAATTTCGAGATTGTACTTAGCAGTAGTTTCCCAGCGCTGATAGGTGCGATCGTCTGGATATCCCTCAAACTGCCGGAAAATTATTTCTGGCTTGAGATAATTCAGAAAACCTTCCATCTTGAGCAAAGCAACTCGGTAGTCGCGAACTGTGTAAAAACCGCAGCAGATGAGATTGTGATTGGTTTCCGGCAGTAAATTCCAGGTATTTGCCAAAAAATGGGCTGAACTATGGTGAGCAAAACTCATCACATCCCGGTTAGAAATTCGCACAGCTTTTTTGACGGTTTCCCGCATTTCCTCATCAGTCAAACTGAGGTTAAATCGGCTATTTATTGCTTGCAAGCGGTCATAAAGGCGCTGGCTTACCGTTACTCCCGACTCGGCGGCGCGAAACGGAATGGTTGCTTCAATGCAGCCTGCAATTTGAAGCAATTGCTCGCGTTTGAGAAATGGTTCTAGAGCTTTTGCTGCTACGACAGCGCTGAGAAATTCGTTTTGTCCGGCGAAAGGATTGAGGACTTCGCCCGGTACAAAATTGAATACCAGCATTACCATATCGAAGATAGCATCCGCCGGCAGTTCAGATTGATCCCGAATTTGTAGTTGTTTGTTAACCTCTTTTGCAACAGGAGTGATGTAGTAGCTGACGTTAAAGTTAATGCTGCGATCGACTTGCACGTAGACGGTATCGTGAAATAAAGCTGCCAAAACCTCGATCGCGTCTTCATCTCCCCCCACCTCAAAAATATGTTCGGGAGTGTGAAAAAACCGCCAGGGCCCCATCATCGGCTGAACAATCAGTTCGGCAATCCGAGCGACTTCACTTGGTTCGACTTTTGCTTCCAGGCGATCGAGCGCCCAAATCAGCCTTTCTAAGCACTGTAAGTAGGCTTGTTTGCTATCCATCACAGTCTTTCCCAATAACATTGCTGTCAGTCGATTTTAGATTTTAGATTTTAGATTTTAGATTTTCTCTACAGATGAATCTGGAAGCTGGAACCTTAGTCTAAAATTTTTAGATCTCCACGACTGGAGTCCACGGCTTGTATCCGTTTTTGGGCGGGTCACGTCAGCCACCCTGCTGTTAGTTTGATTTTGTCCTAGATGCGCCCCGGCTGTTTTTATTTGGGATTTATGAGCTTTTTGTGGAATACTTTAGCTGCAATTTAGGAGGGAAATACTAACTTAAACTACACTTAATTTCCGGTAGCTGACCTCCCCTGTTTTCCTAGTCTAATAAGCACAAAGTATGACAAGTAAATTACATAGATTCCTAAACCTATCAGACCCAACAATCCCAAAAATTGAGGGGTTACCGTAGGGTGAAACATTTGTTTATAGAGCCAAGGTGGGTCTAACCAAACGCGGCAAAAAGGTTCGTCAATTACCTGAATTTGAGATTTAAAGGCACAGCTTAAGAAGGGAAGTTGAGCTAGTGCGCCCAAACCGCTGTAAACAGTAATCGCCCACCGCCAAGCTGTAAAAGCCAGTTTCAGGGCCGACTGCGGTCGATCGGCAATTTCTTCGTTTAAATCCTCCCAAAACCACAGACTAGCAGGAATTAAGGCCCTCCCAATCACCGACGACACAAAGCTCACAGGCAGCGCAGCCATCATCAGGTAAAGTGCAATTGCCAGCAAACTCGCCACCCGCCAATAAATAATCGACAAACGGACGATCGCCTCAGCTTTTGCCACAACAGCCCAAATCAGCACTACCAGCGGGATCGAAATTGTTAATAACACAGACAACCGATAATCCATCCAGACTAGCGGTTGAAACCAAGGCCCGGTGGCTGCCAATAAAAGACTCAACATCTTTGGGAAAATATACTCACTTATTTGTCACAAATTTTACTACAAAAATGCTAAAAAATCAGCAACCAGAACACGATCTTAATGTTTTAGTTGCTGCTACCTTTTCTAAGGTACTTGGCGTGCTTTAAAGGGTACTTGAGACACGATAGACGGCAATACGCTTGAGTTAAAACTGTTTATTCCTCGGATCTCTCCTTCCCATCCCCCGAACCAAGGGGGACGCAAGAGCCAAAAATTCTTGTCCCCCAGGGGGCAGGGCGGTTTCATTCTCACGAAAATCGCGATTTTGACTCTTGTAGTGCTAAGAATGCCTACCCCCCCCACAGACGATTTCACAAGCGTTTCAGACATAGGGGCTGCCACGGGGGGCAGCCCCTACAAGAGAATGAAACAGCCCTGGGGGAGTGGGGAGAAGCTGGCTGATTTTAACCGTATTGGGATAGAGGGCAAATCTCGCCATTACCTAAAGGCTCAACCCCTCAAATAAAATTCTCCCGCGCCAAAAGTTAGATTTCGGCGCGGGAGGGAAGGCATAGAGCTAAATGGCTCGTTTATTCCTCGTAGATGCGGCACTCAGCAGCGTCAGGATTGTCGTCGCAAAATTTTTCAAAAGAATTCTTAGGTTTGACTTGCTTTTGGTGGGAAGCTTCTGCTTGCAGTTCTTCAACTGCGTCCCACGCCGCCGCGCATTCCCCGGAAGCCGCGCCCTTGATATCACAGACGGTACGAGCGCTTTCTAGTTCTTCTTCAATTTTTTCTTGGATGTTGCCTGCGGGTGTTGTTGTCATAAAGCTTGTTGGTATGAATGTGTAGGAGAATATGGTTGTCCCCGACCTATTTCTAGGTAATGTTAGCACGCGCCTTTGTTTAGTGAGCTTGTTCGGCTAACGGCACGTCCTTAACCCAAATAAAGATGTTTAACCGTTAACGACAGAGCAAGGGACTAGCTAAGCAGCCACTTGGTGTCATAACTCAAAAAAGGTAGACCTCTAAAGTCTTAGGCTAGTCAACTACAACTGAAGTTTTAGGTCAGAAGGCCAGTCACTTGAGTGTTGGGTAGTTGACAGTCACCTTAAGTAAGTAAGAAAGGTTTTCTTTTTGGATGTTAGTTTGGGTTGGATTTGCTGTTTCGGTCTGGCGACCCCAGCTAATAATAGCTTGAGATGCGCTGCTGTTGCAGCAGCCCAGAGAGAAACCATCCATAACTGCGATCGCAGCAGCCGTCTCTACTTCCTGCTTTACTAGCCCGTAGGCGGGTTCTAGTACACAGGCATCAATGTAGGTCAAGCCGACCTTACTTTTGATGAAAACATTACACGAGGTTGGTGTGTCAAACTGTATTGAGCTTTATCTTTTAAGATTTAGCTGAACACGGCATTTAACACACAACAGATTAATTGGACACTCATGTTAACTTATGTTAACACAAGAACGGCAATCGATGGGCAATCGATCGCCCAAGAATAGCGTCCCCCCAGTGGCCAGTTCCGGTTAGCCTAATGTATAGAGATAGTTTTATAGAGAAGTTTGCCTTATGTACGCCCAAAACCAAATGCAATGGGTCAGCGCTTTATCAACCCGTCCCTCTTTGGAATCCGCCCTCAAAGAAGTTATAGAACAAGCCGATCGCGACCTAGAAGGCCCGGCCGATTTAGCGCTGATATTTATCTCATCTGCCTTTGCCAGCGAGTATTCTCGGCTAATGCCTTTACTGCGAGAACTACTGCCAGTACCTGCGATTCTGGGCTGTGGCGGTGGAGGAGTCATTGGCACGAATCGGGGCGGGCTCACCGAAGAAGTAGAGGGATCTCCAGCCGTCAGCCTGAGTCTGGCCCGCTTGCCGGGAGTAAACGTCAGAACATTTCACATCAGTGCAGAAGAACTACCGGACTTAGACAGTCCCCCGGATACTTGGGTGGATTTGTTGGGCGTGCCAGCCCACGAAGAACCGCAGTTTATTATCTTGGCCGACCCCTTTTCGGCAAAAATTAACGATTTGCTGCAAGGACTAGATTATGCCTATCCAGGTGCGCCGAAGGTAGGAGGACTGGCCGGCGGGGATGGTGCGGGCAGAGGCGCAGCGCTGTTTTGCAACTATCAGCTTTACCGAGAAGGGACGGTGGGAGTGGCTTTGAGTGGGAATATAGTTTTGGAAACGATCGTTGCACAAGGCTGTAGACCGATCGGGCATCCTTATCGGGTGACGGAAGGAGAGCGCAATATTTTGCTGAAACTCGAAGAACAAACCGATGATACCGGCAGCCGGGGCATCGAGCGATCGCCCTTAGAGGCGCTGCGAGAGTTAGTTCAAACCTTGAGCGAAGCAGACCGAGAATTAGCGCAGCACTCGTTATTTGTCGGCTTAGTCAGCGATGAATTCAAGTTTAAATTAGAGCCCGGAGATTTTTTAATCCGAAATTTGTTAGGGGTAGATCCGAAAGTGGGAGCAATTGCGATCGGCGATCGAGTCCGTCCCGGACAGCGCATCCAATTTCACCTGCGGGACGCGCGCACCTCCGCAGAAGACCTAGAAATGCTGCTCGATCGCTATCAGCGGGCCACCGAGGACAGGGGTACATCCAACATGGGCGCATTGATGTTCTCTTGTCTGGGGCGCGGCGAAGGGCTTTACGGTCAATCGAACTTTGACTCGAAACTATTCGGCAGATACCTCAAAAACATTCCCCTGAGCGGCTTTTTCTGCAACGGCGAAATCGGCCCCGTCGGCGGCAGCACATTTCTGCACGGCTACACATCCGTATTCGGGATTTGCCGCCAAAATTCATAATTTTGTTGACTGAAGAGCAATCGAATTGGTTTGATCGTTCGGACTTTAAATCAGACGGCGGTTGAAACCGCGTCTATACAAACGAAGTCCGCCTCCGCGGACTAAAGAAAATCAAGAATTCCAACCCGCTTGGAGTGGATTTTGTCTCCATAAATGTGATGTTAACCGCTCACTCTTCAACCTGCGGAGGCAGGTTTTGTTTGTATAGACGCGGTTTCAACCGCCCGGTCTTCTTATCCCTTATCCCAAGCGTATTGACCAATGACCAAAAACTAAAAGCGGCAGTCGCCTGCCGCTTTTACTTGTAACTAGATGTCTGGAAACCTTAGAAATTAAAGGTTGTACGGAGGAGTCCGACCCAGATATCCTCGTTGTTGTTGTTGTGTTCGGGATTGAGAATCACGTAAACGCCCGGTGTCACCGAAATAAAGTCATTGACTTGGAAGCGATAGAAACCCTCTAAGTGATAAGAGGTGTTGCGATTTCTGGCGACATCACTCTCAGTAACTTTTGGCGGTACACCGAAGACGAAGCCGAGGAGGTTGCCTTGGCGGCCAAAATCTGCCAGGGCCAAAGTGATAGCACCATTCTGGATCGTAGCGTCATTGTTGCCGCCCCGCAGTTGTTCAGCCTTCGTATAACCGTACCAACCGCCAATCTGAAAGCGACTGCTGGGTTTGAAGTTAACTTGCACGCCATAGTTATCTGATGCGGTGGGTGATTGATCGAAGGGCCGGTTAGCCAAGGAACTGCCGACGCCGCCCATGAGGCTAACATCGCCTGCGCGATTGTATTTCCGGGTGTAAGTCAGGCCCAAATCAAACGGTCTGCTAAAAAAGCCGATCTGACCCAAAGCGCTGAAAGAACCGTCGAAAACGCCCCTGCCGTCTGCGGGGTTGGGAGCATCGCTGTCGCCGGCGAGATAGCCCGCGGTAGCTCGGAAGCTGCCCAAGTTGAAACTCACACTTGCGCCTGCTCCCTGCGGGCCGCGGAATACGGCCGGGTTGCGAACTCCAAATCTGGAAAGTGAACCGCTACTCGTAGAGTTACCAAAGGTAGAAGCCTGGTCTGCAATTTCATCTAGGTCAAGTCCTTTAGGGCCGACAAAGACTGTAGCTTTACCCATCGGGAAACGATAGTACACTTCGTCTAGTGTGAAATTGCTGTTATCATTCCCGTCAAACGCTAGGCGAGCCATGTTAGTACCCGTAGCTGTTGCTGCTGAGTAGTTGGCGACGTTGAGGGCTTGCAAGCGGGTTCTGAGCAAGTCTCGACCGGTGAAGCTGGTGTTGAAGTTCAACCGCACCCGGTAGCCGAGGTTGGTGACTGTTTTGTCGTCGTGGAGGCCGACACCATCGCCGAAGCTGTCGCTGACAGCAAAAATGGCTTCTCCAGCCAATTTTGTGGTGGTGGAGAACTGGTTGGCTTCGAGTTCTGCGGTGCGAGCTTCTAGGCCGTCTACTCGTCCGCGCAGGGTAGCGAGTTCGGCTGCAAATTCTTCTTGCAGGCGTTGCAGGATAGCTAAGTCGTCTTTGGTAACTAAGTTACCTGTTGACCCAATTAGCTGGGTTATCTGGTCTAAGCAAGCGTTGACGCCGGCTGCAAATTCGTAGCGAGTCAGGGCGCGGTTGCCGCGGTAGGTGCCGTCGGGATAACCTACGATACAACTGTAGCGTTCGACTAGGGATTGCAGGGCTTGGAATGCCCAATCTGTCGGTCGCACGTCGGAGAGCTGAGTGACTGATGTCACTTGGGACATGGTTCCCGACTGTTGGGCCGGCAGCGCTTGGGGAGCGACAGGGACGATGGGGCCGCCCATTCCGGCGGGTGCTGTCTGAGCAATTTCTACCTTAGTAGCTGGGGTAGTAACTGGGGTAGTAACTGGGGTGCTGGCGACTGCTGGCACTTCAATTTTCCCAGGGGCGTCTGTCTGGCTGCTTTGCACTGCCAAGTCTGATGCTTGGGGCGAGGATTCGGCTGTGCCTGCTGCTGCTAGGGGTTCAGTTGCTACTGCGGCGCTGGTCGGAGCGCTTGGGGCTGCTAAGTCGATGTCGCTCCCTGTTGTTTGCAGTGTTGTTTGCAGTGCTGTTTGCAGTGTTGTTTGCAGTGCTGCTTCGCTGGTTTCTGGTTTGATTGAGGCGAGTTTTTCAGCGTCTGCTTCGTTAACGACCGGGGTTTGGGCCGCTTCGACGCTGCTGTTTAAAGCCAGGTTTTCTGGGGCAGCAGGGGGTGCTGCAACTGGTTCTGCAACTATTTCTCCAACTATTTCTGCAATTTTTGACTCAGATGACTGAGCTGTAGCTAGCTGGTTGGCTTCAGCGGTAGTGGTCGCTTCTGCGGCGATCGCAGTGGCACTCATGACTGATGATAGCCCCAGAATTGCCGGGGATACTAGCAGTAAATTCCAAAAAGTTCTGTTCATTTTCCTCACACCTTCACACTCTATTCAACTCGACGACCAGCAATTCCCAACTGCTAATTTTTGTGGTTGCTTGCCTGTTGACAATAACTGCCAAAATAGAACATATCCATAACTGTTGATTCACTGTTGATTCACAGTAGGCGTGTCTACTTCTGCTTGAACGTAGCGGGCTGAGCCCTTATACCGCCCAGGCATCAATTCAGGTCAAGCCCACATTACAGTACAGTTGATTATACCATCACGTGCTAATTTCATCTCTCGATCGCCCGACTTGCTTGAGTTGCTCTGCGGGCGATCGACAACTGGTTCTACGGGTTCGACCACAATCTGCCTCTAGCTGACAACTGCCCTGAGTCCTCGGTTACGCCAGACTTAACAGACAGTTATTTATTAGGTAGGATTGTGGCTGCTTGTCGCATCCCTTATACAGCTTTTGCTCCTCTAATGTCAAGCTTTTTAACCTAACTTTAAACCTCGCGACCCGGCAGGGGCGATTTTCCCGCTATGAGTGGGGAACTGAGAGCTAAAGGCTGGTAGATTTACCCGATCCCAACCAAAGTTCAGGCTTGACTAATTTTGGTTTTTTGATGCCCGCTGCCGTCGGGACTTGCCAGGACGATCGCCTTTTTTGAGACTAACCGTCGGCGGGTTTAATTTCCCGCTATTTTAACACAACTTTTTTGTTGTTTGAGTGCGGCTGCAACTGGTGGTGCTTGACCCGCTGTTGGCGCAAGGAAAGCTCAGTGGGTTGACCGACGCACTATATCCATGATTCCTAGAGATTTTAACGAGGTTTTTGCCTACGGACGATCGCAGAAGTTTAGTGCTAAGCTGGCGAAAATGCAGAAGTCGAAAATAGAGCTGCTGTCAGAACAAACAACCCAAACGCTGGGGGTAGGCAAGTTAGTAAAATAGTGAGGGTTTATGGAAGATTTTGGTATTATTATTGCCTGCTGCGACCAAGATTATCTGTTTGCTAAGGGTTGCTGTGCTAGCATCCGCTATTTCCTCGGAGATGTGCCGATTTGTCTGTTGATTGACGGTACGTTTTCTGTGAGTGCTTTGGAAAAATCCTATGGGGTGCGAGTTATCAATCGCACAACTGTTTCTGAAGAAGTTCTCAGAAAAAGAAGTTTTGGTTGGGGCAAAACTAAAATGATTGCTTTCTGGGAAAGTCCTTGGTCAAATTTTATGGTTTTGGATGCCGATACGATCGTCTGGGGCGATGTTCTCAAGTTGGCTAATTTTCAAGAGTTTGATTTTATTGTAGACAAGCCTTGTTACGATTACCCGGATGCGGATGTTTCGGAATTTTTCTTTGACATTCCGGGCGTTGAGAAGCATTTCCCGAATTTTCGTTGGTCGGAATCGCGATCGAACTATTTCTGCACAGGTACTTTCTTTGCTAAACGCGGCGTTTTTAGCTTGGAAGAATACGTGGAAATTTTAGATTTTACGGCGGCAAATCCGGGGATATTTAAGTACGGAGAAATGGGGTTTTTGAACTTTATGATTTTCCGGGCGGCACAAGAAAATCGACTGCGGGTGCAGAATGTGGATATGCAGTTGTTGGTGCCGGATTTTGACCAGGATTTGCTGAGAAAACGGTTTCCGGTTGAGTCAAGCGGGCCTGCGGGCGATCGCGAGTCGGCGACTGTGATTCACTGGTGCGGGCCAAAGCCAAGTTTATCTAGTGGGAAAGTTTACTCGGAACCGATGAATTTTTGCCGCCGCAAGTGTCAGGAGGATGTTTGGAAGCGCACGGGTTTGGCGGCTGAGATGTCGCTGCAAGTTGAGGATTTACAGCGATCGATCTACGTGTATAAGAATAAGTTTAAGAAGAAGTTTCGGCAGTTGACTGGTAAGTAAGGATCGCGAATTAAATAACTTACAATTTTAATTGTTATTGTGGGATGGGCGTCCCGCCCATCCCACAAACTTGTGGAAGTTATTTAATTCTCATTCCTAAGTAGAAATTTTTAACCGCAGATGTCAGCGGATGAACGGGGATGCACGCGGATTTTGGCTTACCCTTCGAGGGGTAAGGTTGGCCCGGCTGGGGGTAAAACTTGGCGGTGAACACTTACTTTGTGACTTTCCCGCTGAGTTTGCATTTCGACGGCGATCGCCTCAAATTCGACTTCCATGCAGCCGTAGGGAATCTCTAACTCGACACTTGCTCGGACGTTTCCTAGCCCGTTAGCTTTAAATTCGGTAATCCAGCGCGGCCCGTCGAGAATCAGGTAGGTTTGTCGATCGTACACCCAAACTTTCACATAAATCCGGGGCATTAATTCCGGCAGTTGCACTTGCACTTTTACAGCCTGGCCCGCGATGATTTCGGCGCGCGGCAATTCCAAAATTGGCATCGGTACTAACTCGTCTTCTGGCAAAACGTAGGGAGTCGGGGGAGTGTCTTCTGCTGCGACAGTTGTGGTTTTTTGACCAACTTGTTTCGGTTGCGGGGGTTCGTCAAAAACCACAAATTCTCTGGCTTCCGGGCTAGTGGATTTGGGGTCGGAATTTGTTTCCGTGGTTTCGGGTTGCTGTTGGGTTGGGCTGCTTTCTTCCACAACGGCAATTTCGTCGCTGCTATTTGCGGCGGCTGTTGGAGTTGGGGACAGGGTGGTTGCTTTGAGCCAGTCGGGGGATTCGTCGTTGCTGGCTAAGGAACTCAGTCGCGACCAAAATCGACTTTCGACGTTTAAGGTTTGAAATGCCTGTTTTGTGGGTGCTGGCTGGGTTTCTGGGGCGGTTGTTTCTAGTTCTGGGCTGTTTTCGGGTTTTTGGTCGATCGCTCCGATTTCGGCTGTTTTAGGGGGAGTTGGGATGTCTGAGGGTTTGGTTTGTGGGTCGATCGACTCTGCGACCGTTCGAGGCGAATTGGAGATTTCCGACAGCAATTGCGATCGGCTGCTGTCGGGTAGTTTGTTGCCGAATGCGGGCAGTTCTAAGCCACCTGCACTTGGGGTGTGACGCGAAGCCAGTAGAGGGGGTAGCGCTTCCTTGCTTGGGGCTTCGGCGGGGGAGGGAGGGTCTAAGGATTTTTCTACTAGCTTGAGGAAGGATATATTTTTGGCGCTTCCAGACGGTTTTGAGGCTGTTGGGGAGGGTTCAGCTTGATGCTTTTCTTCGATGAAATTGTCTTTAATTTCCTGTAGAAGGTGCTCTAAACGGGCTGTAATTGTGAATAGTTTGGTGGCTAGGGTGACGCCGCCGCTGCTGAGAATTGCTTCTCCTAAAATGAGGCGGCTTTTGCACTCGGTTGGGATGTAGGTGACGCAGGCAAAGATGCAGGGGGGAACTTGTTCTGGCATCGGCTGCTGGATTTCTGCGAGAATTTTTGAGGTTTGGGGGTCGCGCAGGTAAATTTGCAGTTGTGCTGAACCGATGAGTTGTTTGAGTTCTATCGCTTCGGATTCGGGGATGAGAGTTGCTGTTTTTCTGCTTTGTTGGGGGGGTTGGGGAATGTCGATTTTGCCGGAAATGATTAAGGGGCGACCGAGTTGGGTGACGAAGGTTTCTTGATCGAGGACGAGTTCGAGTTTGACGCCCGGTTTGGGTTCGGCGGTTTGGGGAATTGGGAATTGGTAGATTTTGGTCTGCGGCGGTGCCTCAGTGGCTGCTGGGATTTGGGTTGGTGCGGGGCGATCGACCGGTGCTGCAATTTGTGGGGCTGCGCGATCGACCGGTGCTGCGATTTGTGCGGCTGCGGGGGAAGTTGCGGGTTCGGTTTGGTCGATCGGCGGTAGGGGTTCGGAGGTTTCCGATTCTGCGGGCAATACTTCCAACTGAACGCCGTACTGCCAAGGTTTTAGTGGTGTTGATTTGGGATCTGGCAAGCAGGAGAGTTCCCACAGTCCGGGTTTGAGCCTGGTGTAGGGAATGATCACGACTAATCCTTCGGGGTTGGTGCGGGCCGATCGGCTTTGGACTTTCCGCTGCGCCCCTGGGTCGAAGGAAGTATGGGTAACGCGAATTTCGATGTCGGTGTTGGGGTGCTGAATGCGAGCAACAACACGGTATTTACCTTCTAGAATTTCCACGTCGGAGGTTTCTAGGGGCAACCAGGCGCGATCGCCTTCTTTCTGTAGCAAAAATTCTAATTTTTTCATCTTTCTTTCCCCTTGAAGGCTCCCGCTTGATTCTTGATATCCTCCCCACTGATGAATCAGGGGGATTCCAATCTACCCAAACAACGAAAGCTGCTTGGGAAATTGGTGGGTTGACGCTTCATTGGAAGATGCCGTATTAGATACGGTCTTAGTCCATCCTCCACGTCCGTTTAGAGTCTCGGGCAATCCGCCCGCGACTTTTATATTAATAGCCGCATTCTCGTCTCGATCATGAACTGCCCCACAAAACAAGCAAGTCCATTCACGAACTGAGAGTTCCTTTTTTCCGCCAATTTGCCCACAACAGGAGCATCGTTGGCTAGTCGGTTCCCATCGGCTGATAATCCTAAAGTCTCTTCCGTACATTTCTGACTTGGCTTCTAGCATTGTCCGAAAACTTCGCCAGCCCAAATCAGATATGGCGCGAGATAGTTTACGGCTTTTCATCATGCCGGATACGTTAAGGTCGTCGGGTAAGGTTCGAGCGTCACCGCTCTCCCCTCCCCTAAGAACCGGACTTGACAGTTTCCCATCATCCGGCTCAAGCCTTATTTCAAGCTAGTTGACTTGGATTTTGAGTGTTCCTGTTTGTGA
>Ga0163147_10006949_pt1 | contig 13055 bp, 10 predicted proteins | sample OliLakLV19MP6G1_FD_148597 | JGI IMG/M metagenome (GOLD analysis project Ga0163147, IMG submission 148597) | Freshwater microbial mat bacterial communities from Lake Vanda, McMurdo Dry Valleys, Antarctica- Oligotrophic Lake LV.19.MP6.G1 | ecosystem: Environmental > Aquatic > Freshwater > Lake >...
CCGACGCGCCTGAGCGGGATCAATTTGCGGGGCGTATTCCGATTTCCGGTGGAGAAATATGCGGCAGATTTGATGCCATCGCTGGCGGCGCCGATAAGTGCAGCGGTTGGCTGAAACCGATCACGGTTTGACGCCGCGAAATGTAGATCTAAAAGTGAACAGGAAACCCTTTGGAATCGCCGACTTACTAAACCGCACCTGCGCCAGTGCTATATCTCCTACCGTCACATATTGCAGCAAAAACAAATCGACCCCGACACCCAGCGCGACGCCGCCGGCCGCAGCAGCATCGTCGGCGCGTTCCGGCCACCTCAGCCGCCGAATTCCACACGGCAGCACGTCGCTAATTCCGGGTGTTTGTCCGTCTTCATGCTGGCGGCGACCGGGCTGTTTCTGCTGCGCGCAGTCGTCGGCTAACCTGTGCGCAAGTCGTCGCCTCTCACTGACGGGTATGCGGGTGACGATCAACGCTCGGTGCCGCGATTGGATCGCTAACAACATTTTGCGCAGCAGCAGCGAATACCGCCCGCTCGACTTTGGCGTGCCAGCCGAACGTGGATCGTCGCCGTAAGACTCAGGCCAAAGCGCGTTCGCGCAGCTGATCGAGCGAGTCCAAACCGAGCGCGTTGAAGTTCGTGGATTCCAAGCCAGCCGCACCGCCAGTTTGCATCTCTAGTTGCTGATTGCGCGAACGATTGTCGAGACGTCTGCCAAGCGCACGGCGCTCGGACAACGCACGCCCAAGCTATCGAACTCGAAATCCGTCGCGTAGGCCGTCTTTAACGTGACGGAGCCGCCTGACGACGTGTATTCGAGTTGAACGGTTACGCGGTCATCAATCACGGACAACACGTCCAATCGCTGGTAGTCGCTGTCGACCTGTCGCTGATCCTCATTGAGGAGCGGAATCGGCTTGGCGAGTTTGCCGAGGCAAGTCGGCTGGTTTCGAAGTCGAATCACATCATCGTGGATGGCCAACGTGTCGCGCAGATTAAATACGCGCCCTAGCTGCACCCTCTTGATCAGGGCGGGTTCGCGGTCGGCGGCAATCAAAATGCGGTCACGCAGCTGCTCGACGCTCGTGATGCCCAGCGCGCTCAGTGTGGCGGCGGCCAAGGTAACCAGCGGCGCTGCAAACGACGTGCCATGCGCGGTCGTTTCTTTGCCATCACTGTCAAGGGTGGGTATGGCGCACCCCGGTGCCGCAATGCTTACCGTTTGCATGCCGTAATTCGAAAAACTGGCAAGTTCGCCAGGGGCGCGCAGGGCCGCGACTGAGATCACAGTTGTATTTGAGTCGCGGCTAAAAGCGGCTGGCCACACCGCGAGATTGTTGTCGTCAATATCGACGCTTCGGTTGCCGGCCGCTGCCACGATGAGTTCAGTTTTGGGGCGAAGGTGGGCGCTCAGCGCAGGATCCTTCCTCTGACTTTCCCAGCTCCAGTTCAAGACCTGGGAAGATGGCGACATCCCAAGGCGGGCGTAGTAGATGGCGGCGGCCAGGGTGTCGCGGTGCGCACTCCAGACGGTTCCTGTGCCGCGTGATTCGAGTCGCGTGACAGCCAACATTTTGACGCGAACTAGCGGCCGGACTGCCTCCGATAACTCCGGGAATGCCGCACCTGAAGCAATGGCAGCCACGTGTAGCCCGTGATGGCCCTCTGTGTAGTTTGCAGGAGCCAGCGGAAACCCGCCGCCTGCGGGAATGTTGATGCCCAGCTCATCGTCGGGGTAGGGCGCATACGGTTTCTGGCGATCGCGTGGGAGACCTTGTTCATGCTCGGGTAACCACAGCGGCAACACGTTTTCTGCCCCTCGCGGCATACCGGTGTCGATGACCGCTATGGCGACGGGGCGATGAACGCCGGCTGTCGGGAAGTCGTTTCGGTACCGCACGAGAAGTTCGACCACAGGTTTCACATCGAAAGGCCAGCCGGCCCGAGCGTGACAGGCAGCGCGATCAGCGGCGCTGGTGAGCGTCGCCGGCGCGCTGACGAGGCTCAGTGTCGGCGGTATGTCCAAGTCTCGGCCCGCGCCGCGGAGAAAATCATCCACCAATGCGGGATCTGCATGGCTCGACAGTCGAATCGCGACATCCGGGTTCGCGTAGCGTAGGGTCACCTGCGTCTTGATGGGCACCTCTGTGAGATTCACGAGGCTTGGGTTGAGGCGCTCGATGAGCGCCATGGTGTCTGGACCGTCAAAACCCGTCGCCCGGAGCGCAATCGCTGCGACCGATTCGCCTGAGTCGATTTGAAATGTGGGACGATGCTCAAAACGCACGCACGGCGGCGCTTTGACAAGTCTGGCTGCGCGTCGCCCTGGTTCATCATGTCCATTCAGTGCTTCGAGGCGACGGGCCTGATCCTCGTCTGCGTAGCCACAAGTCCTACGGACCAAGTCGCCCCACTGCTCATCTTCTCGGATGTACAACGCCTCAGCCTCTGCGATAGCAAACAGTTGCTGATTGAGTCTGCGCGCCTCACCTTCGCTGCCTGCACGCACAGGCCCGACAAAGGTGCCTCGCGTCGGCTCTTGCGCTGCTGCGGGTGCGTGCAAGGCAACCACTAAGAGGGTGGCAATGAGGCGCATGGGGCTATCGACAATCTGCCAACGTGGAATCGAGGCCACAAATAGCGGCGCTGTTCGATGTCGCCCATTTCCGCATGAATGCGAGCGCAGGTGGCGCAGAAACGCTGGATAGATAAGACGTGTCCAAGACGCGATCGGTAAGCCGATCAACCGCCGTTCGCGAATTGACTGAAACTAGCCGCCGTTGCTGGAACTCCGATGTGTCAGCGAAAAATGCGGGTCCACCGCTGTCTCCTGGACACAGCACCGCACCGGTGCCGTTGGTGTCTCGCGTGACGATGTCGTGGCTGACTCTTGTCGGCAGTGCTATGACCTGCGCCTCGCCTTCCCGGTACACACTGTCATTGCCACCAGTCATGTCGGGCTTCGTGCAGCCGAAGCCTGTCAAGCGAAGCCAGTTTCCGTTCTGCACCCAGTTTGCGTCGGTGTTGACAGTCTCAAATGGCTTGACCGGGACGGGGTCGGCGATGAGACACAGGGCCCAGTCGGCCGTGGCGTCCCGAACGTACTCCGGCGCGTGGCTGCATATGCCTGAGTACGATTTGCCGCCGAACTTGAGTGCGACATGCCCGCCATTGCTTACACAGTGCGCCGCCGTCAGCAACGCGCGCGGCCCGACCATCGTGCTCGAACACCGTGCGCCATCTGCACTTGTGTAAAAGGACGCAGGATAGTCGGCAGGGTTGGCGACACGGCCCTTGATTAGCGCGGGGCCATCGGCGGATTGTGGCAAGTCAGAAATGGCCGCAAATTCGGTGGGACCTTCGGCCTGCGCAGGGGCGGCAAAGAGCGCGCCCAAGCTCAGTGCGATCAGCGTGCGAATCATAGATCTCTCCTTGGAGTGGTGTTGGCTAGTCGAGGCCAAGTTTCTTTTTGGCCGCTGCGCTAAAAACCCCGGCCACATCACTGCCGGAATCATCTAGGAACGCGAGCAAGGCCTTTTTCAGCGCCGGGGCCTCTCCGATCTCTGCTATGCCGATGGTTAATGTCGCGAGGTACTGAGGCGGTATCGCTGAGGAAAGCAGAGGCGGCATTGGGATGGCGACCGCTTCCGACCAATCAGGGGATGAGTCGATGCGTGAGTGCTTGGCGGCAGCAGGCTTGCCCTTACCATCGGGTTCGGCTTTGAACTCTTCTTCAAAAAGGACGATGTCACCCGAACTCCAGCGCTGACCACCACGCTCGGGCTGGTAACCCAGCGCCTCGATACGAAGTCCCGCGGCCAATGCTGCTTTGCCTCCGTTGTGGCGCGCCTTGATCTCGCTGACCTCGATGGCGACGGGCAGGGCGAGCAGATGGGTGGTCCGATTCTCGAGCAGCACGAGTTGCGATTGGACTGCGCGCGCGGAGGTCGCACACGCGATCTCATCCTCGGACGAGCAGACGACCCGCTGGACGAGGAGGCAGCTTCGAGGCTGCGGCCCAACGCCCCATCGTGTCGGGTCAAACGGTTTCTTCACCGACTCCTTAGACTCGTAGCTTGCACTGTATGTAGCCAACGTCTTCTTGAGCTTGTCAGTGGCGCTGGACACAAAGCGACCGAAGAGCCAATCCACCACAAGGCCCACCAAGGCACCGCCCACCGCCACCGTCTGAACATCCGACTGAGCAACACGTTTGCAGTTCGCCTTGAAGGCAGTTTCAAATGCTGCCGACGCGCCGGCGGTCAACACAATGCGGTCAGCCAAGCCCAGTTGCACATTGAGTTTCGAATGCATCGGTGGCGCCGTGCTTTGCGCGGCAAATGCCGCCCCATAGCAGCCGAGAGAAATGGCCAGACCGAGACTTGCTTGCCGAATCGTGCGCATCGCGTGGTTCCCCGTTGATAGTGTGTGGAGAAGGGTAGGCTCGTGCCGACAGCGAGGGTATTGGCCAAATGGGGAAGGTATTGGCGCGCCGTCTTGACCTAGAGTGTCGCGGTCAAGGGGAGGGATTGCGTATGCGTGCACTGATGATCGATGACCACGTCATGTTTCTGCAGGGGCTTCGAAATCTCCTCGCGGTCATTGCGCCGACCCTGCAGGTCGAGTGCGTCACTTCGCCGGAAGCGGAGGTCGGTGAGCTAGGCCTCTTTGACCTCGTGCTGTTGGACTGGCATTTGCTTGGTTTTGAAGGTGACCAAGCCATCGCGTGCCTGCGTGATCGCGGCTGCACGGCACCGATTGTCGTGCTGTCCGGGGAGACCAGCGCCACAGTAGTCCGTCGAGCGATCGATCTCGGCGCCGCCGGTTACATACCCAAGCAATTTAGTTCAGAGCAGATGGTTTCCGCACTGGAGCAGGTCATGTCGGGGCGTGTGTTCCTGCCGGTCGCCGACGGGAGCCCCCGTTCGCCACCACGTAGCGAACGCCCTCTTGGACTGGATCCGCGCCTCGTTCCCCTGACGCCTCGTCAACTGGATGTCTATCGGGCGTCAATCAGGGGATTGTCCAATAAACAAATCGCCCGCGAACTGGGTGTTGCGCCGTCGACGGTGAAAGCGCACCTCTCTGCAGTATTTCTAGCTCTCGGCGTGCACAATCGCACCGAGGCGGCCTTTCAGGCGGCACGTGAAGGCGTCCAGCTTTTCCCGGCCGTGCCCGCGTCGTCAATTACGCCCGCTGTGTCGGTCGATTGATTGACGATGGCTTAGGACGTCGCAGCGCGCAGCATCGTTGCGACAACGGGTAGGACGAACTTTGCAGCCAACACCACGTGTCGTCCATGAGTCATCTGCCCTTCCTGACTCGGACGACCGCTACCGCGACCTGCATGAGCGCGAGCAATTGGGCCTGGTCGTGGCGCAGATCGGCCGCCTCCCGCTGATCCTGCTTGTCATTGATGCGTTTACCGCATGGCTCGTATGGCGCGCCGGCTTCCCCATTGCGGCGGCACTTTGGCTCACTACGACAGGCGCGTTCAATCTTTGGCGTTACCGCTACTGCGCCAATGCGCACCGCGCCCCGCAGGTCTCATCAGGACCAGCGCTACGCCTAATGTCACGTGCTTTCGTCGCGGCTGCCTTCCTCAGGGTCGCGCCGATCCCCATGGTGTTCTTGGGTTCACCGTTTGAGATGCCCGTCATGTACACGATGGTGTGCGCTGGCCTCGCGGCAGGCGGTGTGGCGACCGCCGGCGGCGTTGCCTGGGCCTATTCCGCTTGGGCACTAATGGTAGGCGGCAGCCTCTGTCTGGCATGGGTCTTGCGAGGAAGCGCGGATGACATCGGAATTGCGGTGCTGGTGGCGATCTTGTTTGCCACGCTTGATCACTACGCCCGCGAGCAGGGGCGCACGCTGCGAAAGCTCGTCGAACTCGCCTGTGACAATGCGTTGCTGGCCACGTCCTTGCGTGCAGAGCGTGATCGGGCAGAAAGCGCTTCGCTGTCGAAGACGCGCTTCTTCGCTGCGGCAAGCCATGACTTGCGCCAACCACTGCATGCGCTTTCCATCAATGCGACGACGCTTGAATTGGTATCGCGCAGGCAGCCTGAGTCTTTGATCGCGGTGCTGAGCAGCTCCATTTCACGGGCCCTCAGACAGAGCAACGAGTTGCTTGACGCATTGCTCGACATCTCGCAGCTCGATGCCGGCGTGGTTGAGATGGAGTTTGCGGCGGTAGACGCATGCGCGCTGTTGAACCGACTGGGCGATCACTATCAGCCGTCCGCCGCCGAAAGCGGCCTCACGCTTGAAGTGAGCGCGCCTGCGGGACTACCCGCGCTGAATACAGACGCGCGCCAGCTGTATCGCGTCCTCGCCAATTTGGTCAGCAATGCCCTCAAGTTCACCGTCACCGGCGGGGTCGTCATTGCTGCTGAGCACATTGACACGCATCGTGTACGTCTGAGCGTGATCGATTCCGGGCCGGGGATTCCGCTGGGTGAGCAGGGTCGGGTGTTTGAAGACTTCTACCAGCTGGGCAATTCAGGACGGGATCGCAGCCGTGGCCTTGGTCTCGGTCTCTCCATTGTTCGGAGGACAGCTGCCCTCCTTGGCGCTGAGCTGCGCCTTGAAAGCGCCGAAGGTAAGGGGTGCCGCGTTGACCTAGTCGTCAGGTCATCGACGGATGTGCCCGATCGGCCCCCCGATGCTGACCTGCAGCGGCCACTCAATCTTCGTGTGCTCGCGGTTGACGACGAAGTGGAGATTCTCGATTCGCTCGCCGTGCTGTTGCCACACTATGGCTGCGAGGTCCGGTGCGCAGTGGATGCAAAGGGGGCACTGGATCAGCTCGACGACGGGTTCTTGCCTCATCTGCTATTGGTCGACCATCGGTTGCGCAACGGCACTGGCACTGACGTGATTGCGGCGCTGCGCGCTCGAATCGGCCCCATCCCAGCGGTCATCGTCACCGGTGACACCGCACCGGCGACAGTCGCGACGATTGGGGCGCGAACACTGGTGGTTCACAAGCCGCTCGACGGCGAGCTGTTGACCAAAGCGATGCGCGATGCGATGGCTGGCGCATCTACCAGTGGCGACACACCAACCTAGGTGGTCGCAGCGGATCCTCGGCGGAGTGAAATGCAGCCGTGAGCGCTGTCTGGCCAGCAGCGAGCGCAACATCAATGACCACAAATCCGTTGTCGGGAGGCGGAAATTCGCAGGTGACCGCGCAAACGAACTCCTCCTTCGTCGACGAAATGCCAAAGTGGAATGACTCTTGCTGCGCAAAGTTCCACGCGCTTCCATTGGCAAAGGGATAGGGCGCAAACATGGCAGGCGCATGTAGCGAGCACCAATGATTCACAGGTGAGGTTTGCCCTGCGCGCGCAACGCTAAAATCGGCAGCACACGAGATGTGCTCATCGCCTGAGAGGAACACTACGCGCGGGTTGTCGATCTCATGCAGGAGAGCGAGCAGCGCGTGCAACGAAGCGGGGTAGCCGTCCCACGCATCGGATAGCAGTGCCGCCGCACGCGCTTGTGCCGTCGTCAAGCGACGCGGCAGGACAATTGATGGGCACACCAAGAAGCTCAATCGGTCCGCTGGCGCGTCGCGCAACCACGCGCTGAGTGCCTGCCATTGACGATCATCGAGGATCTTCGCGGTTTCGAGGCTGGCCGAATTTCGCGGGCTGCGTGTGGTGCGGGAGTCGGCGATAAAGAAGCGGTGGCCGCTTGGGTGGGTGAAGTCGTACCAAAGTGGCGTGCCGGGTTGGTAGGATAGAGGAAGGTAGCCGGGCCCGGGTGCCCGTCGGCAGGCAACTGCAAAGGCAATGCACGCCTCATCGTATTGCGCGAGGGTGTCGGATGACGCCTCAGGCTCCCAGTTGTCAACGATTTCATGATCGTCCAACATGCTGTGAATGCGGATAAAGGCCGTCTCAAAGCGATTTCGCTTGCGCACAACGTCATCGCGCCACAAATCTTCCAGCACCAAGTCGTCGCGCGCCGGGTCAAATATCCCGGCCGTGGCGTCGACGTAGATTTGGTCTCCGGTGAAGATGAGGAACTCCGGCAATGCATCAAGGGACAGCAACGCGTCCTCGGCCCGCTTTGCCATAGGCCCGTCGAGCAAGCCCGGCGGGTAGGCGCAACTTGCCAAGGCAAAGCGCAGATGTCCGGTCGTCGCGGTCATGGTTTGGCCATGACGCCGTGCTCGCGCCTTGCGGGATGATTTCCAAGATGCCATGCCACGGCCGTTTGGATATCGGCTTCGGTAGGCTGCGAATCGTGAGCTGCTCCTGTTTGCCGTACGCGGGTCTTCACGATGTTTCGGAACTCGCGCTCTGAGGCGCTTCGATACAACACCAGCATGAGGGCGAAGGCGGCACCTGCAGGCCAAGCGAGGACCACACCGTCCTTGCGATCGTTTGGACGCGGATCAAACAGCGTCCACGACGCCGACACATCCGCGGCTTCCGGTGCTGAAACGCCATCGCCGTTGCGCGCACGCAGAAGAAACATGGTGGCAGGCACCGTGGCATCGAGCGGGTCCGCCACCAAGGGCACGAGGGCGGCGCCATACGGGGCCATGATGTTCGTGTCCCAGGTCATTCCGGTCGTCAACACGTAGTTGCTCAACTGAGGTGCATCGAGGTAGCACGTCGCGGCATAGAGTTTCCAAACGATCATGGGGATTCCAGGAAGTTGGCGATGTGGGCAAACGTTTCCGCCGCGCGGCGGCCAATCAGCGAATCCTGATGCCCGCTGTCAAGTTCGACACTGGTGTGCGGCGCACTGGCCGTAGAAAAGAACTCATCGGTGGTGCGGCGGGTCGTCACGTCCACCAAGCCATTTTTTCGTGCATGCAGCGACAACACGGGAAACACCACGCGTTCGGGCACAGTGCTGTCTTGCTCAAATAGGCTCCGCCCACGCGCATCGGCCAGTCGAAAACCGCGCGTGAAATGGATCACTTGAGTGAGCGTGCGGGCGTTCATCGGGCCAAAAAAATCATCGAGGCGATCAAGGACCGCGGAGGTCATGTTTTCCAACGCGAACGTCATGCCATAGAGCGCATCCATCCGGTGGCGTGTGCCCACCCAGGGAGTACGAACGCCGGGAGGCCAGAGCGGGTTCTCGCGTTTGAATTCGTCGGCCGGATACGGAACCGTCGCCAGCAGTCGATCGAGCACTTGCTCGGCACCGCCACGCTCAAAGTCGACGCGAAATGAGTACTTCTCAAGTGGCAGATAGGCCTGCAGGAACCGCAGCGCGTACGCGCGCGACACGTTGGCCGGCGACATGACTGGCTTAGGCCCTACTTGTGAGAGGACTAAGCGCCGTATACGCGCTGGCAGCTTGCGTCGAAGCTCAAGATCCGGATCACTGGGAGATGCGTCGGAGGGCCAGGCACCCATCAAGGCCATTAATAGCATTGCTGAACCCATGCAGTGGGCAACGATGTCAAGCTGCGATGCGCCGGTCGCGCGCAGCACGCGCTCGATGGCCAGCGGAATGTCGCTGTAGCCGATCTGCTCGAAGCTCCATCGATCAGTCGCGGTCGGCATACCGCAGCTGCTGCGCAGGTCCAACACCCAGGCGTCCCGATCGCGTTTGCCCAAGTAGCCCGCCAACCCGCCCTCGGGGATCGCGGGGTGAGCAAAGGTCGTCCCACTTGCGCTGTAGCCGTGGATCATCAGCACGGGGACGCGCCCGATGGCCGCAGAGCGGCGGTAGCGCGTCAAGCGCGCGAGGGCTGGGGGCCGGCCGATCCCTGCTGACGGCCCCACCAAAAACTCAACGATCTCAGGTGGCGGCAAACCAGGTAGTCGCCCTGGCAGCCTTTTGGTCGCGGCAACGGGAGAGAGGTCTGGCTGACGAAAGCTCCAAACGTGCACATGCAAGAGCGTGCGCAGCAGCCAACCTCCAAACGCGCCAAGGTCCAAGAGCGCAGACGGCAGGTTCTCCGCATCGACAATTTGGAGGAGCAGCGCGCGTGATTTTTCGAAGTAGGTGAGGTCAACCGTCAACTTCGCGTCTGCCGCCAAAGGCTTCCAGCCCGGGAAGCGCTGCAGGCTCACCTCCATCAGTTGATTCCAAGGATTGCTCAAGTGGGCGTAGGTCAGCGTCTTGACCCCTTCGATGTCCACCTCGGTGCCTTGGTTGCCTTCCACGCGAAGTCGATACACCAATTCGCGCGCATCGCCAGCACGTGAAGCGAGCGCCAGCGCCATGCGGACGCGGGCGCCAATGGTGGTAGTTGAAGCGGGGGCAGTACCCCCGAGGCGGCTTCGAACCTCCTGAACGGCATCTCGAAAACCGCGGTTTCTAAACCACGCCCACAACGCACGGCCCTGCCGACGCCGGGGTGTCGATGTCGCATGGCCGAACAGGGTCAATGTGCCGCTAAGTCGGTGGGTCTCGAGCTGGGCGCTCAGGCGCAAAGCGCCTACGGCATCGAATGCATCTTTGCCGAAGATACGCACTGCGCTTCGCGACGGGTCAAGTTCGATAACAGCGGGGCCGCGGGCCGCCATCAACGAGGAGACAGCGACCGGGCGGGACACGATCTCGAGCTCTACGAGACATCGTTCGGAACGGCCGCCGCGTTCTAGCGTGAGCCGGCCGCGTAATTGCTCTGAGATAACGATCTGGGTGTCACGCCACTTGGCAGGCAAGGCCGGTGGTCGAAAGTGCGGCCGCGGAAAGGACAGGTTGCCGGTCGCGTCGGGATTGGGCACCTCCAGCTTCCAATGCGCGTCGCGCAACGTTCGAACGGCACGATCTGCGAGTAGGGTAATAGTCAGCGCAGGGTTGATGCCGAGCGACGTCGGCACGATTGACCCGTCGAGCACCAGTAGCCCTTCGTGAAAGCCAGCGTCTGATCCGCAGAAGACTCGCCCCAAATCGTCGACAACTCCTTCGCCGCCGTGTTCACCCATTCCGCAGCCTCCGAGCGGATGAACGGTGACGACGGATCCCAGGGGGATGCCCAGAAGGTCGGACGTCGTCTCGGGCAAGGCGCGCCACATGGGATTGGCTAACACGCGACCGCCGGCTCCTTGTCGCACCAGGTCTTCTAGCAATCGATGTCGCTCGGCAAAGCGCGGGTCGTGCCGAAGGTCCGGCCAGTGGATCGACGCCATCGGCTCATCGCTGCCGTTCGACTCCATCACCATCTGGCCGACGGCGTCGTCATGACCGATTGTCGCAACCAGCAGGCTGCGTTCGATCTTTGCGGGATCGACAGCATTCGGGTCGGTATGCGCGTTGCCGCGAACGTGCCGACGTGAGTCGGGCTCCCCGAGCGCATCCAGCGCGTTCGCGGTCACCGTAATCTGCTCAAAGACCCGCCTCAGGGCACCCGGTACGGTCAGGTCTTGGATGACGACGTCAGTGGCCGGATCGCCCGTGCGGTGGTCGAGACAAGCAGTGATCGTCGGGCCGCAACGGCGCATTGCCCAGGGGACTGATTCGTCGGCGACGGCACTGACTTCCTCGCGCATGTCATAGAGCGTCGAGATCCCATCGCCATTGGCAGAGACATGGTGCCCGAGCATTGGCGACAGTCGCAATCCCGCCTCTCGCGATCGCATGAGAACGGCTGTGGAGCCAAAGGTGCCCGCAGCAAGGATCACGCGCGGGGCCCGAAGTGACAGCGACTTGCCTTCTCGCCGCCGCTTGACTAAGTCGGTGTGCACCACGTCCACATTCCATCCGCCACGGGCCGCTGCAGCGAGCTGCAAGACGGTAGCACCGGTGAAAACTTCGACACCCTCGCGTTGGCGACCATCGATCAACAGCGTGACGTCGAGCGAGGCTTTGGCCCCATGGTTGCAGCCGGTAAAGCAATCGCCACACGCAAGGCACCTGTGCATAGACACGCCTTGCGCATTTAGCCCGTCTTGGGTTGCGACCGTTATGTCCAGCGCCGCCGCGTTGCCCCCGGCAAGCCGATCCATCGCCGCCCGCTTGGACAGCGGCTGCGTGAAGGGCCCAGCACCGAGCTCGCGTTTGAGTGACGCCGCTGATGCGGCCAAGGTTTCGGCATCCGCTTGAACCGCTGAGGGCCAGCGCGGATGTGCGAACACGCTCGGGTGGGGCATGGCCATCACGCCGGCGTTGATCAGCGAGCCACCGCCGAGACCATTCGCGACGATGGCCTGAACGTCGGGACCGGTTCTCACGTCAAACAGGCCCGATCGCGCGCCATTGGGTGGCTTGCCGGAAGTTGTCCAGCGCAGTTGGCCTGGCAGTTCAGCAAAGCGATCGGGGAATGCACCGGGTAGGTACTCCTTGCCGCGCTCAAGTAAAGCGACACGAAGCACGCGTCCTTTATCTCGCCACCCCGCGAGTCGCGAAAGGGCAACAGCTCCGCCATAGCCGCTACCCACAATAATGAGGTCGAAGTCAGCGGATTCGGGGTCGGCTTGCCGGCGCCCGCCGATTTCTGCGAGCAGCGATTCCCAGCCGCGCGATAGCCAAGCAGTGGCACGCGGTTGCTCGTGATCCCCAGCATGGCTCTTCGACTCAGCGGCCACGGGCATTCCCTCCTTTCCCCTTTGTCTGCGTTCAGCGTTGCACACGGGCGGCGAACGCGATACTCCCCAAATGGCGAAGCGACAATGTGCGAACTGCGTCGACGATCAGGTGCGAACTACTGCCGATCGCAGATGCTGGTCGATTCGCTAGCACAGTGGCAGGTCGCTAACCTCTCTCTGAGGCGAGTCGCGGCGCGCGACGGTGGCCATCGCGCCCGCCTTCAGCTGCATCTTCATGGTGCCGGCACGTGGTTCGTGATGATGATTTCATCCACATACGGGGCACCAAGGATGCCCTCTGTAGACCGCAGGTCGGTGTGCTTTTTCAGCGCGTTCACGAGCTTGGAGCGCGGCACTTCAGTGTCGCTAGTGACATGGCCATGCTTACCTCCAAGGGTGGAGAGCAGGGAGATCATTCGGCGAGCGTCGCCCGCGGGGCGCACACCCTCAGGGAACCAACGGTTCCAGAGTGACTTGGGTGTTGCGTTAAGGCTGCCGTGGTGTCCGACTTTGTAAACCGAAATCGACTCAAGGTGCCTGCGAAGGCTGGGTG
>Ga0163147_10006953_pt1 | contig 13049 bp, 14 predicted proteins | sample OliLakLV19MP6G1_FD_148597 | JGI IMG/M metagenome (GOLD analysis project Ga0163147, IMG submission 148597) | Freshwater microbial mat bacterial communities from Lake Vanda, McMurdo Dry Valleys, Antarctica- Oligotrophic Lake LV.19.MP6.G1 | ecosystem: Environmental > Aquatic > Freshwater > Lake >...
CATGACGACGAAGCCGGGCAGGTTTTCGTTTTCGCTGCCGAGGCCGTAGTTGACCCAGGAGCCGAGCGCCGGGCTGCCGCTGAGGAGCCGACCCGAGTTCATCATCAGCATCGCGGAGCCGTGGATGGGCGACTCGGCGTACATGCCGTGCAGGAACGCGATGTCATCGACGCAGCCGCCGATGTGCGGGAAGAGATCGCTGACGCGCTTGCCGCACTGGCCGTATTGCTGGAATTGCCACTTCGGCCCAACGACGCGGCCAACGTTCTTCTTGCCGCCACGGCCGAAGGTTTTCACGGGGATCGTCTTGCCGTCGAGCGGATACAGATCGGGCTTGTACTCGAAGGTATCGACGTGGCTCGGCCCGCCGTAACAGAAGATGAAGATGCACGCCTTGGCCTTGCCGTTCTGGTGCGGCCGGCGCGGGGCCAGCGGGCTGGCGAACTTCTCGGCGGCGGCGGCTTTGTTGAAGAAGCCATCGCCGAGCATCGCCGTCAGCGCGGTCGCGCCAAAGCCCGCGCCGGCTTCCCAGAGGAACTCGCGTCGCGTGCGGCGGCAGAATTGGCGGTCGGTGGACATGACGTGATTCTCTTCCAGCAAGGAGCAAGTTACATCAACTCGAGCGCCGCTTTCAAGCAAGCGTCCATCCTCGCGATCAACGCGGCGGACAGACGGCCAATGGTCGAAATGACGCTCGATTGCTCGAGCGTCAGCAGGTTGGAGCAATTGATGACCGAGTCACGGTGCAAGCCGGTCAACTTTCCGTCGGGTGTCGAAACCTCAATCAGCATCTGCGTCGGTTCGCCGGATCGCCGAGTCACGCTCGTGAACATTGCCACGATGGTATTCGACATGCGAACATTGTCAGTGTCATTTTGGACGATCACTGCGGGTCGGGCCTTGGACCCGCCCCCGGTGAACGGCCAATTGACCACCACGACATCACCGCGTTGGACGCTCATGGCCGATGACCCGTGGCATATACGTCGTAGCTATCCCACTCCGGATCGTCCCAACCGGCGGCGCGGGCGACTTCGTTCATTAACGGATAAGCATCCTTGATTGAGAAATCATCCGGGACGGAGACGATTCGACCGAACACGTCCGCCCGCATCAAGACGAAATGCTGTTGGGTGCGTGGATCGATGACATCGACGGGCCGTCCGTCCGAGGCATCGATGGCAACTTGCTGTTGTTCGGTGAGCTCGACCATGATTCATCCTCGCAACTGCACTGGAACTCCTCAATCAAGATACACGAATTCGTTCGTGTTCAGCAGCATCAGGCAGTACTGCTTCAGCGCGTCGGTCGCGGTCGATTTCTTCGCCAACTCCGCGATGAACGCCATGTCCTTCGTCACTTCGTCCTCCTTCGCGACCCGGCCGGTCGTCAGGCGGATCGCTCGGCGGACTTGGCTCGCGACTTCGCCGGGCGAATCCTTCATGAGGCGCTCGGCGAAGGCGGTCGCGGTTTCATGGCCGAACTCGCCGTTGAGTAGGCCCAGCGCTTGCGTCGGCACCGTCGTCGTGTGGCGCACCGGGCAACTCGAATCGGCGTCGGCTTGGTCGTGCTGGGCAAGCACGGGCACTTGCAGCGAGCGCTTGATGCCGACATAGACGGTGCGGCGATTGGCCTCCGTCGGCGCGGACGTGGGCCAGCCCTCGCCGGGCCGCGACTGGCCCGCGAGGACTTCCTTGGGAATCTTCGGATACACGCTCGGCCCGCCGGCTTTGAGGTTCAACTTGCCGCCGACCATCAGGAACGTGTCGCGCAGTTCCTCGGCCGAAAGGCGGCGCATGTTAAAGCGCCAGAAGAGTTGATTGCCGGGATCTTCCCGAAGCGCGATGTCATTGCCCGCCGACGACATGCGATAGGTGTTCGAGGTCATGATGAGCTGATGAATCGTCTTGAGTTTCCAACCGCGGGCGATGACTTCCGAGGCAAGCCAATCGAGCAGTTCGGGGTGAGTCGGCGGGGTGCCGAACTTGCCGAAGTCGCTCGGCGTGGCGACGATGCCGCGACCGAAATGGTGCTGCCAGATGCGATTGGCCCACACCCGCGCCGTCACCGGGTTGCCCGGCGAGGCGATCCACTCGGCGAGGGCGGTGCGGCGGCCGCTGCTGCGAGCGCCGCGGCTCGGTGGGGTCACCTTTGGGTCGGCGGCGCCCAACACTTGGGGGAAACCCGGTTCCACTTTGTCACCCGGCGCATGCGGGTTGCCGCGCATCATGATGTTGGTTTCGGGAACGCGGATGAGGCAATTGTTGACCGACAGCGCGAGGTCGCGATCGAATTCCGGCAAGCGCCGCAGTTCGTTCAACTCGCGCTTGAGTTTCGTGTACTGTTCGTCCTGTTCCTTTGTGAGGAACTCCTTGACCTTGGCGACGACGGCGGGGCGGTCGTTGGCTTCGGAGGCGCGCTGGTCTTCGGCCGGCATTTTCTTGATGGCGGCATCTTCGATCTCGGTCATCGCGGCGACAATCGCGGCTCGGCGCCGTTCGCGTTCGTTCAACTCGACTTCATAGGTCTTTCGTTTCGCCGGCGGCGAGACATCGGTGATGTTGAAGCTGGAGCGCACGTCGCGATTGTTGCTGAAGTGCTGCACGTCGCGGAAGAAGGCGACCAGGCGGTAATAATCCGCTTGCGGGATCGGATCGATCTTGTGGTCGTGGCAACGGGCGCAGTTCATGGTCATGCCGAGGAAAACTTGTCCCGTCGTCGCGACCCAATCGTCGAATTCCTCATACCGAGCTTGAAGAGGATCGGCCGGTTCATCGTCCCAGAGTCCGAGGCGATAATATCCCGTGGCAATGACCGCGTCCGGATTGTCGCGATCGAGTTCGTCACCGGCCAATTGTTCTTTGACGAAGCGATCGAACGGTTTGTCATCGTTGAAGCTCTTGATGACGTAGTCGCGGAAGCGCCACGCGAACGGCTTGGGGCCGTCGCGCTCGTAGCCGTTGGTCTCCGCGTAGCGCACGAGGTCGAGCCAATGGCGACCCCACTTCTCACCGTAATGCGGCGACTTCAGCAACTCGTCAATGAGCTTTTCATAGGCATCCGGCGATTGGTCCTTCACGAAAGAATCCACTTGCTCCGGCGTCGGCGGCAAGCCAATGAGGTCGTAGTAAGCGCGCCGCACGAGGGCGATCCGATCGGCGGGTTTCGCGGGCGTCAGGCCGCGTTCTTGCAACTTCGACAGGATAAAGGCATCAATGGGATTGCGGATTGCCGATTTCGGATTTCGGATTTGCGGCACCGGCGGGCGGGTGAGGGCACGATACGGCCAAGCGGCTTTCGCCTCGGGCGTGACGACGCCCGGCTTGATGGAGCCGCCGTGTGCCACGACGATTGCCTTGCCGGGCAACCCTTTCTTCACCCAGCGCGTGAGCGTGTCGATGTCCTTTGGCGCGAGCCGCCCGGTCGGCGGCATCTTCAGTTCCGCATGTTGGTAACTGATCGCCTTTAGCAAGCGGCTCTCTTCGGGCTTCTCGAGTGATGCGGCGGGGCCGGTCCGCCCGCCTTTCAACACCCCGTCGCGGGTCGTGAGGTTGAGGTCCGCCTTCACCGTCTCGCCGCTGTGGCACTTGAGACAATGGGCTTCCAAGACGGGGCGAACTTCTTTCTCGAAGAAGACGAGGTCGTCGGCCGAGAAGTCGCGGTCCGCCGCGTGAAGCGTGGGAAGGCACATCAGGGCGACCATCGCGGCCAGCGCGCGATGGCGCGAAAAGTTCAACATCATCATCTTGCCCGAAGGAGAGAAACGCGGGGCGAAGCAAACAGGCGGGAGTCGTCAGGATGCGCTCGTGGAGCGGCGTCATCTGTGTCGCAATTCATGGGGTGGCAACGACCTCGTTCCAGTCTGCCGACCGCAGGATCGCGACGGCCATGCGTTCGAGCCGCTCCAAATCAGAAACCTCTCGAATGGCAATTTCAGCCTCGGCCGTGGCAATGCCGAACCGCTCTTGAGCTTGGCGGGCCAACAAACGCCGTGCTCCGCGAACACGCCCGCGGTCTTCCATGATCTCAAACGCCGACGATTCGTGTACCATGTCCACTCCCGCAAAGATGGAAGCCAACGTCGTTCTCGGAAGGCGAAGCCCCGCCAGGATGAACGCGGCTGTCATCAGCCAAACGGCCTCCGGCCGTGCCACCTCCGCCGTCAGTCGCCGTCCGATTTCGTCGATGATTCCTGGGAGCATTTCCTCGACAGTCATTCCTTGCGGCGGTTGACACAACGTTGCCAGCGGCATCAACCCGACGCCGCCTCGGAGAAAGGCCTCCGGTGATTCATGCCACAGCCGGACGATCTCATACCGGAATTCTACACGTCCGCCGCCGCCGGAATAGACCTGTTCCCCCGTGAGGCTCGGGTGATCGGCCGAAGGACGCAGCCGGATCAGGATGCTGCGGACGGACACTTGAAATCGGTGATGCAAGGCGGCGTTGTAGAGCAGCAATCTCGATTCGAGGTGTGGATCGGGTCCGGTTTGAAAGTTCAGGTCGGCGATCTCCGACACCGGGTCACCGAAGCCGAGTGCCACGTCGGTCGCCGCGGTCAGCGTCGAAAGATCGACGTTCAGTTGTCGATACGCCGGACGGCAATCCGAACGCCGCCGCGAAATCGGCGGCGTGCCCGATCACCAACTCCTTCATCGTCACGTCGAACGGGTGCGGCACGATCGGTCACCCTCGCTCCAACTCGCGCCGCCGCTGGGCGAGTTCCAACCGCATCCGCTGCGAAAGGTTGGGCAACCGTTGATTCGCGACGACCAGCGCGTGCAGGTGACAGATATATCCGCCCTCGGAGGCGTCGCGAAGCATGTCGTTGAATAGGGCCGCCACGTCGCCGGCGATTTCCGGCTCGTCGTCGGCGAGGACCGACAGCGCGAGGATCGCGGCGACCGTCGTCCAGTCGAGCGGCCCGTTGGCAACATCGAAGAGCGCTTGGCGGCGAATCGAACCACGCCAGCCGAGTTCCGTCTTGGCGGCGATCAGCATTGCGGCGATCTGCACGCGCTGCACCCATTCCCAGGGCGTGACGCCGCGCGGCAGCGGCGGTGGATGAACCATGACGGCGAGCGGCTCCAGGATGCGACCCGACCCGAACTGCGGGGCGACGTTCGCCGCCTGCGCCAGCCAGGACTTCAACCCGTAGGGCATTGCCGCGATCTTCGTCACCGCGGCGGACGCCCGCGCCGGCGGCTCGCTCAACGCGGGCAGCGGCTCGGTCCCGCGATAGCGCCAAAGCAGATACCGCACGGGCACGCGCGGCCGACGCACGTCGGGTCGCGGTACCGCTTCGACATCGAGCTTCAGTCGCCCGCCCTTTCCTTCACGGGCCAATTGCAACGCATGAGCGAGATAGACGCTCGGGGCTTCGAGCGAAGACAAGTGCATGCCTTCGACACGAACGTCTTCACCCTCCTCCCACTTTTGCACCATCAGCCGCACCAGTCTCAGCGACGCTTCGCCGGGTTCTGGCAGCCAACTGCCGAAGTACGGGCTGATGCGATCGATCATCGCGCGGGCGGCGGCGTTTTCCGGGTGCGAAAGCGCGAAATGCTCCAACTCATCCTTGAACGACGGATCGCCGGTCCGCTCGTAGCGCACCGCGAGCAGCGATGAAACGCCCTGCGGATGCTGGGGATCGATGGACAAGGCCGCGCGGTACCAATGCTCGGCTTCGTCCGGCCGATTCGCGGCCAGCAACATGTCGCCCAGCGTCAACCGGGTGGCCACGTCATCCGGTTGATGGTCGAGCGCCGCTTGAAACCAGCGGGCGGCGCGATCCCAGTCTTCGCGATCGCGATACACTTCGCCCAGCGCCACGCACGACGCGTGTCCCGGTTCCAACTCGTGTGCTTCGCGGGCCGCTTCGTAGGCTTCCTTCGAGTCCGGAAGTTGACGCAAGAGGGAAACGGCCAGCAGCAAAAACGCCCCGTCGCAGACCTGGGTCTCGCGCAACCGTCGCACCAACGGGCCAAGCCGTACCAGCAGCGGCGCGCCGCCGTTGGCCAGCGCTTTGATTCGCGGCAACTCTCTCAGGATGGCTTGGAACCGCGGAGCGAGTCGGCCGGTGTTGATGCTCGTGGCCGTCTCCGGCTTGCGCAGCCACATCTTCGCCCAGTCCAAAAGTGGCGACTGGGGCGCGGCAAGCGCAGCCTGCATCAGCAGGTCGAGGGCGTCGTGGTAACGCCGCTTCCGATGGCAGGCATACGCTCGAACCGCCATTTCACCCGCGGAGATGCCGCCCGACCGCAACGGAACCAGCGCCAGGGGATCCTCGGCCGAGTCCATGATGTGCGTGAGCAACGCGAGCCATTCGGCGCGGTGCGGGTCCATGAGCAACGCCCGGCTGAGGTGTCGCACCGCCGTCGTCAGGTCGCCGGAGTCCATGGCCGACAGCGCCTGTGCGGCGGACTGCTCGGGCGAAGTCGAAGCGGTCATCACGAGTCGATCTCCGGCGCGGGAGACGCTATTGCACCAGCCCGCGCGGGAGTCGGCAAGGTCAACCCGAGCGTCGTCACTTCACGCCCAGGGCATCCCGATAGGCATCTTCGTTAAACCCGACAAGCAGCGTATCCCCGACTCGCGCTGTTGGCGCCCGCAGATTGCCCGTCGGGCCGATCATCAGACTCAACAAGGTTTCGTCATCAGGCCGAGCCTTCTTGAGATCGTGCCGAACGACGCTCTTGCCGCGCATCGCGACGAGCGTTTTCACCCCGTCGAGCAACGCCAACGCAGCCTCTCGGTCGATCCTGTGCTTGTCGGCATTGACGGTTTCAGCGACATCGCAAGCGTTGGCGTCAAGGAACCCCTGAGCCCGCTTGCAGGTGGTTCAGGTGCGGCGATTGTAGCGCCAGGAAATCGTCTTCGGCATGGTTGCGACTCTCGATGGCAGGGAAGAACACCGCTATTGTTAAGCACGGCCGCGCGGTAAAGTGTAGGGGAAGTCCGACGCGGAGACTCAGCGATGCCGTTGCTCGACCATTTTCGTCCGCCGCTGAGTCATCGACGACCCTGGGAGTCGTTCCACGCGACCTGGGCCTCCGCGCTTGCCGATGTCCTGAATCGCGAGTTGCCCGAAGGGTACATCGCGCTGGAACAAATCCACTCCGGCGCGCCCGTCGAGATCGATGTCGCGACATTTTCCGAGAACGGTTCCAATCACGGCCCACTCATCGCGACCTTACCGAAAACGATCTGGCTTCCGGCCGCCGCGCCGATGAGCCTGTCCATGAACTTTCCGGAAAGCTGCACCGTCGAGATCGTTTCCTCGGAGGGCGGCCGCACCCTCGTGGGTGCGATCGAACTCGTCAGCCCCGGCAACAAGGATCGCGAAGTGAAACGCCGCCAGTTCACTGGCAAGTGCGCCGCTTACCTGTCGCGAGGCGTCGGCCTCGTCATCGTCGATGTCGTCACGACGCGTTCGGGGAACATGCACAACGAGTTGATGCAGATGCTCGGGCACGATCAGTCGTTTTGGATGTCGAGCGAAACGACGATCTATTGCTCCGCGTACCGGCCGTTGCAAGAGGCCAGCGGCGGACGGATCGACGCTTGGCCGACGCCGCTGACACTCGGCGAGCCGTTGCCGCGGATGCCGCTTTCCTTGGGGGCCGAGTTGTGCGTCGCGGTGGATTTGGAAGCCGGGTATCGCGAGGCGTGCGAGCGGCGGAAGGTCACATAGTCGTTCGTTACGTCACGTCAACTTGTTTCTACCGCTGGTTCGACCAACCAGTTTTCGATGCGGATGTCGGGCAACGCCTCGAAGTCGCGGTCGCCGGTCAGTAGGGTCAAGTTCATGGACCGAGTCAGTGCGGCCAGCATGATGTCAATTGGACTCAACACGCGGCCGCGGCCGCGCAGATCGAGTGACATTCGCGCGAAAAAACCGGGGATTGCCGTACCCAGTGGCCAGACTTGCAAATGCCGCGAGAACTCGCTTAATCGACGTCGGAACTCGGCCTCGTTGCGGAGTTGCTGGAGTCCCACTTCTAGTTCGCAAAGTACGGGCACGCAGATCCCGAATACATGCCCTTCGAGTCGGGCCGATTGCACGCGATCTCGGACGCGTGAGACGGGCTTGATCGCATCGCTGAGGTGATTCGTGTCCAGCAAGAACCAAGTCATGGGGTGAGGTTCCACTCGCGCCGAATGCGATCTTTCTCTATCCGGTCCATCTCTTCGATCGCCGCATCAAGCCGCTTTGAATCTTCAAACTCGTATTCTGAGGCGAACTGGTCCATGACCTCGAATGAATGCCGTATTTGTTCCGGCGACATGCTCTCTTCCACTTGCAACGCGACATTCACTTCCTGCCCGTCGCGCCATTCGGCCGGCAAGGGTTCGAGCGGTACGATGGCGCGATTGCGAATCACGGCTTTCAACATGCTTCAATCCTCCTCCTCGTCATTCTATCGCGCTCATTGCTTCAAATACCTGTCCAAAAACGCCGCCATCTTCGAATACGCATCTAGCCGGTTCTTCAACTTCACCAACCCGTGCCCTTCGTCCTCGTAACGCAGATACTCCACCGGCACGGCACGCTTCTTCAGTGCCGTGACGATTTGCTCCGCCTCGCCGACGGGGACTCTCGGATCGTTCGCGCCGTGGATCACCATCAACGGGCACTTGATCTTCTCGACGTGATTCAGCGGGCTGAACTTCTCGAGGAATTCGCGAGGGGACGAAATCTCACTCCATCCGAGCCGCTGACACGATCAGCCAGTTCTCAGTTCGAACATCCGCCAACGCCTCGAAGTCGCGATCCGTCGTCAGGAGCGTCAGGTTCATCGTTCGGCACATGGCCGCCAACAGAGTGTCGGTCATTGAAATCGTCCTGCCAATCCGTTTGAGTTCCGCGTGGATCACTCCGCAAGCGGCGGAAAGTGATTCCTCCAAGGGCCAGAGCCGCACGAATCTCCGAATGGCCCCCAGTGCGTCCCGGTTTCGCTCCGGGTGCGGCGTCTGCACGAAGCCAAACTCCAACTCAGCCAGAACTGGCACGCAGGTTCCAAGCACGAAGCCTCTTCGATGGGCGTCGCGCAGGCGGTCCCGCAATCCCAGGCGCGGATTGACCGCTCCGCCGAGATGATTCGTGTCCAAAAGGAATCGCCGTCTCACAAGGACCTTTCTTCGCGTCCGGCGATCTCCTTGGATTCGCGTTCGACCTCATCGAGGGCGGCCATCAGCGCGTCGGCGTCCTCCGGACGGATCCGTGAGACCGCGTCCTGCATCTCCAGAAACCACTCGTCGGCCTCGCGGGCAAGGCGCTCAACATCCGTCGCCGCGTCATCGTCGAAATCCGCCACCCCGACTTCCTTCCCCTCAAACCATTCCTTCGGCAAAGGCTCGATCGGGACAATTGCTCCATTCGTGATCACCGCTCGCACCATCATGCACCTCTGCTCTCATTCTACCCGGACTACCTCACGTGCTTGTCCAAAAACGCCGCCATCTTCGGATACGCGTCCAGCCGGTTCTTGAGCTTCACCAGCCCGTGCCCTTCGTCCTCGTAACGTAGATACTCGACCGGCACATTACGCTTCTTCAGCGCCGCGACGATCTGCTCCGCCTCGCCGACGGGGACGCGCGGGTCGTTCGCGCCGTGGATCACCATCAGCGGGCACTGGATCTTCTCGACGTGGTTCAGAGGGCTGATTTTCTCGAGGAACTCGCGATGCTCTCGCAAGTTGCCGTACTCCTTCTCGCGATGCGCCCGGCGATAGGCCCCCGTCTGTTCGAGGAAGGTCACGAAGTTACAGATGCCGACCACGTCGATGCCCGCGGCCCACAGGTCGGGGTAATGCGTCAGCGCCGCTAGCACCATGAACCCGCCGTAGCTGCCGCCGTAGACCGCGACGCGCTTCGGATCGCCCTTCTTTTGGTCGCGGATCCAGTGGGCCGCGTGGGCGAGGTCGGCGACGCTGTCCATGCGCTTCTCGATGTTGTCGAGATTCATGAACTTGGTGCCGTAGCCGCTCGACCCGCGCACGTTCGGCGCGAGGATCGAGTAGCCGCGGGCGAGGAAGTACTGGAAGAGCGCCGAAAAGTTCGGCCGCGTCTGGCTCTCCGGCCCGCCATGAGGATAGACGATGACCGGCCCCGAGCCGCTTGCCGGCTTCGCAGGATACCACCACGCTGGAATCTCGCGGCCATCGAAGGACTTGAATTTGACTGATTCGGGTTGAATGAATTCGTTGAACGGCAGCCCGGCGCGTCCGGAGTGGGTGAGTTGACGCGGTTTCATCGTTGCGGCATCCCACAACCAAATGTCGCCGTTGTTCCGCGGCCCGTCGAACGAGAGGGCTAGTTGGAGGCCATCTTGAGCGAACTCCAAAGTGCCAATGACGCCTGGTGGAAAGCCGGCCACAGGCTCGGTTCGCGAAGGTTTCAGATCGCGAAGCTTCATCGCAGACCGCCCGTCTTCATTGACCAGATAAACCAACGCCGGGGATTTTGGTGACGAATGGACCACTTCAATCTCGTGCGGAGGAGTATCGAGATAGGTCAATTTTCCTGTCGCAACGTCAACCGCTGCGAGTGCCGTCAAGTCGCGACCGCCAGCCGTGCTCGCGCAGACAATCGTCTTGCTATCCCACGACCAAGTCGGACTCTCGTATTGCGCTTCCTCCTTGTCCGGAGTCAGCTTCCGCATGTTCCCGCCCTCGGCATCGGGGAAGTGAAGATACAAGTCGTGTTTGACGTTGGATTCGACGCGCTGGATGAGGATGGTGCTGCCGTCGGGCGACCAGACGATCGGGTTGAAATAACCGCCCGGCCCCGCATAAGTTCGCCGAGCTTTTTCGCCGAGCTTTTGCACATAAATATCGAACCGACTCGCGTCCTCGCGGTTGGCGGCGAAGGCGATCCTCGAGCCGTCGTGATTCCAGCCGCCGAAGGTGTGGATCGCGTTCGGCTCGTTGGTGAGATTCTCGAAGTCCCAGCCGTCGCCGATGCCATGATCCGTACCGCCGCCGACGCCATAGAGGCGATACAACTGCGTGCGCTCGTCGCCGCCGGTGTCCATCGCGAAAATCAGTTCGTGCTTGATCGGGCTGAACCAGATGCCGCGCACGGCGTCCGGGCCGAATGTCAGTTGCGTCGGCTCGCCGCCGGTGGTCGGAATCAGCCAAACCTGCGGAATGCCGGTCGTGTTGCTGAGGTAGGCGACGAAGCGTCCGTCGGGCGAGAACGACGGCGACGTGGCGGAGTGGACGTTGAGGTAGCGGTCGATGGGGAATTGGTGGGCCATTTCGATTCTCCTTGTTCGCCGCTTGCGGTGTCACGTTCGCTACAACTGTTGGATTCTCAAACTCGTGGAGTGAGCGCGACGCCGCAAGCGGCGAAATCACTTCTTGCGGCGTTTCGATTTCTTCGCGCCGCGCAGGCCTTTCTCGCGCAGCAACTCATCGATCCACTCGGCCTCGCGGCGAATCAGCGGAGGCGTTGGATCGTCCCGGTAGTCCAACGTGCCGTCGTAACCGCCGTTGTGGTAACACAGGTCGATAAGCGCCTGTAAATCGAGCGGCACGTCGTCGTCCTTCGGCCGCAGTGGAATGGCGATCACCGACAGACGCTGGCGGATGTCGAGTGGATAGACCTCGAATCGATTTCGCCTCGCGGCCCGGAATACGTAGGCCATGTAGGTCGTGCGATGCTTGGGTTGCAACTCCGTCCGCTGAAACATCATGACATGTTGCCCGGCGCGAACCAAGTCGATTTCGACGAGATTCGTTCCCGAGTCTCGAAGTTCCTGTTGCTTGTGTTCGTACCGTTCCCGGTCTCGTCCGAATCGCTTGTTGCTCGGACTCAAGAACTCGACGACGGTGATGACACGGTTGCCGCTCGCAGCGTCGATGATTTGCAGATACCGTTGCGTCGGCTGTTCGGCGCTGACGAACAATGGCTCCGCAACCGCGACCTTTTCCTTCGCCGATTCCCTTCGCTGTTTCGGAGAAAACGGGTACTCGACCATCCGGACATCAGGGCTGAAGTGGATTTCGTCGTCTTCCTCGTCCGATTCCAGCACCACCCGTTCTTCTACTCGGGCGCGCAACGAAGCGGGCAGCACGGCTTGAATCGCGTCGCTCGCATAGATCACGAGCCGCGAATGCACGTCGCGCCAGTGGGCTTCCAGATAGGGATCCATACCGGGAAACGGACTAGGCATCGCGCGGCCTCGTGAAGCGGGTGCCGCGCATTGTATCCTCATCGCGCCGCCGGGTCACGGCCGGCTCATCTTCAACATCGACAGGAAGAAGCTGCTGTACGCCGTCTGAACGCCGACGACGATGCCCGTCAAACCCCACAGCGCCCAGCGCATGGTGTGCGAAATATCGAGCGGTCCGAAATCGCGAGCGACCCAGGTGTTCACCAGCCAGACATTCGCCGCGACGCCGAGGACAACCAGCGTCAGTCCCAGGACCAGGCCGCGTTCGAGCGTGAACGTCTCCAGGACACGCTTTATCCCGCGACCGGCGGGCAGCACGCCGGAATAGTGGCCGTAGACCTTCGCGAGAAAGCCGAGCCACCACGTCTGATGCCCGACGATGACGCACAGGCTCCCCAGCAGCATCGTGTGAACGTCGAGCGTCACACCGCCGACGACGCGCGCCGACGGCGTGAGCCAAATCATCAGGAGCGAGCCGAGCGACAAAAGGGCCGCGGCGGGGATGAGATACAACCACATGGGGCAGAGCAAGAGCATGAGGCGCAGGTTGCGCCAACCGTCGCGAAAGCTCCTCATATGCGGTGGCCGGCCGCGGCCGTCGGCATACAGCGTCGTCGGCACCTCGGCCATCGTCACGCCGTTCAGGCAGGCCTTCACCACCATCTCGCTGGCGAATTCCATCCCCGGCGTTTGCAGCTTGATGCGCTCGATGGCGTCCTTCTTGAACCCGCGCAGCCCGCACTGGCAATCGCCGATCGGACTGCCGAAGAACAGCTTGAGCAACGCCGACAGCAGCGGGTTGCCGACATAGCGGTGCAACAGCGGCATCGCCCCCGGCATGATGCCGCCGCGGAAGCGATTGCCCATGACC
>Ga0163147_10006959_pt1 | contig 13041 bp, 17 predicted proteins | sample OliLakLV19MP6G1_FD_148597 | JGI IMG/M metagenome (GOLD analysis project Ga0163147, IMG submission 148597) | Freshwater microbial mat bacterial communities from Lake Vanda, McMurdo Dry Valleys, Antarctica- Oligotrophic Lake LV.19.MP6.G1 | ecosystem: Environmental > Aquatic > Freshwater > Lake >...
ATTACGTTCTCTGGATGATCGGACATGCGTTCCCTGCTTTCTGTACTGTTTGCCTGTGTGATCCCTGTTCCAAATACCGTCATCGATCCAAGCGCTGCAAGCGTTGTTCCCGCCCCTTGAAGCATATGGCGGCGTGTGCTTCTGGCAGCGTTTCGTGCTGAACTGGCGTCCATGTGCCCATCCCTCTGCTGTGCTGCATAACCCGGCATTGCGTCGCACAGTTATCGTAGCGCAGGCTATCTCAACGACTTACAAAAGCAGGAGAAGAATGATGACCGCACAACATAATGGGCTTTTGCTTGGCATGGCGGCCTCAACGGGCTTTGCCGAGGCAGGCGCAACGTTTGAGGCAGATCGGCAGATTGTATTAACACGCGTCTTTGCTGCTCCGCGTGACCTGGTGTGGCAAGCATGGACAGATGCCAGGCATGTTGATCAATGGTGGGGGCCAAATGGCTTTCGCAATCAGACATACGAGATGGATGTGCGACCAGGCGGCGTTTGGCGTTACATCATGCACGGGCCTGACGGCACCGATTACGATAATCGAATTGTGTATCACGATGTGGTGCAACCAGAACGCTTGGTATACACCCATAGTAGCGATATCGATAACGATCCAGATTCATTTCATGTAACGATCACCTTCGAAGCGCATGGCGACAAGACGCAGATCACGATGCACTCACTGTTTGCCACGGCGGCACAACGCGATGCAACGATTGCCTTTGGCGCGATCAAGGGCGGAACGCAAACACTGGGGCGGCTTGCGGAATACCTGACTGCGATGAATGCAGGAGAAGGAGAATGACAATGGCACCAATGAAGCACATAGGTCTGCTATAGCATTCCTCTTTGTCAATGATTCAGCTCGATCTCCGCAAGAACCGGATAGTGATCGCTTGGATAGATTGGTGGTTGTGCATCGCGGATGATTCGACACGACCGAATCTGGCTGGGCTGTGTTCCACTGCGGGCGAGAATCCAGTCGATCCGCCAGAAGGGTCCAACTCCGCCCCATTCGATTGGATTGTACTGTTCGCCAACAAAACCATGAAAGGTCGAATCGGTGCCATCAGAATGACCAGCGGCATGATAGGTATCGACGAATCCTGCTGCCATGAAATGATTGTAGGCTGCTGAGACAGGGTTACAGTTAAAATCACCAGTTATGATGCTGGGGAAATCGGGAGCGAGGTGTGCAATCTGGGCGACAATGAGCTTACTGCCTTCCACCCGTGATAGTTCGCCATCCGAGCCATCCTCAAAATGGGTATTAACGATCAGGACATGCTGGCCGTCGGTTCTGTCCTGAAGCCGCACCCAGGTAGCGCCCATCGGATAGGGAACATTCCAATCACATGAGGGCAGAGTCGGTGTCTGACTCAACCAGAACTCGCCAGAATCAATTGCCGTAAAGCGCGCTGCCTTCCAGAAGATTGAAGTATATTCTGCGGGCGGATTATCGCCATATGCATTGCCAACAACATGCTGGTATGCAGGGAGTTGCTCGGCAAAAGTAGTGAGATTGCCCTGGTTGACCTCCTGAAAGCCAATTATGTTCGGGGCACACTGTTGAATAAGGCCGACAGTGAGCGGCGCACGTTGTGCCCAACTGCGTGGCCCTGTTTCTGGATAGACCGCACCGTTCGTATTGAGTGTCATAACGCGAGTACTCGATATACATCACTCCTGATCTTGCGCCTGCACGCCACGGGTTGATGGATCTTTACGAATAAATTGGGTAGGATGCACCTACACGCCACGGGCTACAGCCACGTGGCTACCTCGCCATTATAGACTACTGATGATGCTCGACGGCGAATCATGCATACATACAGGTTTATTGTTTACAGTTTCCTAAATTCGAGTGTAGCATATTCGTATAGGTTTGCGTCGCTCATCGGTGTGTTTGGGTGTAACGGAATGTTCTGCATTGCGGCAGCGTTGGCATGGCGATGGGGGAGGGGCGGTTCGCGAACCGCCCACCATGGGCGCCATTGCCGGTCATGGAGGGCGGTTCACGAACCGCCCCTCCGGCCATGATTGGTCGTTGCACCATCGCATGCAGAAGAATCCGTCACACCCGGTGTGTTTCGGCTGTGGCGTATTGTTGGCTTTCGAATCGAGAGAATCACCAGATGCACCCGCTTACAGAAAAGGAGGGCAATGTGTGAAAACGAACTATGTGCTGATCGGCTATGAGAATGTGCAGCCAGTAGCGCTGACGATTCTGGATCAGGAGCATTTCATCGTCGCCAGCAGAACATCCGCAGGCGCATTCCAGCGCAGCGTCAGATCGCCATACCCAACCCCACGGCTGACAAGAATTGTGCGATCGGTTCCTTCTACACGATAGCGCCCAGCAGCATAACGCTGACTCAGGCTCCCAGGCGTCAGCCGGATCGGGTAGCCACCTGGCAGCGCAACCTGCCCTCCATGGGTGTGACCGGCAATCGCCAGATGATAGTGCTGCGGGCGCAGCACCGCCAACCCCTCTGGTGAATGGATAAGTGCAATGCGAAACGCATCCGTGGCAACCAACGTATCCGGCGATTGTGGTTGGCCCGCCGTTGGATCATCCATGCCATAGATCTGAATTGATTGATATGGTGGCGGCAGAATAACCTCGCTATTGATCAGCACCGAAATGCCATGTTGCTGCAATGATCGCTGGATCGGCAGATCATCAGCCCATACATCGTGATTGCCCAGCACTGCGTAGCGCCCAAGCGGTGCCGGGATCGCACCAAGCAGTGGGGCAAGCTCGCTAATGAAACGCTGATCCCAGGAAACATAGTCGCCGCCGAGCAACAGCAGATCTGGCCTAAGATCCGCGATAGCCTGGCATGCCGCAACCAGCACCGCCGGATGGGTCATCGGTCCGGCATGAAAATCGGATGCGAACACAACCCGTAATGGCGGGCAGATAACTGCTTCTGGGAGATGAATCTGTTCTTCCCATATTCGTACAGGCGGATGCCAGCCACGCTGATAGTGAAATGTGGCCAGCCATCGCGAGGCAAATGCTCGCAGCAGCAACTGTTCAGAAATGTGTCGGGTGATTGTGTAGTTCGGTGCGCGGCGGAAACGCGGCATGAATACTCCTGCTAGTGATGATAATCTGCCTGTATTATTCACAGATTGTACAGATGACGCAGATGAGGCCAATGATAAGCACATCTGCTCAATGAAATGCACATGCAATCTGCAATTGCATAATCTGCAATCGCGTGGACTCCCGATTTCGATGTACAATAGCAGTGCCTGATGAAGTAATCAGCGAGGATACTCCCCTATGAGCGATGATATAGAAGTAACTGTACCGCATCCAGAAGAAGTGCCAGACATCCGCGCCCAGTTGCGTGCCTATGCGTTGACTTTCCCCGGCGCATATGAGGAATACCCGTGGGGCCAAGTAGTTGTCAAGGTCAATAAGAAGGTCTTTGTCTTTCTCGATGGCGATTTGCGCGACCCGGCGCTGAACTTCAGTGTCAAGCTGCCGGTAAGCGGCGCAGATGTGCTATCGATGCCATTCACAAAGCCGACGGGCTATGGGCTCGGCAAGGCTGGTTGGGTCTCGTTCCGCTTCGATGCAGATGAGCCGCCGCCGCTGGCAATGCTACAGCCATGGATCGCCGAGAGCTACCGTGCCGTTGCGCCGAAACGGCTGATCGCGCAGCTTGAGCACATGCCGCCATAGCCCCGTACGGATGCAGCCCGCTGCGTCCCGAAGCTGCTGCCGCCTATCGCACGCGTTTCCCAATCCATTTGATCGAGTCCCGTGTTCACGCATAGCTATAACGCTACGATAACGCTGGTTGGTTTCGGTTGTTGGCCATCAATGACGAATATGTCACTCTCGCACAGCCTTCCATTGTTGGCGCACTGGTGATTCATCTGTGTAGATCGTGGATGCAGCGCGTTCAACCTCCAACTCAAAGAGGATATAGCGATCAGCTGGCGTATATGTAGAAAGCTCGACTGCGAGCCTTCGTATTGCTGGATCATCAATAAAGGTGGCATGCCCGGAAATGAAGAACTCGCCGCTTGCTCCGCTTGTGCTGCTGACCGAGCAATGCAGGGCGTAACGTCCATCGCGGCGCAAATCATGGCCTTTTGGTGATGTCGGTTCCATAAACAGAAACAGGTGCCCTTGCCCAACAATCGGCGTTACTGGATGAACACGAGGCGAACCATCGGCACGAACCGTGGCAAGATAGGCAACACCGAATTGTTCAAAGCGTTCAACTCCAAAAGCTGCCAGCTCCGGCTGCGCATTTTCAAGATCTTTCCAACTGATCATGTGTTCCTTCCTTGGAATATAGCTATCAATCATTGAGAAACGCGAAATCAAGCTGGCTAAGGCGTACAAGGTCAGCCAGAATATCGATTGCAACGATCTTTCCGCGCCTGATGGTGAAGCCAAGCACCGAAAACGGTCGTCCTTGTCGCGTCACGACAATTCCCGCGCTGCCATTCACGAGTGTTGGTTGCACTTGCCAGCCAGCTCCCGAGAAGCTGAACCCCTGTTCGACCACCGCCTCAGCCCCACGAACCACCCGCGATGCACCAGCAGGAACAGCGCCACGGTCGAGTCGCAGCACAACATCTGGATCGAGTACTGCAAGCAGTGCGTTGAAGTTACCGCTGCGTGAGGCCGCCAGGAACGCATCAACAACCTCTCGTTGCTTGGTGAGATCGGCATCGGGGAGCACATCCGCTCCCTGGATCCGGCGGCGTGCCCGGCTGGCAAGTTGCCGTGCTGCGGTTGGGGATCGGCCCACAATCGGTGCGATCTGATCGAAGGGTATCGCAAACACATCATGCAGTACAAACGCCAGCCGTTCAGCAGGAGCAAGCGTTTCCAGTACTACCAGCAGCGCAAGGCCAACCGAGTCGGCTAGGAGTGCTTCATGCTCTGGGTCGATCCCTTCGGCACGGCTCACAATCGGATCGGGCACATACACGCCTAATGGTTCTTCGCGCCGTGATGTTCGTGAGCGCAATATATCCAGGCACACCCGTGCGATAACCGTCGTCAGCCATCCGCCTAGATTCTCGATGCTGCTTGTGTCAGAACGGCTGAGCCGCAGCCAGGCTTCCTGGACAGCATCATCCGCCTCGCTGAGCGAGCCGAGCATCCGATAGGCGACCGCCCGCAAATGATTTCGGTTGACCTCGAATCGTTCGGCCAGTGTGTCGTGCTCGTCCATCATCACATCCTCTGATCGCATTTGATCGCATTCCATTATAGTCGTGAGCAGCAACCCATATCGGTCACATTCCCTGATCGTGTTCCGTCATAGGAGTGACGAGCGAAACTCAGCTGATGTGACAAGGAGATCGGCTGGGCAGCATCGGGTGGGCACGTATCGCGATGGCAGCACAAAGCAGAGTAGTATACAAGAAGAAGGAGTTTCTCTCATGACCGAAGGCATCAAAACAATCATCTATCCCGTTCGGGATCTCGCTCTGGCGAAGGCACTCTATGGCGCGCTGTTGGGGGTTGAGCCGTATATAGATGCGGCCTATTATGTTGGCTTTCGGGTTGAGGGCCAGGACATAGGCCTAGATCCATATGGCCACAACAAAGGAATGACAGGGCCGGTTGGCTACTATCACGTCAGCGACATTCAGCAAAGCCTGCAACTGCTCTTTGATGCTGGAGCCCACATCCATCAAGTAGCCCAGGATGTTGGTGGTGGGAAGCTGATTGCATTGGTAAAAGACACAGATGGCAACCTGATCGGGCTTATTCAAGCACCGTAAACGACGGCAATAAATCGGGTAGGGTTTATCTCATGTCCCGCAGGCTGACGAATCGTTCCATGTTCACGGGGTATGGTTTGCATCCACCATGCCCCGCAGGCTGAAGCCTGCGGATTCAATATACAATGCCAGGTACACGATAATAATGACATCCGTGATAACCTGGGAGATTCTGATGCACCCTGCACTCACGATCTACTATGATTGCTTCACCCCAACTGGCGACCTACGTGCCGATATTGCTGGGGATGTCTTTGGCGTCACGAATCCCAGTATTCTGAGCGCAATTGGCTGCCACACGACACTGCGCGCCAATGCCAGCCCGCTTGACATGGCCGTCTTTGTTGCCGACAAGATCGCATGGGATCAGCCGGGCGATCCGCCGTATCTCGGTGCAATTCTGGCTGCCGCACAGCAGAACCTCACTGACGCTGCCATGGTGTACATCGGCTATCTCTGGAAGCGGCGGGAAACACTGGCCGTTGTGCATCCATGGCTGGCAGAGACGGATGCGGATCTCGCTGATACGCATCCGTAAGGACGCAGCGCATTGCATCGCGACCACGCCAGCGCTGCTGACGCATATCATGCTCATCGTGCGGATCAGTTTGGGTTGTTTTGCTCAGCACGGTTCCAACGATTTCTAGCAAATAGTAAGAGTGGCAATGTTGCGGTATAGACACCCGTGCCGATAGCGAGTGCCAATGGCAGCGATGCCACCGTGCCAACCCAGCCAAGCAGCGGGCTGCCAATGATCTGCCCGAATGCGTTGGACTGCCAATACATCGAAATCACCGTTGCACGGCTTTGTTGCGGGGCATTCTGATTAACCCAGATCAACAGCAGTGGGCGGCTAATGTTCCGCAGTGATTGCGTGAGGCAGAACCCAATAATAGCCAGAATGAACATACCAGTCAGTGCAAAAACAAAGCTACCAATGATCATTCCACTATACAATACCATCAATAGCTGCATCATCACCCGTTGATCGCTTGTTCGGTAGTTTCGCCGCACAATCTCTGTTCCAATCAACGAACCAATTGTTACAGCGCCATTGAGTATCCCGAGCCACGCAACCGGTGTGATATCCCCGATCTGCGGCAACTTTACATTGTAGAGCAGATGCGGCGTGTATAAACGGTCGAATCCACCGAGACACAGGCCAATAATAATGCCAAGCAGCAGAATCATCCACAAAATTGGGTGAATGCGCACCAAGCGCACGCTCGCAAGTAGTGGTTGCAGAAGGTGTGCTCTGGTGTGTTGCTGATCACGGGCCATTGGCCGAAACCCAGCTTCGGGCATGATCAGGCATAAACCTCCGCCAAGCAGCACGAACAGGATCGCACCAAGAATAACGGGAAACGAAATACTGATCTGGGAGAGTGCTGCACCAAGCAATGTCCCAACAATTGCCGGTAGCTGGCCGATCTGTGTGGCCTGCAGGAACACGGTATGTGCTCGCTCTGTTCCAATCTCATCGCTGATCCAGGCAGCTTCCGCACCACTATAGAAGGTAAATCCGATGCCCCACACAATCTGCGCGATCAGAACGGCGGCAAACACGGGAGCCAGTGTTTCGATCAGAAACCCACAGCCCGTCAGCAGAATGCCAAGGATCACCGAGAACCGACGGCTGTACAGATCGGCAATCAGGCCGGTTGGTATTTCAAACAGAAAGGTCATGCTCTCCAGAACGACACCAGCCAGCACAAGTTGAAATGGCGTCAGGCCAACCACCACCGTATGATAGGCGAGTTCATAGGTGAGAACCAACGCAAACGCGAAAGAATTGATGCCTCGCATGATCAGATAGACGGTTGTGGGAGCCAACGAACGGCGCATGATCATTACCGCTCCCACCATGGCAGCACATTTGATACCGGCGCAAGCGCTTCAAGCTGTGGGCCGCGTAGCCCAACCAGCACACTCTCGCCCGCTGATCCAACCCGCAACTCTGCATACCGAGCACCAGTATATGCGCTTGCCTGACCTTCCTGGAAAAAGAATAATTCGGCTCCCAGATACAGATTACCCCCGCGCATGCGATAGGCGATCAGCACCTCATCGGGAGCTAGCACTGTTTGCAGCGTAGCTGGCCGAGCTGCGATAGCGATATAGGCAGAATCCAATTTCAGCGCCAAGTAGGCATCTTCATCAAACCACAATGGTCCGCTCACATTGCGTGTAATCGCATAGTTCAGCGCCATATAATCACCCTGAATGAGTGAACGAGGATCGCGCGGTGCTAGATCGAGGAAAACAACCTGCCCATTTGTGAGCAGCAGCTCTTTCCCATAGATCAGGCCATTCATCACAAGCAGAATAACCAGCACAACTGCCCACACTATCCCATAGCGCAGCTTGATCATTGGGCGGCCTCCGCTTTCCAGATCATGCGCACGAACAATACACGCAGCCCGAAACAGGCAATTCCGCTACTCAATAATATCAGGGATTTCCAGAATAGCGTGAGTGCCAGATAATAGTAAAAGGCGATCACAAACACCACAAGTGCTGCGATTGCGATACCCATAAGGATGCGATTTCCACGCCGAAATCCTGTCAGAAGAACCAGAATGGCTGCTGCAATCCCTGGCGCTGGCAGGGTTGGGAGCAGAACAAGGGTAGTTCCGAGCAACACACCAGCAACAAGCAAGCGTTTGGCTTGCACGCCATAGCGTGAGAGAATGGCATATTCCCAGCCAAGCAGAACAACGAGTATTCCCAGCGTCGAAATCATCCAGTCGATAATCCACACATTTGGTTGCTGCATGAGTGAGAACCCAAGGATTACCAATAATGCAGTTGGAAGCGCATAACCAATTGGCCAGAGCAGATCCGCATGTCCGGTTGTTGCAATACATGATTCTCGTTCCCAGAACACAACCGTGCCAAACGCCAATACCCATAGCAATGGGTGAATGGCGTTTAGTTGTTGCCAATCACCGATCAGTACCAGAACAGCGCCGCAGATCGCCAGGGCACTCAGGAAGCGTTGCAGCCGATCTGGGTAGACGAATTGGCGATTTGTATGCCAATCGTGGCCAGGGCCGTTAATGGGATGCGCTCGGTCATCAGCCAGATTCCACCAAGAGTAAGTATCTGCCCAAGCAGGCTCAGCGCCAGGGTTAGGTTGATCATAAATATTGATTCAGTCGTAGCACGGCGTAATCCAATCCCAGCCAGGGTGATCACAACACCCAGGATGAGAATGATCGCATTGAATGCTGTAGCACCAAGGCTACTTATGGTGAAAACAAATGAGAGCAGAACTGCCGCCAGAAAACAGATTGCTGCGAGCCAGGCACCAATCGCAACCAATGCCTGCATATACCAGGGCGTGGTTTCTTCCACTATAGAAATAACTGCACTAGAGGCTATCTGTGTCTGCTGTTCTTCCGAAAGGTAGCCTTCTGTAGTGAGCTGTTCAATCACAGATCGGAGCATGAAGGTAGGATGTGTCATCGTTGATACTCCCGTGAATTGGCGGCATTGCGCAGCCAATGAAACGCAACGGTTATCTGTGCGATGATGGCTGCCCCAAAGCAGAATGCCCCGAAGGCCCAGCTATCGCCAAATATGCCACTGAAGAGAAATCGTATCAGACCAGCAGTGATAACGACAATCAGGCCGAACTTGAAGAATGGTGGCAGGGCTGACCAGTTATAGGCAAAGAAGAACACAACCCCACTTAATGTAAACACAGAACCCAACACCATCAGGGCAACATTCAGAAACGCACGCCACCGATGTGTCGAAGGAATGTGCCCAATCAGAATGAGTGCCCGTTCCAATGCGGCCTGGGTCAATTGGCCATTGGTTACCAGTTCGCGCAGGTTGTCGGCAGTGGCTTCTATATGCAGGGGAGGCGTTTGCGTTTGCATGGGCGTTCTTTCTGTGCAGGCAACGAAGCAGATTGCCAGACAAACAAAGATACTACGTACAATATCATGAACGCATCCATACCACAAATCTAGGGGATGCCTCATCGAATCGAAAGACGCCTCACCGAGGCGTCTCTACCTGAACCGCATATAACTGGGCGCTTAAAGCGCAATACCAATCGTAAGCTGCGCGGTATAACCATTCGTCACATCACCCGTCACGGTTGCCATTTGCTGGTTCGTACCATCGCTAAACACATTATCGGTGCTCAAACTGATCTGAGCCATATTCTGTACACTGGCAGAATAGCCATTCGTTGCATAGACGGTCGCAATGCCACAGATACACCGCGTATCCTGAAAGGAGCGAACAATTGTTGTTCGTGTTTACCAACGTCAATTCGATTGTTAGTGGTACGCCCAACGCGACATTCGCAGTGCTGAGACTGGTACGAATATCGCTGCGTACAATACCAGAGCAGTTCAGGACATTCAGTGCTTGGTTGGATGCATTCGAGCCATCGGCAAGGTATGGGCCAGCCGTCTCCTGTGGAATCTCATCCACACAGACTGTTGGGGCTGTTGTTGGGGTTGTCGTTGCTATAGCGGCCTGTACAGCGTTATGAAGATTACCAGGAGATTAAATGAGTGAGAATACCTTCGCCAAAGCCAATCCATCTAATCGCTTTGTGGATTGCAACGGGGCACGCCGCTGGTCAACAGTGAGTGGTGTTGGCATCCCGGTGGTATTTTTTAATGGCGGGCCTGGCTGCGATGATTATCTGGAGCCGGTTGCTCGCCTGATCGATGATCGCTGCCATGGAATTCGCTTTGAGCCACGCGGCTGTGGCCGATCCGATTGGGATGGGCACTATAATCTCGACACATTTCTTGCGGATGCTGAGGCTATTCGTGCGGCATATGGCCACGAGCGTTGGCTGATACTTGGGCATAGCCATGGCCCAAACCTGGCGCTCGCCTATGCACTGCGCCATCCAGAGCACACCATTGGCATCATTGGCATCGCAGGCGGCAATGTCGTCAATGATCGCTCGTGGAGCGAGACCTACCACGAGCGCCTTCAGAGCATTGGAGAGAATTTGGGCGGAAAAGTATTTCGAGCCGACCCACAGGCCAACCGCTTGGGGAATGCGAGTTGGCGCAGCTACATTCAACGGCCAACACTGTTTCGTGAGCTTGCCGATCTGCGTGTGCCGTGTATCTTCATCAATGCCAGCGAGGATATTCGACCCAACTGGCCAACCCAGCAACTGGCAGAATTGATTCCAAACGCACGGTATGTAGAAATCCATGGCGCAGCCCATACCATCTGGCTAACACACGCAGCTGCACTTCAGCAGGAACTACGGGCTGCACTGGAACAGATTGTATCGCCTACATCCTACACTTTCGGCAGACCACAATGATGCTTGGGCTCTCTGCCGTGAGTTGCTCCTTGTTCCAATCCCCATACTGCTGTACAAGTTCAAACCCATTGTAGTGCAGTAGAGCTGCAAGCTCCTGCGGAAAGGTATAGCGCAATGCGGTACGAGCAATAATGGTGTGTTCTTGCTCGCCTGCATACCAGCGTTTATAGGATTTTAGATGGAGAATCTGGTTGACATGGTCGTAGACCTGCATTCGCGATATGCGTACCTCGCGCCCATTGACATTGATGAACGGCGGCCACACTTCTTCGTTTTCATCAGTGACGAGGGCGAAAATGCGTCTTTCGCGATTGTGTGGGCGGCTAAACAGTGGATTACGTGTCTCGAAGGCAAACAAGCCATCATCATGGAGATGTGCGTGTACGCGCTGTAACACGGCTGCTTGTTCCATATTTGTGACAAAAGCCTGAAATGCGTTGCCTGGCAGAAATATGAAGCGATAGTGTTCGCCAAGATCAAATGTGCGCGCATCGGCTTGTACCCATGTTACAGGCAGATCAGCAGATTTACGGCGTGCTTGGTCGAGCATACCAGGAACAATGTCGACACCAGTGACTGACAGACCCAGCTTGGCAATTGGAATAGCGACACGCCCGGTGCCACAGGCAATCTCCAGCACTGGGCCACCGACTTCCTGTGCTAGCGCAGCATAGAATGCGACACCAGTATCGCTGGAATCCTCCATATCGTAGTTGATCGCGTCGGCAAACTCTTCCAGGTTATCGTGATCAATCAAGGTGATATGTCCTCATAACTACGACTCATTCTTTGTTCGATAGATTACTGGTTGTAATGGTTGCTCGTTAATCATCAGTTGAAATACATCAGGGCGGGCATAATGGCCGGTCACATCAAAATCGAATTTACTCTGCGCGATTTGAGCAAGATCGAGATCGGCACATAGCGTACCTTCCTGATCATAGAGTGGGCCTGCAAGAACCTCGCCAAGTGGCGAGATGATCACACTGCCTCCGCGACACATGATTTCTGGTTGGTTCGCTAGCTCATCCCGCCCAACAAGATCAGCCGGATACATGGATTTAGTCACAAACTGGTTCGCGCCCAGAACGAAGCAACGACCCTCACAGGCGATGTGTCGCAGCGTCGATTGCCAACTGTCACGGGAATCGGCGGTAGGGGCTAAATATAGTTCAACGCCTTTGCCATACATTGCCATTCGCGCCAATGGCATATAGTTCTCCCAACAGATCAACCCGCCTATCTTGCCAAACTCCGTATCAAGCACCGTCAATGTGCTACCATCGCCTTCACCCCAGATGAGGCGCTCGGCAGCGGTTGGCTTGAGTTTACGATGCTTACCGATAAGCTGCCCATCTGGGCCAAAATACAGTATCGTGCAATAGAGTGTGCCCCCACTAAACTCACTATCGCGTTCAATGACGCCAATAGCCAGATAGACATGCGCTGCATGAGCCGCCGCCCCTAATGCCGCAGTCGCTGGGCTAGGAATATCAACAGCATTGGCCCAATATGTTTGCCAGGTAAGCCGCCCCTGTTGGCTACGGCTACCAACAACAGTGCCAAATGATAACCCGCGTGGGTAGGCTGGAACAAAGGCCTCGGGGAAAAGAATAACCTTCGCGCCCTGTGCGGCGGCTTCAAGAGTGAGGCGACATGCCTTTTCAATGCTGGCCTCACGATTGAATAGCACTGGAGCAGCCTGGATCACCGCAACTTTAACATGCGGGAAGGATTCATGTATGTTCATGGGTTGCCTCCACTAGAAATATACACATATACTCTTCACTACTCAGGGTTGAGTATACCCGCAGATGATGCAGATGACAAACACCATACATAACGTTCACTTTCTTCAAGAATGCACTATTCTACGGTATAATACAGGTAGTCTACATCAACTGTTCCATATCGGAGATACAACGATGACTGCCTTGCTTGAACAGGCTCTTGCA
>Ga0163147_10006960_pt1 | contig 13039 bp, 10 predicted proteins | sample OliLakLV19MP6G1_FD_148597 | JGI IMG/M metagenome (GOLD analysis project Ga0163147, IMG submission 148597) | Freshwater microbial mat bacterial communities from Lake Vanda, McMurdo Dry Valleys, Antarctica- Oligotrophic Lake LV.19.MP6.G1 | ecosystem: Environmental > Aquatic > Freshwater > Lake >...
ACAAAATCTGATGAAATTGGGGTATTTCCCAATGAAATGAGTTGTCTGACTGTTTTTTGGCTGGTGGTACAGCACGATCATGCCAAACATGACCGTTTCGCTACCGCGAATAATTCATGACACTAACGCTAATCGAGAAACAGTGAGAAGTTTACTGATTCGAGTTAACCGTCCTTCGGAGTGAGTAGAAGTGATAGAATACCTGGGGTATGGAATTCAAAAGACTCCCGGTGTCATGGGCGGTAAAGCCTGTATCCGTAAAACGCGGATTCCTGTTTGGCTGTTGGTAAGTTATCGCCGTCAAAGTGCCACCGATGCTCATATTTTAGAAGGTCATCCAGATCTGAGTGCCGCAGATTTGGTGAATGCTTTTAGTTATGCTGAGGCATATCCTGATGAGATTGAAAGAGCAATTCGAGAACAGGAAGAGGCATAAACAGTGGCAGATATTTATACCGCGATCGCACAAAGCATTAAAACTGAAATATTTTACCATTTTAAATCACGCTTTTATGAACGGGCTCTCCGGCCCGTTCCCCAAGAAATTCACGCTTTTATGAACGGGCTCTCCGGCCCGTTCTTGAAAATGGTACAACATCTCAGTTAACATAAACAAAAAACTCCTCGTACTATGCGAATAATTCATACTGCTGACTGGCATTTGGGACGACGTTTTCGAGGGATCGATCGCACTTCCGAAATTGCGATCGCCCTGGAACAGATTTTGAAACAAGCCAAAGCCCTCGATGTCGATGCCGTGTTGGTCGCCGGCGACATTTTCGACGTTCCCAACCCTCCAGCCTACGCTGAACGCATTGCCTATCACTTTTTCTGCGAACTCCAAGCGGCCGGAATTCCCGCAATTGCGATCGCCGGCAATCACGATTCAGCATCCCGCATCGACAGCATCGCCCAACTGCTATCCCTCGCCGGCGTTCGCGCTTTAGGCAAACCCAGGCGATCGGCAGACGGCGGCACAATTACTCTTAATACAAAAAGTGGTAAACTGTGCGTGGGAGCAATGCCTTTTGCTTCCGAACAAAGACTGTTAGATGCTAATTCTCTCTGCCACTCCGGCGACGCTAACCGCCGCCAAGATTACCGCGAAATCGTAGCAGATTTACTGCAAAATTTAACCACAGATTTTCGCGACAATACGGTGAATATGCTGATGGCACACATGAGCATAGACGGCGCTCGCTTGGCTAAATCCGAAGTCGCTTACTACACGCGAGAAAAATACCTCTTGTCATCGCAAACTCTGCCGCCGGAAGCTCAGTATGTCGCCCTCGGACACATCCACATTCACCAGCGCATTGCTAAGAATTCCCTCGCTTATTATTCCGGTTCTTTGATTCAGTTAGATTTCGGAGAAGCGGAACAGGAAAAAGGATTTTGCTTGATCGAAGTTGAGCCGGGAAGTCAGGCTAAGGTAGAATTTAGACCTGTAGCTTGCCACAAACCGTTAAAAGTGCTTCAATGTGATAATGACAATCTCGATCAAATTTTAGAAGCTCATCAATATCATCCGGGTTACTTGAAGGTAATTGTCGAACTGGATAGCCCGCAAATCGGATTAGCCGATCGCGTCCGCCAAATCTGTTCTCAAGCGCTGTTAATTGAGCCGCGCTATCGGGATGCACCGCTAGAACCAACAGAGAACACTAATATCGATCCCAATAATTTCGATCCGGCGGCAGAGTTCTGCAACTATTATCAAAACCGCTTGGGAACGACACCGCAACCCGCTGTATTGGAGGGATTTCAGGATTTGTACAAGAAGTTTAAGGAAACAGTTAATAGTTAAATTGGTCATTGGTCATTGGTCATTGGTCATTGGTCATTGGTAATTCTTTGCCATTGCTCGTGATTTCCCGAACGGACTTGATAAGTGCCATAGCACTCGAAACAACATAATTGTAAAAATTCCCAAATCCCAAATCTAAAATCAGTATGCGTCCACTAGAACTTTTGCTCGAAGGATTTACCAGCTTTCGCCGGGAACAGCGTTTAGATTTTTCTCAACTCGATTTGTTTGCAATTACGGGTGCTACTGGTGCGGGCAAATCTTCGCTGCTAGATGCGATGACTTACGCGCTTTTTGGTACGACAACTCGCAGCGGCAAACAAGTAGGCGATTTGGCAAGTCAAGGTAGTAAAAATTTAAAGGTGCAGTTGCGTTTTGCTGTGGGTTCTGCCCAGTATCGGGTGACGCGGACATGGCGTTTTCGTCCAAAAACTCCTGAAAATAAGGTGATTTTGGACTGCTGGCAAAACGGCGAGTGGGAAACTTTGGGAACGAGTATTGTTGCTGTTCAAAATACGATCGAACAAATTTTAGGGATGGATTTTGATACTTTTACGCGAGCAATTATTCTGCCTCAAGGAAAGTTTGATGAGTTTATTAAAGGGGATACTTCTAAGCGCCGGGAAATTTTGCGACAGCTAGCGGGATTTGAGATTTTTGAGCAGATGCGGAAGGAAGCAAACGAACTCGCAAAGTTGCTGAAACAGGAACGGGAAATGGTGGAAAGGCAGTTAGCTGAGTTGAGCGCGCCGACGGCGGATGAGGTGGCTCAAAGACGATCGCAACTTTTGATTTTAGAGCAGCAGTTGCCTGAGTTCGATCGCGCTGTGATGAAAGCTCAGAAGGCGTTAGATGAAGAGGAACAGCTATTTTCGCAAATCGCTCGCTGGCAAGAGTTACAACAACAACTGGCTGAATTAAATGCTAATTCCGCCGAGGTGACAATTTTAGCACAGCGTTTAGAAAGAGCGCAAGCTGCCAATCATTTACAGGGAGATTGGGCTTTAGTGCGATCGGCTCGCAGTCAGTATGAAACTGCCGAAAGTGCCTCGGTGGCAGCGCGAAAGCAGTTAATTAAAGCTCGCTCTGAGCTAGCAGTAGAGCAGCAGCAACTTGACGCGGTAAAAGCCAAAGAAGAGGTGCTAGCGCCACAAATTAAGGCTCGCGAAAATGCTCTAGCTGCTGCTAAAGTATATGAAGAACAGCGCGCTCAATTAGAAAAAGAAGTTGCGCTTGCCCAAAAAATTCAACAGGAAAAACTCCGCTTTTTTATGGCAGCAGATAAAGACCTGCAAGCTGCTAACACTAAAATTCAAGGTGCGGGTTTTCGAGTTACTCAAGCAGCGGCACAGCTCGAACAGTATTCGCTGGGAGGAAAGGATTTAGATAAGTTGCAGCAAATTTCACCCTTATTGATGGAAATTCAGCTAATTACCAAGCAGCAAAAGACTCAGCAAGAACAGTTGGATAAATCTCTGGCAGAGAAGGAAAGCGCTCAACAAAATTATGTGGAGGCTACCACTAATTTAGAAGCAGTTGAACTCAGGCTAAAAGAGTGCGCCCGTGAGTTAGATGTGGCCCAAACCGCTAATGCGGAAGCGGCACGTTTAGAGAGTGTTTCTGCTATCAGAATGTCGCTGAATTCTGGCGATACTTGCCCGGTGTGCGGGGGGGTGCATCCTGAGAGCGAGATCCTCCCTCCTTTGCCGAATTCTAATATTGTCGATGTCGCTGGTTTGCGGCAGAAATTGGCGACGGCAAATCAGGTTTTTCAAGATGCTCAAAGGTTGGCGGCTGAGAGAAAAAGTGCAGTTGCAGCCTGCCTGCAAAAAGAGTCGGAAATTGCTCAAATGCTCGAATTAACTGCGAATAGAGTTGCTCAATTGCAGCAGGAAATCACTCAAGTGCTGGAAAATCCTCAGTGGGAAAGCTTGGGGTTGCAGCAGGAGTTGGCAATCCTTAAAGAGAGCGATCGCCAATACCGCCAAACCGAACAGCAGTTCCAACTGGCATCATTGGAATATGATAATTTTCAGCAAAGATTTAATTTTGCTGCGGCGACTCAAGCAGCTAAACAGCAGGAATATCAAGATGCGATCGCCGAATCAGACCGCCGCCACCAGCAGTTGCAAAGTTGTGTAAATGCGCTTTATCAAATTACCGAATATCAACCTTATGCTAATTTAGCAAAAGCCTTAGAACAAGACAAGCAAGAATTGGCAAATCTACTAAAAGTTGCTGAAAAATCTTATCAAAGTGCTCAAAATACGGTTATTCAAGCAGCAGAGAGAGAGCAACAAGCTGGAGAAGTTTTTGGACAAGCCCAAGCCCAGAAACAGCAGCTCAACCTGGATTGGACTACAAAATTAACAGCGGCTGATTTCACAGAAGAGACATTTTTAGCAGCGGTTGCGACAGTTAAAGAACAATCGCAATGGGAAAACGCTATTCGCTCTCACCGCGAATCAAAAATTCAGTTAGAGACGCGGGCGAAAGATTTGAGCGAGGCGATCGCAGGCAGAACTACCGATGAGAATACTTTAGCACAAGTGCGATCGGCAAAACATACCGCCCAAGAAAACCTCAAACAAGCCAACAACAACCGCGCCGAACTGTTAGCTTGGATTCAAGTAGCAGCTCAAAATCTCGAACAAGCCGAAAGACTGTCACAGCAAATTACAAATTTCACAGAACAAGAGCAAACCTATCACACCTTAGCGCAGAATCTCAAATCCAACGAATTTCAATCCTACATTTTAGAACATTTAGAAGCAGAATTAGTCGGCAGCGCCACATTAATTTTGCAAGAATTAACCGAAAATCGCTACAAACTAAAAAACCAAGACGGCGAATACTGGGTAGCAGATAATTGGAACGGCGGCGAAGCTAGACGAGTCCGCACCCTTTCCGGCGGCGAAACCTTTGCCACTTCGCTATCAATGGCTTTAGCTTTATCAGAAAAACTATCTCAAGGATCTCAATTGGGCAGCTTATTTCTCGATGAAGGATTCGGCACTTTAGACGCAGAAACTCTCGAAAGCGTTACTCAAATTTTAGAATCTTTGCGGCAGCGAGAAAGGCTGATTGGAGTGATTACCCACGTTCGAGGATTGGGCGAAAGATTGCCTGCACAAATTAAAGTTTTTAAATCCCCGCAAGGCTCTAGAATAGAAGTTGAAAGAGTTTAGAAAACAGGGCGGTTGAAACCGCGTCTACACAAGCAAAACCCGCCTTCGCGGGTTGAAAATTGGGTAGTTACAATTACGTTGTTTTCTTCAGTTATTTTCTTTAGTCCGCGGAGGCGGACATCGTTTGTGTAGAAGCGGTTTCAACCGCCGTCTTATCTGATTTAAAACAAATTTTATTGTAAAGGCAGAGTTAAATTAAATGAAAAATCACCAAACTCGAATGCAATCGGTACAATCGCCAATAATTCCAGTAGTAGGCGAACTAATCCGGCAAAATCCGGGAACAATATCATTAGGACAAGGCGTAGTTTACTACAATCCGCCCCAAGAATCCTTTAACAAAATCCCCGAATTCCTCGCAAACCCCGACAATCACAAATACAAAGCCGTGGAAGGAATTCCACAATTACAAGATGCAATCGCAGCCAAACTCAAAACAGATAATGGCATAGAAATTAACAATAAAAACTGCATTGTTGTCACCGCCGGCAGCAACATGGGATTTACCAACGCCATTCTCGCCATCACCTCGGCGGGAGACGAAATTATCATCCAATCGCCTTATTACTTCAACCACGAAATGGCGGCAATCATGGCAAATTGCCGACCAGTGATAGTAGAAACCAACGCCAACTATCAACTTAATATCGATGCTATTAAAAAAGCAATTACCGAGAAAACGCGAGCCATAGTTACGATTTCACCAAACAATCCCACTGGTGTTGTTTATTCAGCCGAAGCACTTCGGGAAGTCAACGAAATTTGCCGCCAGCACAACATATATCACATCAGCGATGAAGCTTACGAATATTTTACTTATAACGGCGTCAAACACTGTTCGCCCGCCGCTTTTCCCCACAGCAGCGAACATACAATTTCTCTGTTTAGCCTCTCCAAAGCCTACGGTTTTGCGAGTTGGCGCATCGGGTATATGGTAATCCCAGAACAGTTGCTCGTTTCAGTCAGAAAAATTCAAGATACAATCTTAATTTGTCCCCCAGTAATTTCTCAATATGCAGCGCTGGGAGCCTTGCAAGTTGGTAGAGGTTACTGCGATAATTATGTAAGGGCGATCGCATCTGTGCGACAACTCGTATTAGACGAACTCAATACAATCCAAAATCTGTGTACAATTTCCCCAGCCTGCGGAGCATTCTACTTTTTCTTGAAAGTTGATACTGAAATCGATACAATGGAATTAGTAGAACAATTAATTCGCGAATATCACGTAGCAGTGCTTCCCGGTACAACCTTCGGCATGGATAGTGGCTGCTATTTACGGGTTGCTTACGGTGCTTTGGAAAAAGCAACCGCCACCGCAGGTATTAGGAGATTAGTTAAAGGTTTGAAGACAATTTTAAACAAGTAAAATAGGAAGATTCAACATGGTTGCCACTAATTTAAAAGCAAATACAAATATCCAAGATACCTGCGCTGCCAAACTGGCAGACTTGCGCGATTTGATGGCAGATTCTGAATTAGATTGCTATTACATCCCAGCGGTTGACGAACACTTAAATTTATCAGTTCCAGCAGCGAAGCAACGGCGAGCTTGGATTTGCGGTTTTACGGGTTCCGCCGGCGATTTGTTGGTTGGTAAAGATTCCGCTTGGTTGTTTGTGGATTCCCGCTATTACGAACAAGCTGAATTGCAAGTAGATCCTGCACTCATCGAAATATCGAAAGTCGGGTTAGAAGGAAATTTAACCTTAATTGAAACTTTAGAAAAACTGGCTGTAGAATCGGCCGAAAAATCAACGAAAATTCGCCTGGGTTTTGACCCGTTTACTGTAGCGACAGAGCAATATCAAAATTGGGTAAAAAAATTCGCGAATGCAGAGATTGATCTCATACCAATCCCGGAGAATTTGACAGACAAAGTTCGATCGCAAAATCCTTGGAAAACGGCAGAGACTTTACCCGCGATTGATGCAGAGCCCATATTTAGCTTACCTGTATCCCTGACAGGAGAAACCGCCGCCGAAAAATTAGCCAGAGTCAGGGAAGCGATGCAACTCGCCAATATCGATGTGCTTCCGATTACCAACCTGAATCAAATAGCGTGGCTGTTCAATCTCCGAGGCTCGGATATTCCCCACATTCCCATTTTCATATCCTATGCCATTGTCACCACAGATTCAGCGTTTTTGTTTACAAATCCCGAACGAATTCCACTAGAAATCAAGCAAGAATTGCGGGCGGATGTAACTTTGCTTCCCTACGCAGACTATCCGCATACATTAGAAACTTGCGTAAATTTGCCAAATAAAGTTCGGGTACTTTTAGACCCGAAACACAGCACAGCAGGCACGTACCAGTTAATCTTAAACCAGCAAGAAGCGCAGTTTTACAACATCGAAATAATTTTTGAGACGCATCCGGTAGAAGGGATGAAAGCTCGCAAAAATCCCGTAGAAATCGAGCAAATGAAATCAGCCAATTTCAAAGCAAGTCGAGCAAAAGTTTTTACTTTAAAGTGGTTGACAGAACAGCTAGAAAATGGTAAGGTTTTGACTGAGTTTGATGTTAAAGAAAGCATCGAAAATTTTTATCAGCAAGAAACAGATTTTCAGACTTTAACGTTTAGAACGATCGCCGGTGCGGGTGCAAATAGCTCGATCGTACATTACGGCACTCCCAGCCCCGAAATCACGTTAAAACCCGGAGAATTGCTGCTCCTGGACTCAGGATCACAGTATTTAGCAGGCACAACGGACGACACCAGAACCATGATTGTCGGGGAACCGACGGCGCAGCAAATAGAACACTATACAACAGTGTTAATCGCGCACATCAACTGTGCAATGCAGCAATTTCCCAAAGGTACAACTGGTTCGCAATTAGATGCGATCGCCCGTGCGGTATTATGGCAACAACAGCTAGACTACGGACACGGCACCGGGCACGGAGTAGGCGCATTTTTAGCCGGTCACGAAGGCCCCAACGGCATCAGCAAATCGGTACAATATCCCCTCGAACCCGGAATGGTAACGAGTATCGAACCGGGATATTACGAACCGGGATGGGGCGGAATTCGCATCGAAAATCTCTATGTTGTCAGGGAAATGCCGTCAAAAAACAGTACGGTTTGGTACGGATTTGAACCGCTGACGTATATTCCCTTTGAAAGGAAATTGATAAATGGCGATCGGCTGTCCAAAACTCAACTACAATGGTTGAACAACTATCACGCTTCAGTAGTCGAGAAACTGGAACCCGTACTCGATGAAGCAACAATTGAATGGTTGAAAAAAGCCTGCACTGTGTTAGATAATTTTGTTAGGTAAAATTCAATAGGTTCAGTTAAGCCAGATCCCCCCTTAAAAAGGGAGGGACAAGAGCTGCATCAAAGTCCCCCTTTTTAATGGGGATTTAGGGGGATCTCCGGGCTATACAAACCGTTAACCCAAGCGTATTTGATTATACTAAATCCACCTTCACCAAACGTCTTTTCAATCCAGAGCGACCGCTATATTTATTATGCAGTTGTTGAAGCCGTGTTAAAAACTTAATTTGCTGCTTTTGATAATCCGCTAAATCTCGGAGTTTTAAAAGTAAAGGCACTACTTCATCGTAAGACTTAGAAGTTCCTTTTTGAATGAGAGCATCTATATCTTCCCAAGCAGCCGTTTCTCGCTTAGCCAAAGCTTCTAATTCTCTGATTCGTGCAGATTTAGCTTCCTGTTCTCTTCTGTATTCTTCCTGTTTTTCTTCCTTTTCTGCGCTTGCTAAAAGCTGACGAATTGTTCGTTTACCGGGATTCTCATCTTGCTTAACTTCTATCATTGCTGATAATTTCTTACCCAATTCAATAGAGAGATTAGATTCTCCTTTGAGTAACCGCAGTAAAAAAGTATCGACTTCAGAACGGTCAAGTTTTTTGATAGCTTCTGTGATGCTACTTTCGGGAATTGAAGGTTTAGTAACACTCGCACTGATTGCAGCTTTCAGTAGATGCTCATCCACTTCAAAAATATCGATAAAAGCCTGTAACGATGAAGATAACTTACCGAAATTAGGAGGAACAGGTGGCTCTAGTCCTTCTTCCTCATCATTTTTCTCATCATTTTCCTCATCATCATCTCGCTCATCTTCATCTTCGTCGTCGAGTTCATCAAGATAGGTAATCCCTTTCAGCCAAGCCAAATAAAGTAAACGATAATCTCCCTGCAAAATTTCCTGGCGCAAACCTATCAAAGAGGATAAATTTCCTTCTCCCTCTATCCACCCATCAAAACCTTCTTCCTCATTAATAGAAATCTCTAAAATGACAAAATTATTAATTTCCGAAACCTCAACTATATCTTCAATGCAATATTTCTGCATCAGTTCAACATCAATCAAACCTTTGGGAAAACGAAACATTAGCTGTAACGATCCCCAATTAGCTATGTAAAACATAGCATCGAAATATTTGACTAATAATTGTTTTTCGTTGCCCGGCAAGTCTCCATAGTTATAAACAAAGATAGCTCTATTAGAGCTTATTTGCGCGCGACTAGAGAGTTGGCTGAGTGCTTCTTGTTCGGATTGAGTCAAACGTCGATCAACGCTTTGAAATTCGTAATATTGATATTCGCTCATTTTGAGTTATTCCAAGTACATAGAAGAGATGTCAAAGGCTTCTTCAGGAGTACCATAGAAACTGCCATTGTTGAACACACAAAGCTCATATTTTTCATTGCTGTAGGTGTAAAAACCCAGAGCCCAAGCTTCTTCATCACTAAAGTAACGCAGCCGACACAGGTGAAGGGGGGTATTTCGCCTTCGTTCTAAATATTCTTCACGAGATACGCGAAGGTCTTTGCTCGGAAAATCTAGGGGGACATTAGGTTCTGTATAGGCATCAATGTAACAAAACTGACTGCGAAAGCGGATGCCTAGGCGAGTGTACTTACCAGCGTAGTTAGCAGCAGCATAATCTAGAATACGCTGCTTCACCCGTTCTTGAACTGCGGGAGGGATTTTCACTCCTCCTGAATGTGGATCTTTTACCCAAGGGGACATTTCACTACTCTGGTAAACCGCTGACAAAGTTAGTGTAGAATAACTTGCTAACTTTAGTGGCTAAGATTTAATTAAACTTGATAATCAGACGCTCTAGTTTGCGATCGCCAGATTCAATATAGCTCTAGATATTTCTATTTTTGGAAAAAAGATTACGTTAGCAATCAAAATTGCTGAGGCGGGTGACAAGCGTATGAAGAGACGATCGCCCACGAGGAAAAAAAAATAAAGGCTAGAAGTTTTATCTAGCCTTTATTTCATGAAATAAGCTGGTGACAAGACTCGAACTTGCGACAGGCTGATTACAAATCAGCTAGCTTTAACTACTTTTGAGGTAAACCAACGGCTTGAAGCTCTACTAGATACCCTCTGTCAAAGAAACTGGGTATGAGGCGGGTATGAAATTTACCCATACCCAAAATCATGTTTATCACCCCTGATGACAACAAAGATGGTGTAGTAGCTAAGTACGGTAAGGTTTCGGTAGAGCGATTCCAAGGTAGTTATCGTATTCGCTGGCGATTCAATGGTCAGCGTTACGTCATAACAGTCGGTAAAGCTGATACTGATACTACTCTCAAGGTAGCCAGTGCTAAGGCTCAAGAAATCAATAGCGATATCCTAATGGAACGCTTCGATGAGAGTCTAGCGAAATATTCCCCTAAACACGCACAAGCACTAGCACCTGTAGAACGGGTAGCTAAGGTCAATTTAGCTGATGTTTGGGAACATTACAAGGAAGCGAATGTACAGCGGGTAGCTAAGACAACTCAAAAAAAAGACTGGAAAGAAGTAGAGAGGTGCTTAACTAAAGTTTCCAGTGAAGCTCTTGAGCTTGACAATCCTCACTTGCTATTGCAGGAATTATTGGAGTATTACAGTTCCAGCACCCTAAAAAAAGCAATTGCTAACATCAATGCTGCCTGCAACTGGTCTGTTGAGACTAAATTAATCAGTGATAACCCCTATCGCAATCTCAAAAAGCAACTGCCTAAAGGACAAAAAAGTAAACGTTCTAAAGAATGCTTTGAGCCTGAAGAAGTTAAAAGCATTATCCAGTCATTCTCAAGTAATGAATTCTGTTCACCTGCTAGTGCTTACTCTCATTCCTACTACTCTGGTTATGTAGAGTTTCTAGCTTTCACAGGTTTCCGACCAGAGGAAGCAATAGCTCTCAATTGGAATGATATCAAAGAAAGAAAGGGGAGGACTGTTATAGTGGTTAGCAAAGCCTACTCAAAGGGAGAGTTAAAGGATACTAAAACCCACAATACTCGAATTTTCCCTTGCAATGACCAACTTCTTAGCCTCTTAAGACGCATTCCTAAACGTCAAAATGAAAATAATCTAGTCTTTCCTAGTGTAGAGGGAGGATATCTGAATCAAGATAATTTTCTCAATCGGCAATGGCGTCCTGTAGTAATCAAACTGTACCAGTCTGGAAAAATTAGCCAATACCTACCCTGTTATAATCTTCGGCACTCATTCATCACTCGCTTAATTCGGGATGGTTATGACCCATCTACAGTAGCAGCACTGGTAGGCAATAGTCCTCAAGTTATTCTAGACCATTACCTAGCAGCTAAAAAGGATTTAACCTTACCTGAGTTGTAAGTCTCGTAAATAAACAAGAATCAAGAGGATAGAGGCGAAAAACTTCTATCCTTTTCATTGATCTGCGTTGGTTCGGTAAACCGAACATGATATACGGTTATTTTTACCTTGCTTATTCGGTCGATTTAATTGCCGACGCTCTATAATCAGTAATAGGTAAACACTGAACCTTGACAATTTAGGAGTCTCTTATTTTCTTGCCTAACAAGAAATTAGAGATTTTAGGCTTCTAGCGATTTTGCTATGGCAATCTCCGTTAGAACATTTTAGTGGTGTTTATATGATTATTTTCTCTATGTTTTTGACTATTTTTTAATATGACTAACTACAAAGAAACCGAAGCAATTATTGCTGATAACTTTGCTGAGCGTTTAAGCCTTAACAAAGTCACCAAGGATATTTACTTGGATGGAAAACTATTTGACTTACCTAAGTTTAGGTATCAGGTTTCTCTCCAGCATAATACAGTCCTAGAAAATGATAAGTATATCTATGAACTAGCCCACATCTACGCTAGTAAAAATCTATTCTCTCCCTTAGAGGATTACTTAAGTGAATGCGAGTCAAAGTTCCCAGATATAGACTACAAAGATGTTTTTAGAGAGCTTAATGAGAAAGTCCTACATATTGACCCTGATTCCTTAGAAGGATTATTTTTACCTAAGACTTTAGTAGGTGCAGTAGCCAGAGTGTTAAAGCCTGGTACTAAATTTGATACTGTACTTTTACTTAAAGGTTCTCAAGGCTTTTATAAGACTTCTTTCTTCAGGGAATTAGCGGGAGAGGAATTATTTACCTCTATGTCTTTGCAAGCTTATGCTAAAGATGAGATAATGGTTTGTCATAGTAAGTGGATTATTGAGCTAGGAGAGTGTGAAGAGACTCTGACTGCGAGTAAGATGGGTAAGTTAAAAGCTTTTATTACTCAGCAAAGCGACACTCTTCGTAAACCCTATGATAGTAGAGCGATTACACTACATCGACAGTTTATTCTGGTAGGTACAACGAATAAAGATAAGTTTTTAGTTGATCCTACAGGTAATAGAAGATTTTGGTGCGTAGATGTAAACGAGAAAATAGATATTGACTGGGTAAAAGAAAATAGAGATTTGATTTGGGCTAGTGCTGTTAAAGCCTACAAAGATAATTATCCTATCTACTTAAATGAAACTGAGCAAGAAATGCTTAATGCCGTAAATAAAAAATATGAAGCAAATGATATGTGGGAAGATATAGTAGCTGATTGGGTAGAGAAACAACAAGAGCCTTTTGTTTTGAGGGTTCTTCCTTACTTAGTATGCTAAATCAATAGCTAAATCAGTAAAAATATCGAAACAAATATATAGAAAAGTAAATCAAGTCCTTGTCCAGCTTGACATTTGGGCTAGTTTAATTGTTAATTATTAAAGAGCCACAAGAGTTT
>Ga0163147_10006966_pt1 | contig 13029 bp, 14 predicted proteins | sample OliLakLV19MP6G1_FD_148597 | JGI IMG/M metagenome (GOLD analysis project Ga0163147, IMG submission 148597) | Freshwater microbial mat bacterial communities from Lake Vanda, McMurdo Dry Valleys, Antarctica- Oligotrophic Lake LV.19.MP6.G1 | ecosystem: Environmental > Aquatic > Freshwater > Lake >...
AGCCAAAGCATCCGCCGCAGAAGTTCGCTCCCATTTATTCGTCGCCCTTGATACGGGCTATATCGAACAAGCAACATTCGATGAATTGTATGGGCTTGTCACAGAAGTAGGCCGCATCATCGGGGCCTTACGCGCCTCAATCGCACGCAAACTCGACACTTAACTTTTTCGCATCCTTATGTGATGGGCAAATGAGGCGGCATCGGATTGCTGGCGAACACGTCAGTGCCGTTTCCCTACTCATCACTCATCACTCAGCACTCAGGACTCTCTCCTATGAAATATATAACGACGATGAACGGCAAGAAATTTGAGGTCGAAATCCGCAACGACAACACGATTTGGGTCAATGGCAAACAACGTGCCGTCGATTTCCTATCGCTGGGGCCGACTCTATTCAGCATCATCATGGACAACGCGCAGCATGAGGTCGTGGTCGAAAACCGCGAGGACGCCGTAGAAGTCCTGATGAGTGGCCGACTCTATACCGGCACGGTCTTGGATGAACGCGCCCAACTGGTGAGGAGTCGGCGCGGTGGCGATGCAGCCGATAGTGGCGAGGTCACGGTACGCGCCCCAATGCCCGGCCTGATTGTGGCCGTCTTGGTCACAGAGGGCGACCAAGTGAAGGCCGGTCAGACGCTGGTGATTCTGGAATCGATGAAAATGCAAAACGAACTGAAAGCGCCCCGCGCAGGGACGGTTCAGCGCGTCAGCACGCAGTCCGGCGTCACCGTCGAACAACGCAAGGTGTTGGTCACGCTGACGTAGAATCCGTCGTTAGAAATTTGGATTAAATACTCACGGCGCGATGTGGTGTTTTGTACGGACAGAATATATTCTATCCGTACAAAATGGATAATCGTAAACCATCCCTTGCGCCGAATCATTACCCAACTCATCGGATTGAGATGACTGAATCCCCGCCCAAACGCCTTCTCAATGATGCCCAATTTGCGGTGCTATTCTTGGTATTGTTCTTGGTCGCACCGCATATTGCGTGGAATATTATCTGGCATCCTGTGATTCCACCCTACGAATTCATCCAAAATATATTGGGGTGGGGTTTGATGTTGGGATGGGCGGGATTAGGTCTGTATGGTATGTTCACCGGTAGATTTAAGGATGTCCCGACAGGGCTAGGGTGTTTATGCGTTCTGATATGTGGCACACTCGCAGGCGCGATGCTGATGATGGGGTTAATGGCAACTGTTTTTAGTAAACCGCGTTATTGTGAACCTGCTGAACCCAATATCTATATCTGCGATAATGGCGACTCCGTATATGAGCCGCACGCCTATCGTGTCCAACCCAACGGGGTTTTTCTGGAGTATATCGGGGTAGTTACGCCAACCCCGCATCCCTAAAGAGACATAAAAATTCTTGGCTCATGTTCAGACGGGGTGGTGTAGGGACGGCATTCTTGCCGTCCGTTTTCGGAATAGGCGGACGCCCAGAAGGGCGTCCCTACAGTCGCAATCATTTCACACAGTCTAAAAATGTCCCCCAAGTATAGTGGAGGACATCTGTGCGACCCATCAGTTAGAGGATAAACCCTCAAAAATTACGGGCAGATTGACTCCGCGTTGTCAATCGTATTGCGGATTTGCTCAATGCGATTGTCTGGGCTGGGGTGCGTGCTGGCGAACTCTGGCTGGCTGCTCCCGCCGCCCGCCTCGGCCAACACCTGCATGACGCGCACCATCGCTTCTGGGTCATAGCCCGCCGAAATCATCAGGCATACGCCGATTTTATCCGCTTGAAGCTCATCATCACGCCCATACTTCATGTTAATCATCCCCGCGACCATCGCGGCGGTCTGCGCGGCGTTGGCGTCGCCGCTGCCCACTGCCACCGCCCCAATCAGACCATTGGTCAGGTCATTCTTGGCGATGGCCTGTGCGCTATGACGCGCCAGCACATGCGTCATTTCATGCGCCATCACGCCCGCCACCTCATCCTCAGTCTCTAACAGACCCAGTAGCCCTGTGGTGATAAAGGTCTGACCGCCGGGGAGGGCGAAGGCGTTGACCGTGTTGGGGTCATCTAAGACCGAGAACTCGAACGGCCAGCCGCTATCACGGGCGATGCCGCCCTGTAGAAGCCGTGCGCCAATTTGGTCGATGGCCGCCTGCGTTTCGTTATCCTGATACAAGCCGCCAAATTCTTGAATCATCTCTGGCGCGGCTTGTAATCCGAGCGCGATTTCTTGCTGGGGGGTCATGCTCAGATGCTGAGTCTCGCCCGTGATGGGGTTATATTCCTGCGACGCGAAATAGGAGATGACCGCGAAAATCGCCATCACAATCCCGATGATGATGCGGATATTAAACCCACCGCCGCCTAAACTTCTGCTTGCCCTATTGGTGGGATACATTATGCGGCCTCCTTCAACACGATACCGTCGTCGTAATGGTCGAACATCTCATACACGCCGCCTGCCACCGCGCCGAACACGATATGCGAGATGAGCAAGGGTGTGCTGTGGAGGGCAAAAAACCACGGGAAATACAGCGTCATCGTGTACAAGTTGATGGAGTATAGCGCCAAGCCCAACAGCGCCCCGCCAACGATGCCGACCATCAGCCCCCAACGGTGGATGACGATGGCAATCAGCGTGGCGAAAACCAGCGATAAGATGTAATGCACGATCACCCCGACCACGAGAATGGCCGGATTGAGATCGGTCAAGACGCCGCTGCCCATCGGCAGGGAGGCGATATAGCGAATGCTCAAGGCGGGGCCGATTTGCAACATCACGCCCATCAAGAGGAGTTGCGTGATTAAAAAGGCCGTGCCAGCGGCGGCGGAAGCCAGCGGGAGCGCCCGCCACGTCATATTTTTGCGGATAGAGTCCAACATCATGGAAACTCCTTACGAAATTCAGTGTATACGCTAAGTGTACTCAGAAGCACGATATGTCCATCCACCTTATGACTGGTCTTTTGACCATCACATGGCTATAAACGCGCTATACTCGGCTTATCATAGATAGGATTTCCGCATGATGTCGCCGTCACAAGGCCGTTTCGTATTGATTTCAACCATCCTCGCCAGCAGTATGGCATTCATCGACGGGTCTGCGCTGAACGTGGTGCTGCCCACCCTCCAAACCGACCTCGGCGCGAGCGGTAGCCAGTTGGTCTGGATTCTCAATGGCTATATCCTGATGTTGGCCTCGTTCATTTTGATTGGCGGCTCATTGGGCGACCAATATGGCCGCAATAAAGTTTTTGGGACGGGCATCATCCTGTTTACGGCGGCCTCGCTCATCTGCGGAATCGCGCCCGACGCAAACCTGCTCATTCTGGCGCGGGCGATACAAGGCATCGGCGGGGCGCTGATGGTTCCGGGCAGCTTGGCGATTATCACCGCCAATTTCCCGCCCGACTCACGCGGTCAGGCGATTGGGATATGGTCGGCGGCCAGCACCATCACCACGCTGGGCGGCCCGATTCTGGGCGGGCTGTTGGCCGACGCCGGTCTATGGCGGCTGGTCTTTTTCATCAACTTACCGTTGGCGATGGTCGCGTTATGGGCGCTAGGTCGCGTGCCGGAAACGCGCAGCGAGGGTGCGTCGCGCCACATCGACATCCCCGGCGCGGCCTGCATCACCATTGGCTTGGCGGGGCTGACGTATGGCCTCATCACGCTGGGCGAGTTGGGGATTCAAGCCGGGTTACAGGACGGCGTGGTCGTGGCGTCGCTCATCATCGGGGTATTAGCGCTGGCGGCTTTCGTTTGGATTGAGGCGACTACCGCGCACCCGATGGTCAACCTCACGCTGTTCAAATCGCGTGATTTTTCCGGTGCGAATCTGATGACCGCCTTCCTATATGGCGCACTGACCGGCGGCTTGACGTTCCTCCCCCTGAACTTGATTCAGGTGCAAAACTATAGCAGTAGCGAGGCCAGCCTTGTCATGCTGCCTTTCCCCATCATCCTCGGTATCTTGTCACCGTGGGCGGGGCGTTGGTCGGTGCGGATTGGGCCACGCATCCCGCTCACGCTGGGGCCGTCGCTGGTCGGAGCAGGATTTTTCGCGCTATCGTTGCCCGGTCTGACCAACGGAGTCGGGGATTACTTCACAAGTTACTTCCCCGGCATTGTGCTGATGGGTTTGGGCATGGGCGTGACGGTTGCGCCGCTGGTCGCCACGGTCATGAACGCGGTCTCAGAGGCGTATGCGGGGGTCGCGTCGGGCGTCAATAATGCCGTGACGCGCTCGGCACAAGCCTTGTGTACCGCCTTATTTGGCGCATTGGCGCTGGCGTTGTTCGCGGGCGGATTAACCGACGCCTTACGCCCATTGGAATTGCCAGACGACGCCAAAGCCGCACTTATCGCAAACGCGGGCGACCTCGCAGGGGCGGAAATCCCGGCTGGGTTATCTGGTGAACAGGCCGAGGCCGCCGCCTTAGCCGTGCGCGAAGGATTTGTGGATGCTTTCCAGTCTTTGATGTTGGGCGCGGCGGTCATGTGCTTCATCAGCGCTGGGTTATCCGCCGTTGTGTTGCAGGGGCGAAAATCCACCGTATAATCACGGCATCAAACATCGGGGGGTGTGGGCTATGGCAGAGCATCGGTTTTTCCTGAGCTATTCGCGGCAAGAACTCTATTTTGCCCAAGCTGTCGCCCAATACCTCCAAGACAACGGACTTGAGGTCTGGTTTGACATCCAACAACTAGAACCCGGCTGCGACTGGAAGGCCGAAATCGTCGCCGGTTTAGACAGCACCGCCGAACTCATCTTGATCGTGTCACGGGCATCGCTCACATCGCTGTGGGTGGCGAAAGAATGGGAGAAAGCGCAAGAGACCGGCAGGCCGATTCATCTGGTGATATTCGAGGCCACCGATTTCGCCCCACTCATCGCTGACGACGGCTCAGAGAACAGCGTGAGCATCAACCCAACTTCACTGCCAACCCAAGCCGTCACCATCATTGACGCACGGCGCGACTTCAAGGGGACGATGCAACGGCTCATCGCCGCGCTATCCGGGGAGTCACCGCAGCGTGATCCCATCCCCGCGCCCAACCGCTGGAACTTGCCCGAAAAAATGCCAGCCGCCATCGCGTTCGTGGCTGCCAGCATGGGCGTCTTAACGCTGCTCACCTTATTTTTTACGTTGATAACCCTCCGCACCTACCTACCGATGATGTTGGCCGGATTCATCACCACCGGCGGGCTGATTTATCAAACCATACTATTTTTACGGCGCGACTCGTACCTCGGGACGCGACTTGCGCTGTTGTTCGCCCCGCTATTCGTGGTCTTTTTCGCCTTCCCCATCATCCCGCTATTCATCGCGGCGGCGTGGGTCGCCTTCAGGTCGGCAGATGTCCACCGTTGGTCGCCATTAGGGCAAGGCCTGACTCACGGTCAAACGCCAAAGACTCGCCAGATGGCAAGTGCGCCGGGGGATGGTTGCGTGATGATGCTGATCCCATTTTTGACGTTGGTGATTGTCGAGCCGTTGCTGTTAATCCCCGGCTTCGTCCTCATGCTCATCACTGCCCGCCGGACGCGCAGACGCGGTATTCTGCGGCATACGCCCCCGGCTGGGCAAATCGCACGCCAATTCCGCGTCAATGCGGTGGACGCCGACCAAAACATCGCGCAAGACATCATCGACGCGATGGAACGCGCAGGGCATGTCCACGTCACTAAAAATGCCGCCGCCGCCGACTATGAGATTTTGGTGGCGACCAACGAGACAACCAATCACTTCATCAGTCGCTTCAAGCCCGCAGATGCGCGAGCGCTGATTGTGGTTGGGTGTGGGTTGGACGACCCTAAACGATTCCGGTCATTCGCAGATTATCAATGGATTGATTACCGCCGCCGCGACCCAGCACGCCTACACGCGATGGCCGACGACCTACACAACACGCACGGCGACACTGGCAACAGTTACAGCACGCGCACCGTCCCACAGGATTTCCGAAAAATCTTGCTGCCGCGCACTGTGGCGTGGTATATCGTGGTGCAATTCTTCTTCTATAACCTATTTTTCGTCAGCGCGACTCGCACCCTGATTGATATCGGCGCATTCAATGTCATTAATCTGGTGTCATTAGGCTATGGCTTGGTCATCAGCCTCATCTCGGTTTGGATGCTCAACCGTATCATGCGGCGCGAAATCCATATCCGGCGTATCGCCCTCATCAACACGGGCGTCGTGTTCGTCGGGGTGCTGATCGGGTTCATCCTCGGCATGAGCCTGCCCCTCCCGCCGGGGATGCGCCGCGACCCCGACATCGTGCGGAATTTCATCCTCTTCAATGCGATTGGGGTGGTCATCGGCTATAATTTCGGCAAACTCTATCTGCGACTGGTGTTGGGGCGCTGGTTGCCGGTGGGGACGAGTACCAACGCCAGCGGATTTCCAGCCTTCCAGCGCGATGCGAGTCTCTGGCAGCGCAATCTTATTTCAGCCCTGTTGACCGTGCTGTTGACTCTGGGATTCTTGGGCGGCGAAATCCCAGCCCAACTTTCGGTTGTCCCAGCGGAAGCGACTCTGTATCAGGCGGTGAACGTGGGAGCATTGCGTCTGGGTGTCCCCAGTCATTGGATGCACACCAACCCCAACCCGACCAATACCGCGCTATACACGCGCAACGTCCCGATTTCGGCCATCTTGCGCCAAGCCAGCGGCCCATTCAACGAATCGGCGGCCATCGCTATCAACGGCATTTTTGAGGGAGGCTTAGGCGGCGGAGTTTTCGGTGCATTAGGCGAGTCGATAGACGGGGTATTCGAGACCATGCAACTCGCTTTGCGCGGGTATTTCGACTGGGATCCTGCGCGTTATTATGGCAACCCGATGTACTCGCTGCTGTATGCTGAAGCCGAACGCGAGGGGCGACAAGTCATCATGACGGTCTGGAATTTCGCCCCCAAAGCATCCTCAGAGTCGCTACAGCGCTGGTCAGCCGCAACCCCCAAATCAATGGCGTCCGTCATCAAGGGCGGCACAAGCACTACCCCGACCATGAGCTTCATCTCGGAATCCAGCCGGTCTTTGGAGGGTGGCGTCTCCTTATATGAAGTCGAGTTCACCGTCACGGCTGAGGACGGCATAACCACCGCCTATCGCGTGGCGATTTATGCCTCGCCCATCCGAAGCTATTTCATCACGTTCAGCGGCAGCGCCGCCGCGCTTGAGAGACAGCGCACCGTCATTGATGCCATCGTCGCATCTGGGCGGGTGGAATGACGGGGAATCGGGATATAATCGTGTTATCTTACTGTACTTCAGGGCGGGCGCTTCACGAAGCACCCCTACTCAGGACTCCCTAGACATGCCCAGCATCACCCAACGCCTCGGCCTACCACGTTATGAGGCCGACCTCAAATACAAAGAAGCGCTGGCGACCTATCTGAAAAAAGACCTCGACGGCGCAATCGCCCGTATGAACGAGGTGATTCAATTGCTGCCCACCCACTCTGAGTATTGGGCGGCGCGCGGCATGATGTACCTTGAGGACGGGGTGCTAGATGTCGCCAAAGTTGATTTTGAACGCGCCGTCAAAGCTTTCAAGCTAGAGATGTTGGGGCATTATGGACTCGGCGCAGTCGCCTACCGTGAGGAACGCTACGCGGAAGCGCTCACTCACCTACAGGAAGCCTTGCGACTTGACCCCAACCGAGTCGAGACGATATACACGATGGCGCTGGTGCTGGATAAGCTTGACCGTTCCGCCGAGGCGCTCGACCAGATGAATCGCGCCCATGACCTGATGGACTCGGCGGGCGATAAACGCAAACCTGACGCCGTGCGCTGGCTCACCCACCTGCGCCGCCGTGTGAAATAACTTAATCTATTGTGGATAACAATCAATTATAATAGTTAAACTGGTGAAGATAGGAGTAATTAGCATGGCTACCAAAGGGCGTCCGAAACCTAAAACGGCTGGAAATTTTATGGCTCAAGTCGCAAAAGTTAGCCTAAAAACGTCTATGATTGATGTTGCCAAAACAATGGTGGAACAAAATGTTCGTTGCGTTGCTGTCATGGATGGAGACCAAATTAAAGGAATAATCACGGCTAGTGATGTTATTCGAGAAATAGCATCCGATCTTCACTCCCCTAAAATGTTTAAGGGAGATGCTCTTGAAATCATGACTGCTAGGATTGTAAGTGTAAGTGAGGATGACCCTTTAACTCAGACTCTCAATAGCATGACACGTCCACACATGTTACACGATTTGATAGTGGTTCATCGTTTGGATGCCGTTGGGTCAATCTCACAAGTGGATGTGATCGGATGGTGGATTGATTCTGTGGTCAATAAAACCACAGAGACTTAAAACTTCCACGCTCCGTTCGATTAAGCTTATGTCTTTGGGGCGTACTGTAAACAAATCTTACCCCTATTCATCGCTTTTTAGATGCGATTTTCTTCATTTCCCGAATTTCCTGTTGGCTGTAAATATCATTAAACGCTGAGAGATAACTTGTATTTAGCGCTTCAAGCCTGATAAGATCGGTCAAGATATGGGATAAATCCTGCTTATTTACTGACCCGTTTATCTCTAGGTTTTGAGGCGGTAGTGTTAAAGCATTCTTCATTTCTTGCGCTAATTGCACTTCATCAAGTTTTGTAGCATCCCCTTGTATAAATTCACTAACCAAGTTCTTAAAGAAATTTTTGATGTCTTGTGGTTTTGCCAAATCTACATATTTGATGGTTTGGAAATGAGGGGGTAATTTTTTATGATCAACATTCAATGTCATCGGAACTAACCCCATATTGCCTTTCGCGTATCTTTCCCAGCATACCCCCATCTCAAACCAAACCCATAAACTTTCAAGAGAATTAGGCGTTAAGAGAAATAAAATAACATCGGATGTTGTAATTCTGCTTCTAATGGTCGCAAAAAAGTCTTCGCCCGGCTTAATGTCATTATCGATAGAAGTAGCATGAAAGTTGATGGCTTTTACACCAAAAACTTTGTCGAGACATTCATTTAATACTTGGGCAAGCGCGGCGTCCTGATGCGAATGACTTAAAAATATCTCGCGCCTCCGACTGTTTTTATCCAATGATTTTTTCGACGCCATTATGAATTAATCCTCGCCTAGTATTTCATCCACCCGATCAAAATCACTGCTGTCGTAAAAATCTCTCAGGATTTGTAAATGTTTTTCAAAATCTTGTAACAAACGGTGTTGGTCACGGGTTCTGAAAAATGTGATCCCAACCACATATTGTTTTTTCTCGTGTTTATGTTGATCAACAGTATCCCATGAATAGTCGTGAAGGTGATATTTCTTACATATCATCTGTATATGTGAATCAAGTTGTGTTTTCTTTTTGGATTTCAGGCTTAATTCTTCTGTTAAGACCAACGCTAGGCTAATTCGATCTCGATTATTATCAAGAATATCCGCTTGAACCCATAAATCTCCAATTAAGCAATCATGGATTTCAAGGATGGTGCGTTCATTTTCGTCCTCATCAATCAGTAAAACAGCCTTGGATTCAATATCGTCGGATCCCATTCCAATAATGCTCTGCATTAAATCATGCAGAGCAAGGGGTAGTTTACGGGGATCGCCAGATGTTCTCATTTACACCACTGTTGACCTTTTGCGTTTCATGACGGGTTGGGCTTCCCGAAATGGGTTTATCATAGGTCTATCAACCATCATTTTTTTAGCTTGCTCTTTAGCATAGTCTGAGGACGTTTTTTGCTTTTTTGTACGTTTGAGCATAGCTGATTCAATGGAGGATTCTAAACCACGCTTGACACGGGATGCAGCTGCCTCTTTTGTTTTAGGTTTTGACAGCATTGCACCTTGATAAATTGACATGCCGAATATCCTTTGGTAAAAGGATCAGAAGATGGGTTAAGTTTAGCACTGATTACAATTCGCGCAATGTATTCAACCCTACAATACGTCAACTTTAGGGGGACTAATGTCATTCCGCACCAAATGTGATGTCTACCGGCAAGACAACCGCGCCTTCACCCGTGGGGTCGGTTGGCGGCATCCATAGCGTGATGTCGCCCGTGGCATAATCCACCGTATAGACCTTGACCCACACCTGATAACGCCCGCTTGGAATTTCCGGCGGCAGAATCATCCCGCGATTGTCCCAAACTGCCCCGCCGGGGGGGATGAGCGTGCTGGTCTTGAACGTCCCGCCCAACCATGAATCGATTCCCTGCGCCCGCGCCGCTACATTGTCCGCGTTGACGAAAAATACGGCGACGGTCACATCTTGCGTCGGGGTCGCGTCCACCGTCCACGCCAATGAGACGGTCAGCGCGTCGCCGGAAAGCTGTGGTTGGGTGAATCCGCGTAGCGTAATGGATTCTCCGTTTACGGGGTTGGTAAACGTCTGGTCGATTTCAACCGGCGGGGTTGACGGGTCAGAGGTCGGGGCGGGCGTGGTCACATATTCCAGCAGCCGGACGTGTGCCGACAGCTTATCCTCGCGCACCAAGCTATAGCGCTCGGCCATGAAACGCTCAACCGGGCGCACCGACCACGGCGTATCCAGACCCCTATCCATTAGCAACCACAGGCGCGACTGGCGGGCGGCGACATGCTCAATCCACGGCGCGACGCGCTCACCCAACAGGCTGGTCGGGTCTAAAAGCTGGGCGGCGGTGGGTGGGGTATCGTCTGGGTTATCCATCTCTCCGGGGTGATAGGGTAGGACTGCCAGCGTGCGCGCCCCGCCTTTGCCCGAGTTCGCCCAAAAACTTCCGGTATCAGGCTGGTTAATCAATACCACCCCATCAGACGGCACGCGCTGACGCATCAGGTCGGCGGCGGCGTGCAAGTCGGGGCGTTCTGCTTGAAAGTACGGGTCTGACGTATAGAGCGCCCGCAAACCACTATAGGTCAGGGAAGGCAATGCTAAAACCAACAGGCTTATCCCAACCCATATCCCAAATTTGCGCCGCACCCGCGACTCGATAATCACCAAAAAAGCGGCTAATCCCGCACATATCCCAAATGAAACCGCATATATCCCAACCCCAGCGCGCAGCCATGCGATGTCCGTCGGAAAATGCCCGACCAGCCCCGCGTAGATGCTCACACGACTGAGGGAAAGCACGTTCAGGCCGGGCAGCCAATAACTCAGGCCGCCGGATTGGTCAAATGTGAAGAATCCATATACATCCCACGGAAAAACGGCTCCGAATCCAGCCCAAAGTAGCGAATATATCCCAAATAGCAGTGTGATTATCGCAAGTGTGGGATTCTTTCGTTTTCCCAACATATCCCAAATTGGCGCGGTCAGTAACACGACAAATGGGATGGCGGGCAATAGGAATCGGTGCGGCCACATCGTGCCGCCAAACCAGTTGCCGCCGATGCTGCCTTCTCCGCGCAGGAGCGCATATCCCAGCGCCGTCCCCATCAGAATCAGGGCGCTGGCCGTGACCAACCGTGCATCACCCCGCCGCCAGAGCATCACCGCGCCGGGGATACTTAAGAGTAGAATCGGCGAAGTCGCCCAAAACGCGCCGCCCGCCGCCAATAGATAACTGTGCAGCGCCACGCGAGTCGTCTCTGGCGAGACAGGGAATTGTTCGCTGAATAGATAACCAGACGGGAACAGCGGGGCGAGCCACGCTAATAACGGGGTATAAATCAGCGCGAGAATCAGGCCGACCACCGTGCCGAGCATCACCAGCGCCGTGATTCGCACGCCGCGCCGCGCCCACCATCCAGCGGGGATGAGCAACATCAATAGACCCGGCGCAGCAAAAATCACCGACTCCTTGACCATGAATGCCCCGACCAACATCACCGCGCCTAATGCCGTAGGGGCGTAGCGTGCTACGCCCTGACCCCAGCCTCCCCGCCACCACAACCCCGCGCCCGTCACCAAAAGTAGCGCGGTCAGCGGTTCGCGGAAAAAGGTGTGGGCGTAAGGCCAGAATCCGGTCAACAGCCCCAACGTCAGCATCGCCGCGCCCGCCGCAAATCCTGAACCCGTCAGCCGGTATGCCCACGCGAACAGCGCGATAGCCAACAGCGGCGTAATGACGGCGTTGAAGGTGAACAAGGCGTGTGAGACACCGACCCCGTTTAATTCTTCCGCCGACCACACCCACGGCATAGCCGCCCATAGGAATCCGCGCTCAACCTCGCTCTGCCGCAACGGGACGGCCTCGCGCTCTGGCAGACGAGAGGGCATTCGTTCCCACATCGTCACATCCAACAGCGGCTGCCCACGATACAGCAACCCATCGGCGGCGTCGGCATATTGAGTCTCGTCGCTGACGATGGGCTTGGCGGTATAGGTCAACAGGTAGACCGAGGCCAGCACCAACGCCAGTGTGATACCTAGCGCCCAACGGGGTCGGGATGCGGACGAAATCATCTGCGGGAAATCAGCCTACGCGCTGCACCGACCCAACGGAAGCTGAACACGTTGACAGCGGCCTTGAGCAATCGTGCGCTAAAAGTATCCGCACCCGTCAACCCTACCGCGTCCGCTAAAATTTCGCGCCCTTGCCCCAGCTTGCCGCGCTTGATTTGCAATGTCGCCATCGATTTGAGGATTTGACCCTGCATCTCGGTCTCGCCCAATTCTTGGAACGTATTGGCCGACTCTACAAACAAGTCATAGGCCGCTTCTTTGTCGCCTTTGCTGGCAAGCACGCCGCCCAGATTGGCCTTGACCATTGCGGTGCGTTTGGCGTCGCCACTCTCCTCGAAAATCGCCAGCGCGTCGCGCAGCAGATTTTGTGCCTCATCAAAGCGACCTTGTTCGCGGGCAATCATGCCGAGATTGGCTTGCATTTCGCCGACCATATCGGTTCTGCCCTCGGCTTGATAGGCGGCCAGTGCCTTCTGGAAAGCGGCGGCGGCTTCAGCGTGTGCGCCTCGGTTGAATTTTTTCATGCCTTCATCGTGATACATTTGTGCCGTGGACATCGTGGGAATCCTCTTTAATCTTGGCGGACGCCCAGAAGGGCATCCCTACGTTTTTTCGGCTGGTAGGCGGCGGACGCCCAGAAGGGCGTCCCTACATTTTTTCGGCTGGTAGGCGGCG
>Ga0163147_10006969_pt1 | contig 13022 bp, 10 predicted proteins | sample OliLakLV19MP6G1_FD_148597 | JGI IMG/M metagenome (GOLD analysis project Ga0163147, IMG submission 148597) | Freshwater microbial mat bacterial communities from Lake Vanda, McMurdo Dry Valleys, Antarctica- Oligotrophic Lake LV.19.MP6.G1 | ecosystem: Environmental > Aquatic > Freshwater > Lake >...
CGGGTTGCAAATCCGTCTGCGCGGCCCGAGTGTTCAAAAAAAGTGCACGCCGCCAATTCTTGGCCCATAGCGCTGCTATGGGCCTGCGAATCGTCGTTGTCTGTCCTCACGCAGCCAGCAATCGCCTCGACCACCTAGCCCGCATGTTTCATGAATCTCGCGCGCCCTCGCTTGTCTCTTGTCCGCACAGGAGACTACCTCAGTCGGTCGTATGGCCCGCTACGCCGCTCCTTCGGAAAACCTCCTGTGCGAACAACATCCTGCGCGATCGTCGCGCGAATTCATGAAACATGCGGGCTAGGTCGCCGGCACGATTTTGCCGATGTTTGGCGTACCGGAATGGATGGCACGCAGCGTGGTCATCCTGCTGGCGGTCGGCTTCTTGCCCGCCATGGGGGTGGCCTGGGTGTTCGAATTGACCCCGCAGGGATTCAAGCGTGACGAGGATGTGCCGCTGGCGAAGGCCGCGTTGCGCGGTCTCTTGACGACGAAAACCGCACGCACGGTCAGACCCTGCTGGCTGAGCTGGCCCGCCGGGTCGGTTCGGCAGTGCTCGCTCGAACAGAAAAAGGGGACGGAGGTAATTAACTCGGATTAATTACCCCCGTCCCCTTTTCGGGCTAGCCCTGCGTCGCCGTGGTGCGGTGATGGCGGTGCTCAGTCCCGACCCGGTTGTCCGTCGGCGGCGGCTGGCGCAGGCGATGCCAGTCCTGGGCGCGGCCGCTCGATAAAATGCAGGATGGCATCGACCCACGCCGGCATCGCGTCCTCGACGTGGGCGGCATGGTCGCTGTCGGGCAACACCACCCAGCTGCGATCGGGCGTGGCGAGGCTGGTGAACAGCCGGGCGACGGCAGCCGGCTGCACGTAGCCATCGCCGATTCCCTGCAACAGAAGCGTCGGCGTCGTTACCTTTGCGGGATCGAGCTGGAACTCCTGCAGGTTTTTCCAGTCCACCCGCACCGGATCAGCGGCAATAGCCTGGGCGACGTAGGCCTGCACCACGGCCGTCGGCGACGCCCCCGCCACCACGAAATCTTCGCCGGCTGCGGCGGCCGTGGTGCGTGCGCGCGCAGGCTCCCCCGAGGCCGGTGCTTGTCCACGCAACCGCACCCCCTTGCTGTCGAGCGGATAGCCGTAGAGCACCAGCTTTGAGAAGGCCTCGGGATGCTGCTGCGCGGTGAACAGGGCGGTGACGGAACCCATCGAATAGCCCACCAGCACCGGCGCGGCGAGCCCGGGGTCCCGTCGCCGGATCAGCTTCGCCGCCGCCAGCGCGTCGGCGGCGGCACGCGAGGGTGTGAGCCAGCCGCTGGCGTCGCGCGGGGTGGCGCCGTGGCCGCGCTGGTCTAGTGCGTACACCGCGTAGCCGGCGTACACGAAGGCGTCCATTACCGAGCGCGGCGTTCCCGCGACTTGAAGGTCGAAGTTGGGCAATGCGCTCCAGGTGCGCCCGTGCAGCAGCAGGATGCTGCCGCGCGGCGCCGACGGCGCCTTTCCCCACAGCGCAAGAGTGTGGCCATCGTCCGTCACCACGGCATGGCGAACGGCGTTGGTGGTCGTCGCGGGCGACTCGGCGGCCACGCAGGGGATCGCTCCCAGCAGCAGGACGCCGAACAGTACGAACGCAGGCAAGCGCATGGAACCTCCGCGGCTGGACACATCACATGGCTGGAGCATGCCCGCTCGCGTTGGACGTTGCCAGCCTCGGGCGAGGCGCCGTCGATTGGGCGCTATTCTCAACGCGCTGCGGACGCCAAGCCCAGCAGAGCGCCTTGATCCGTGAACACGACTGCTTTCGTTCGCAAGCTCAGCAATTCAGAGGGTTAGTACATCGTCTGTTTGTCATGACATTGTCTGGCAAGACTGCTAGAGTAGCGAGCAGAGGAGTATTGCCATGCCTGCCAACAGCAACCGAACCGAGAAGCTCGATCTGCGACTGACCGCGACTGCCAAACAGGCGCTGGCCGCTGCGGCCGTAGCCACGCGCCGCTCGGTCAGTGAGTTCGTGCTCGACAGCGCCTTGGCGCGCGCCGAAGAGACGCTGGCGATGCGTCGGCACTTCGGCTTGGATGCCGAAAAATGGGGGGCCTTCATGACGGCCCTGGATGCGCCAACGCGCGACCTGCCGCGGGTCAAGAAACTGCTCAAGACGCCCAGTGTCTTTGAGGTCAGCCCAGCGAAGTGACGGTTTTCAGGATCGAGAAGCTCGGCCGCTCGCACGCGGTCGATGCCTTCGACTGCGCCGAGCCTGCTCTCACCCGCTTTCTGACGCGCTTTTCCTTGTCCAGCCAGCAGTCCAACGCAGCGGCGACTTATGTTGGTCTGGCCGACGACCAAGTCATCGGTTTCTATTCCTTGGTCGTCGGCGAGGTCCAGTACGAGGGCGCACCTGAGCGCCTAATCAAAGGCCTGGCGCACCATCCGGTGCCCCTCATGCTGCTGGCGCGGCTGGCCGTGGATCAATCCTGGCAAGGCCGTGGCATTGGGGCTGGTCTGCTCAAGGACGCCATGCTTCGCACCCTGCAAGCCGCCGACATCGCCGGCATCAGGGCGCTGGCAGTTCATGCCAAAAATGAGGGTGCCCGCGCCTTCTATCAGCACTTCGACTTCATTGACTCCTCCTCAGACCCGCTGCACTTGTTCCTGCTGATCAAGGATCTGCGGCGGCATGTGAAGTAGGTGGACCCGGTAGGAAAGCGAACCCCGGCCTGCGCATTCTGACCGCTGCACTATATCCTCGACGAACGTCTCTTCCTGGCCGATAGCGGACCGTCGGATTCTCGTTGGTCCTGGTCAACGAAGCTGGCGCAGATGGGTCGTTAGTTGCCGGTCAGGTTGTCGCCAGCGATGGGCAGTTCCGACGGCGAGGCTGGTCAGATTATCTGGCGAAGCTGGTCAACAGGAACTGGATCAACAGGAACTGGACACCCATGTTTCGGTCCGTCAAGCCATTTGCGAGGCCCCGGTCCGGACACCGCAGTTCGCCGTGTTGGGCCAGTCTTCACTTCGATTCTTGGGTGTCCAAGGGATGGACGCTGAAATCGGGAGCCAATGGCGTGTCCTGCAGGAGTGCGCGAAAACGGGGTTGCGCGAAAACGGGATCAGAGTGGAAGGGCACTGTCTTGAGCGACCTCAGCAGCGGCCGCGGTGGCTAACCCATTGATGCGAAGGTAGCTCTGACGGCCCGACTCACTGTTGGCACCACCCAAACAGGGGGCCATGCGGCCGTCAGCTGGTCATGCACAGTAGATGCGGATCGACCCTGCAACAACAAATGGCTGATCAAGAGCCGGGCTCGTTCGACTTGGCCTGGCTTGATGATGGCGCTCGCTGCAGGCTCTCAGCCTCTCAGTCTTCGGAATCAGGGATTGCGGTGGACACCAGCACATAGCGCCCCTGCAGTAGCGCGCCGGCGCCGCCTGTCTGGCAGTCTGCATCGTCGGCGATCTCGATCTCGATCGACTGACCGAGAAACCGCAGCGCCAGGCTGCAGGGTTTGTTTTCGTCCAGACCATCAAACAATCCACGCGCGCTGCTGCCGTCGACGTGCAGCGCGACTTGCTCCAACTCCCCGAACGCCTTGATGCCGTACTCGTCCATTGGCCCCATGCCGGTACGCATCCAGAAGGCATCAAGGCGCAGCGTTTCGTCACCGGTCGGCGCGATCTGCACTCTGTTCCAAAGACCGTGGCCGGCGTACTGCCAGTAGATGCCGGTGCTTGCCGACTGCGCCAGCGCGTCGCCGCAGCGCGCCGAAAGCTGCCGTCGATTGGCCAGAGTTGCGCGCGCCTCGGCCCGCGCCTGATCAAGGTAAGCACCGGCCTTGAGGCACTCGCCAGCCTTCAGATGGGCTAGAGCCGCGTTGTTCAGGGCCAGATCGCGCGCCGCCTGCAGGCGCTCCTGACTGGCCTCGTCCGCGCTGTTCTGCAGGGCGGTTTCGGCGTAGTCGATTTGTCGACCAAAGCGCTCGACAGCCAACAGATAGTCACCGGCCTCGTAGGCGGCTGTACCAAGCCGATTGCAGCTCGTCACTGAATCGCAATCGGTTCCGGCAGCCAGACCGAACATCAGCAAACTGCTCAACAGCATTGAATTTCTCCTTTGCGACCGCTTGTATCGGCCATCGCGCCACGCCTCGTGAACAGACCTGTGTTATCGCCTCGGGTAGCGATAGCGACCACTGACCGCGTAGTCGAACAGCATGCCTTCTTCGCGCACCCCGCCGCCGATGTTGTGAATTAAAACATTAAGGACAAAGGGGGGGTACCGCATGTCGGACCTCATCAGCGCTGGAGTGGCGTCTGAATGCTCGCGTGGATGAGGTAGCCATGGATTCACAGCGCGCCTCTTGCCGCGATCGGCGCAATTGTAAGTCCGGCAGGCTGCTAGGCGTGTCATACCGCAAGCGGGAGGCGTCGCGCAGCCGGGTGGGTTGGTGCAGCTCGACAACATCTATCTTGGCAGCGAGCGCAACTGCCGAGAGCCACTGACGAAGAACGGTGTCAGGTGGGCGCATTCCAACGCTTTGGACCTATTCGATGAGCAGCGGACCAATCGACCGTTGCCTGAGAGCGCGCGAGGCGGGTGAGGATCGCGTCGGTGCGTTGGTCACCGAGCGCCGCTCGTGCCGCGCCGATCTCAAACAAGGCGTGATCCCATTCAGCACGACGAAGCTGCGCGAGAGCCATGGTGCAGGAGAAGGCGGCGTCGCGAGGGTCGGCGGCGAGGATGGTGGCCAAGTGCTCGATGACCCACTCATGGTCAAACACCCAGGCGGCCCCAATCAGGTTTCCGCTGGTGGTGGGCGAGGCGACCCAGGGGCGAAGCGATAGCGAATAGCGCAGGCGTGCTTCGAGGATGGCCTGATTACTTAGCAGTGCGATGTCCGCGCGAGTCGAGTCGTCAACATCTTGCCGAGGCAGGGCGGCAAGGATGGCTGCGGGATCAACCGCGCCAGTGGCAACGCGTGCGGCGGCGACGGCAAATTGGCAGCGCGTGGCGGTCCCGTTGGCGAGGAAATCGGCAAGCGTCAGACGAACACGCGCTACCCATTCGAGCTCATTGGGGATCAGCGCCCAAAGCTCGGCAAACCAGCCGACACCATCGCCACGCAACGCGTGGTAGCCGGTTTGCGGGCTGCCGTCGGCCGCGAGCGTGAGCTTGAACGGCAAGTCGTCAAGGGTAATTGGCACCTGATGTAGTTCGACAGAATCGAGCATGGCAATTGGACCAAAGGGGGCGGGGTCACTTATCCGATGAAGCCTACAGCTTCCGCGGGCCGTGTCCGCGGCTAGTAGCTGTCGGACTTGAGTCGTAATCGAACTCCTACGCGGATAACGCACTCGGGCGGATGCAGACGTTGTCCAGACTGGGAGTCGCGTGCTCGAGCAGAACTTTCCGGATCGAACGCCGACGCCGCTTTCGCTATTCTCGGGTCGAACATCGTTGGGGACCGCCACTTCTTATGCGGAGGCGGCCACGACCAGCATTCGAACGGAGGCAGACCGCGCGCGCGCAATTCGGAGCGCGTCCAGCTTTCGGTTGCGTGCTGTACCCGCGACAGAAGGAAGGTTGGCTCGGAACTGGAAAAAATAGCTGTCAGTGATGCCCGCCTTTTCACGAATAGAAATCGAAGCGAGCTCACTTCGCGCCCAATGACCTCAGGAGCCTACAGTGCCACTCATCGATCCCGCCGCTCGCACGCTGATCTGTATTGCTTTGTTCGTGTTCGGCCACGCGCACGCGCAGAACCTGTTGCAGAACTCCACGCTCGACGATGACCTTGATGCATGGAGGCATAGTCTGTACGTCAGCCACGTTGACGATGATGGCTGGCCCGCCCTTGGCGCGATGCGTTTCACCAGCGATTTCTGCTGCACCCAAGCAGCCAGCCAATGTGTGCCGGTCACAGGTGGCGCCAGCTACGAACTCGGTGCTGCATTGAAGCGTGGTTCGGAGTATAGGAAGTTCCTATACTTTGGGTGTCCACGTTAGCGCAAGGACGAGCATCAGCACAGCGGGTTGAACGGCCACATCCCCGCCGAAGTCTTCCATGGCCGCGCGCAAGCAATCACGGCTGTCAAACAGACGGCATTGGACAGCGCCTACCAGCGCAATCCGGAGCGCTTCGTCAACGGCGCACCACGCGCCAAAGCGCCGCCACACACCGTATCAATCAACCCGCTACCCGCATCGATCGTGACCCTGCCACATGCACGCGGCAGCAACGAAATAGACCACTCACCACCAGCCATCACGGTGAACCATTGACGGCCAACTTGTGAACTGACTGTCTCAAAGGTGTTGACGCGTTCCGGAACATCAGGACATGGATGCGCGGATGCAGGAAGAAGGCGGCTAGCGTTTTTCAACGTGCGTCAGCATGCCGATTGCTAGCTAGGCACCTGCGGTGTAGCGTGGGCATCCGCCGGGCAGTTTGTCCGAAGGGGAATCGATCATGTCAACTGCTGCTCATGCGCGTTGGTTGGGTGTGATCTGCGGCGTCGTCTGCGCCATTCCTCCTTTGGCTGCGGCTCCCGCGCCACTTGGCGACGTGGCGCAGATCGTAGCCGGCTCGCTGCACACATGCGCACTGGGTAGCACCGGCACGGTCAGCTGCTGGGGCGATAATTCCTTCGGCCAGCTTGGCCTTGGCGAAGATACGGCGCTCACTGCTCGTCCAACCCCGGTGCAAGTGCCGGGACTTGCCGGCATTCGCAGCTTGGCAACGGGATACGGACATACCTGTGCCATTACTGCTGAGCGTGGTGTGGTTTGCTGGGGCTTGAATGATTTCGGCCAAGTCGGCGCTGGCGACACCGGCTTCAGCCACAATGTGCCGGCCGCGGTGCAGGGGCTGCCTGGCCCTGTCAAAGCATTGGCGACCGGGTCGGGTCACAGCTGTGCGCTGTTAGAAGATGGACGCGTCAGTTGTTGGGGTAGAAATGAGCACGGCCAGCTCGGCGACGGCAGCATGGCGTCGCTTCGAGCGACGGCCGGACTGGTCAGCGGCCTGCCGGCAAGCGTGTTGCTGCTGGCTGCAGGCGACGAGTACACCTGCGCCAGCCTGAGCAATGGCGGCGTGAGCTGCTGGGGTGCCAATGGGACGGGCCAGCTCGGCAACAACAGCATGGCTGATTCGTTGCTGCCAACCGCAGTTCAAGGGCTCCCCGGAGGGGTTACAGCGATCGCGGGAAGTGCGCTGGCGACCTGTGCGCTGAGCACGGGCGGTGCCGTGTACTGTTGGGGTTCGCAGTATCCGTTGGGGGCGTTCGATGGCGGCTCGCTAACCGCGCGCCTTTATCCCGACTTCGAGAGCGGTTTTATCGCGATTGACGGCGGCGATTTCCATTTCTGCGCGCTGTCAATCAATGGCAGCGTTCGATGCTTGGGTGACGATGTAGACGGCCAGTTTGGCACCGGCCCACTTGACGGCAGCGCCGGCGCGCAAACCACCATCGATCTCGCTTCGGACGTAGTGCAAATCACCGCCGGAGGCCACCATACCTGCGCACGTGGGCGCAGCGGAATGGCGCAATGCTGGGGCTTGAATCGTGCGGGTCAGCTCGGCATCGACAGCATCAGCCTGCGCATCGTACCGACTCAAGTCACCGGGCTAAACAGCGGCATAAACGCGATCAGCGTCGGCAATCGGCACGGTTGCTCCTTGAGCACGGCCGGTGCCGTGAAATGCTGGGGCTATAACGGGAATGGTGAGCTGGGCGACGGCAGCACCCTCACCCGCCTCAATGCGGTGGGTGTGATCGGGTTGCAGCCAGGGATACGGGCAATCGAATTGGGCAGCGAATCGAGCTGCGTTATCAACGCCGCGCGGCGGGTGCAGTGCTGGGGTGCCAATCATGATGGTCGGCTCGGCAATGGCGGGCAGCAAAACAGTTCGGTGCCCGTCGATGTGATGGGTCTCGGCAATCTGGATGTCTTGGCCATCAGCATTGGCCGCTCGCACACCTGCGCCTTACTCATCAGCGGCGCTGTGCGCTGCTGGGGTACCAATGAGTTTGGACAACTGGGCGACGGCAGCACGACGAATCGGCCCATTGCGGTCCAGGTCACGGGTCTGGAAAGCGGCGTCGCCGCCATTTCAGCTGGCTTCTATCACACCTGCGCAGTGACCACGGCGGGGGCTATGCGCTGCTGGGGCATCAATCAATCGGGACAGTTGGGCGACGGCAGCAACACGGACAGACTAACGCCGGCGGCGGTTGTCGGCCTTTCGGCGGGCGTGGGCAAGCCAGCAGCGGGCGCGCTGCACACCTGCGCTTTGCTGACCAATGGCTCGGTATCGTGCTGGGGCAGCGCCGAGTTCGGCACGGTCTTGGGCGATGGTTCAATCATCGATCGCAACGTTCCTGGCGAAGTGCCCAGTCTGCGCAGCGGCGTGGTCGAATTGGCAGCAGGCTATAGCAACAACTGTGTGCGGTTTGCGGCGGGTTCTGTGCAGTGCTGGGGCCGCAACGTCGGCGACAACACCCAGCTTGCACGGCCACTGCCCACCGACGTCGCCGGCTTGAGTCGAGATATCACCGACATCGACGCGGGCGTCGGTGACCACAGCTGTGCCGTCATTTCCGGCGCAGCCCGCTGCTGGGGCGACAACACATTCGGTCAGATCGGCGACGGCACTACCCATGGCGAAACGCGCGCGATGAGCGTGCTGACCAACGAACTCGTGCGCCGCGTTGTGCCGATTACTGATACGGCCAACGCCGCAAGCAGCGCCGCGCATTTTGATGCCAGTGGCCGCTATGTGGTGTTCGAATCGGATGCCAACAATTTGGTCGTGGGCGACAACAATGGTGCCCGGGACGTGTTTCGCCAAGACCGCGATACGGGCGAGATCATACGGATCAGCGTTGACACCAGCGGTAGCCAGATTGCCGGTGCGGCAAGCGAATCGAGCATCACCGCTGACGCCCAACTGATCGCCTTTGTCGCGCCCGATAGTGCAGTCGGAAAACTCATGGGCGAAGGCGTCACTCAGCGCAAAGCCCGGCAAAAAGAAGGCTCCATGGCGATCTTTTTGCGCAACCTGCTCACCGGCTCCACGCAGCGGATCGCGAGCACGATGATGAGCGGCGGCTCGCCAATGCTCGCCCCGAGTGGTGGCAGCCTTGCCTTCAGCGCGTCGGTGACCGATTCCACACAAGGCGCTGTGGGGCAAGTCAATCTGTTCGTCGTGCCGCTGGGCCGAGCGGGCAACACCGTGGTCCCCGGTATCGTCAGCTGCATCAGCTGCAAGTCAATCAATACGGCAGGCGTCGGCACCGCCAGCAACGCGAATGGGGGCAGCAGCAACGGCGTACTGTCTGCGAATGGTCAATGGCTGGCCTACCAAACGGCGGCCGCCAATGCGGTGTCAGACAGCCCAGCCCCCTGCCCAACCGGAAGTAACCAAGTGATGCTGCGCAATATGTTGACCGGCGCAACGACGCGCGTCAGCCCACCGAGTTCGCTGTCAGCAAACAGCTGCGGCAGCGTCGGCAGTCAAAACCCCAGCATCGACTACGCCGGCCAAACCGTCATCTGGCAAACGGATCAAAGCTTGGCCAACGGCGACAGCAACGGGCTCTCGGATGTCTATGTCTGGCGCGCTGGTCAATCCAGTGTGACGCGCGTGAGTGCCGGCGGCGACGGTGTTGATACCGCCGGTGCGGCAACAGCCCCGCAGATCTCTGGCGATGGTCGCCAAGTGGTGTTCGTCAGCACCGCGTCGAATCACGATCTGGCGTTTCCCGACAACAACGACCGCGCCGACGTGCACAGCGTGAATCTAGCCGATCCGCAGTCGATTCAGCGCCTTTCGCGCACCGCCAACGGCAGCGAAATCAACGCCGCCAGCGCCAAACCCGTATTGAATTTCGACGGCAGCGCGGTCGCTTTCCAAACCACCGCCAGCAACCTCGCATCCGCTCTAGCCGGAAGCTCGACCATCTACGCTCGTAGCAATCCGCAGGCGCAGGCCAAGCGCACGGCAACATGGTGGATTCCGGCTGAAACCGGCTGGGGCTTGACCGTCTTCGATCAGGGCAGCGTGCTGGCTCCTGCGTGGTTCACCTACGACACCGATGGCGAGCCCACCTGGTTTCTGATTGGCGGCGCGTTTCCACAAGCCGATGGCAGCTTCCGCGGCGATGTTTTACGTCTGCGTGGCACGCCTTTTGATCAGATCAACGGACCCGCTACGCAGTCCGTCAATTCGGCTGGCACGGTCGTGATGACATTTGCTGGCGAAAGTCGACTGCAGTTTGCCTACACCGTTGATGGCTTCAGTCAAAGCAAAACGCTGGTGAAATTTCCGTTTGGCACGCGCAATTTCGGCTGCAGCACAACGCCGACCGCCTCCCGCAAAACCGCCACCAACTACACCGACCTATGGACAGGGGCCGGCGACAGCACCGGCTGGGGCCTGAGCTTGCTTCACGTAGACGACGGGCTGTTCGGCGCTTGGTACACCTATGACAGCGACGGCGAAGCGGTGTTTTTTGTCATTGTTACCAGTCGTCAGGCCGACGGCAGCTTCACTGGAACCATATTCCGCCAGCGCAACGGAACGCCGTTCTCTGCGATCAATGGCGCTCCGCCCAGTCTCGCGAGTGACGTCATTGGCACTACACGATTTGTCTTCAACGATGGCGAGTCGGCCAGCTTCAGCTACACCGTCGGTACGGTTACGCAGACCCGAATGATTGCCCGGCTGCTGGTCGGAACGGAGGCTCAACAGTGCCGATCGACTGATGCGGCGGGCAACTGACAGCGGATCTTCAGCGCTGCCGCGTATTACACTATTCGCGCGTGTTCAACGGTTCAATGAAAGCAGCCGCGAGCGTCTGGGCCGTTGATCGCAAAAGACTGGTGTTGACCTGCAGCGTGAGAGTATATTCAACTCAAACGCCCTTTTCGAACACTCTGGCGAGTAGGCGGTGGTCGCGCAAGCGCTGGTTTGGGCGCGGATCGGATGTTCGTGAGTGGAATTTCGGCATCGCGGGGGGCGCGCCGCCTCGCCGTCGGTGGCCATTTCTCGCCGATTTCCGGCAGCGGGCCGAGCCCGCCGGCCGCAATCGCTGCCGCCAATACTTGAACGTCCAGCACTTCAAGCCGTGCCGCCGGCAATAACCCGCCCGCGTCGAACCGCTCGCCTCGCACGCTAGAACATGCGCTCCCCAAAACGCCCTCGACTGTCTCTCCGCCATCGTCGCTACTCCATTCGAAAGGAGCAGCAGGCTGCGTCAGGTCGCCGGTGAAAAAGTAGGTGTCGTCAGCGGGCGGTTACCGTATTGCCAACACACTGACCATCGTTTGCCAGCAGCATTGACCAGCTTCGGCAGACAATCTGACCAGCCTCGCCGTCGGAACTGCCCATTGCTGGCGACAGCCTGACCGGTAACTATCGACCCATAACGGTCACACACCTGCGCCGCGAGCACTGAGAAAGCGGTCATTCGCAGGCGACCCCGTTGGGCGCGGCAGACGGCCTGCCATCGACGCAGCCCCGAATGACATTAAGTGCGAACAACGACCGTCGCAAAGTCGACGATCGCCGTCGATCAATGAGCTGGCCGCATCCTTGCTTGACGTGCTCCCTCAACTCGCCTGGATGCGGCGCGCGCCGAAGGTCTCCTCCAGCGCCTCAACGCATGCGCTTCGGGCGGAACCAGCGCGTTCATCAACCGGGCTTGCCTCCGGGGAGCGGGGTCTCGGACAACAGCAACAGGTAGGCGATTTCCTACGCTGCGCCGCGCCGATGTCCTACCCGTGCACGGGGCAAACGCCGATGGGCGGCGATGAGGCCGCGCGAAACACTGTGCAGCCGTCGATGCACAGGAGCGCTTCGTGCTGCGCCTCACCGCACTGGAGGGACGCACAACGCCGCTCGTTGCCAGCACCGCACCGACCGCGCTGCCGGCCGCGCCGACCTATGCTCGCCATGTTTCCGAGCGCACGCTGCTGTACGCGCTGGTGCAGGCGCACTACCCGGATTTGATTGCGCGTCTTACGGCAGAAGACCGCTCGCTGCCGGAGACCGTGCGCGAGGAGTTCGAGGCGTTCCTGCGCTGCGGCGTGCTCGACCACGGCCTCCTGCGCGTGGTGTGCGAGCAGTGCCATGCGGACAAATTCGTCTGGAACGAATTTGAACAGCCGTAGGCTGGCCCGAAGGGCGTAGGGCAGGAAGCCCGGAGTAGCGGCTGCTGGCGTTCTCCTGCAAGAAGCGCGGCCCTTCGACAAGCTCAGGACAGGCTTCTGCCCGAGCTGCGGCGCACGCCGCATGGCCGAGAGTGCGCGGCACCTGGTGGAGGAGGTGTTCGGCCCGCGGCCGGTGCGGCAATGGGTGCTGAGTGTCCCGGTGCCGTTACGCTTCCTGCTCGCCAGCAAGCCCGACGCCATCGGCCCTGTGCTGGGCATCGTGCATCGCGTGATCGCAGGATGGTTGGCGGATCAAGCGGGCGTTGACCGCGCCAGCGCGCAGTGCGGCGCGGTGACACTGATCCAGCGCTTCGGCAGCGCGCTCAACCTCAATATCCACTTTCATATGCTGTGGCTCGATGGCGTGTATGAGAACGTCGAGCAACCACAGCGCAAACCGCGCCTGCATCGCGCCCGCGCGCCCACGTCCGCGCAGTTGACGCACCTGGCTGAGAAGATCGCGCACCGTGTGTGCCGTCACCTGGCGCGCCAGGGCTGGCTTGAAGGCGAGGACGAATCTGCTTTCCTGTCAGATAGCGCCGGCTGCGACGACGGCCTGGACGCACTGCGGATGAGTTCGATCACCTACCGCATTGCCACCGGCAAGCAAGCCGGGCGCAAGGTGGCGACGCTGCAGACGATCGCCGCCGATAACGGCTCGCCCGAAGGCGATGCCGGCAAGGTCGGCGGCTTCTCGCTGCATGCGGGCGTGGCCGCCGAGGCGCACGAGAGCCAGAAGCTCGAGCGCCTGTGCCGGTACATTGCACGCCCGGCGATCAGCGAGAAGCGCCTATCGATCTCGCCGCAGGGCAGGGTGC
>Ga0163147_10006984_pt1 | contig 13002 bp, 6 predicted proteins | sample OliLakLV19MP6G1_FD_148597 | JGI IMG/M metagenome (GOLD analysis project Ga0163147, IMG submission 148597) | Freshwater microbial mat bacterial communities from Lake Vanda, McMurdo Dry Valleys, Antarctica- Oligotrophic Lake LV.19.MP6.G1 | ecosystem: Environmental > Aquatic > Freshwater > Lake >...
GGCGGTCATAATCGCTTGCATCCGCACCAAAACATCATCCATAAACACATAATTGAACACTTCATCCCATGTGACCAACCACTCATAATCACTCAAGGCAGAGGTGGCATCGGCACGCGCATCAAAGATAATACCGCGCAAATAGCGCCTGCTCCCCGTTTGCAACACATCCAACGCCCGATTAATGGCGGTGAGCGCATCGTTTAGATTGCCCAATGCCAAATGCGCCCGCGCCCGATATTCATCCGCCACAGGGATTAAATCGGCGGGTAAACCTGTTCCCACCCGATTGAGCAAACCCAATGCCGTGCTAAACGACTCGGTATCGGTGGGGTCTGTGCGGTCTATCAAAATCCGCGCCAAATACAAATTGACCTCGCTATCACTCACCGCGCCAGAACCGAGCAAAAGTGCCGCATCGGTCTCTACTGTGTCATAATCGCCAGAGGCATACGCCATACGCATCCGTTCTACACGCACAAGAATATCATCGCGCAATTCCAGCGATTGGGTTAGGTCGCTTAGGGCGGCAACAAAACGCCCCACATTGATATACAACTGCGCCCGTGACAAATAAATATCTGCCACCACGTCACGCTTGCCCCCAATTTGCAGGGCAAGGTCATATACACTCAAAGCAAGGTCACTATTGCCCTCTGCTTCACGCGCATTACCCAATTGCCGAAAGGCTTCTGCGCTATTTTGCAGATAAAACAAAAAGTCTTGGCTATAAATCACAGCGCGACCAGGGTCATCCAGCGCAATTGCCGCTTCAATCCGCAAACCGTGTCCACGTTCAATAAATGGATTGAGATAGGTTGCTAAATAGCCCTGATATTCTCCCAAATCATACGCCGTGAGTGAACCTGCCAGATTACCTTCTAGCCTCAAGCGTCGTGCTTGTGCCAAATAGACCTCCCCTTTTTGGATGACCAGCGACACATTCGCCTCTAGTCCCTGAATTTGTTGGGCGGCGGATAATCTGGCAATGGCATCGCTATAACGGCGTTCCAATACAAAGGCATCTGATAAGGTGACATAAGCATCTACAAAGGTCGGAATGTCGGTGAGGATGGCTTCTGACCGTGTTTTGATGAGTGCCACTAGCCGATTGACCTCATTGGTCAACCCACGAGCTTGGGCGTTTTTGGCTTGTTGAATAAATACCCGTGCAAAACCCAAATTGATGATAGGGGCATATTGACGGGCATCATCCCGCGAGATGACATTAGACCCAGTGGTATTATTGATGCGCGTCTCTGCCTCAGTCAATATGGCGATGGCGCTATTAAAATCGCTTTGCTGAATATATGCCAATGCTTGGAGATAAGCAGGGTATGGATTAAACAAATTTCCCATCCGTGCCTGTTCTGTAGAGGCGAGTGGCAAGGCAACCTCTGGCTGATTATTTTGCAACGCGACCACCGATGTCGACAGGGCACTATTGAGTTCCACCGCCAAATATACGGGGGTGGGCAAGGGTGTGCGTTCTTCTACACCTGTGGGCCACGCCACCAATGCCAATGGGGCGGCGGGGGTCAGCGATGGGGTAAAAGTCGGTTCTACCGTAAAATCTTTGGTCGGTGATGGTGTCGGTGTGAATCCGGGTGTATTGGTTGGGGTATTGGTGGGTGTGGATGTTGGCAGGCGTGGCGTTGGCGATGCCCCAAAGAGTACCAGTTGAATATCTGGGCTATTGCTCACGGCAAATAGGGCAAATCCAAAGACGATTACCATAAATGTGGCGACTGCCGCCCCAATTTGCGCCCGCAACACCACAATCTCGCGCTCCCCTGCCCGATTTTTGCTCTTGCTCACCCACTGCACTTTTTTCGGTGGGATATTTTGGGCATCGTATTCTTGGAGCAATTGCGCCAGCACCGCCTGATTTTGGGCGGTTTTTTCGGCAGTTGGGATGGGGATATTGGCATCGGCAGTAGATTCGCCAGCCTCATCATCCGCCAGCGATTGTGACAAAGACCCCCGTTGTGGGACAAGTTGGGTGGGGTCCACGCCAAAGGCACGTACCGCCTTGAGCGCCATTTCGTTATTGGGATTAATTTCGAGTACCTTTTGCAGACATAAGAGGCGCTCTTTTTTCTCTTTTAGCACACTTGCCAGCCACAACCAACCATTTTCGCTATTGGGATTGAGCCGTAGCGCATTTTGGAGCAGTTTTCGGGCTTCATCTTTATTACCAGCTTTCGCCGCCTGAATCCCACGTTCCTCTAATTCACGCGCTTTATCATCGGACATGGTGCGTCATCCTTTTTCATTGTAGCCTCAATATTCCTATTTTACCCATTTATTGGGATAAATTCACTAAAATCATTTTATTGGGGTGCATTTCAGTTTAGGGGCATTATAGTGTATATTCGTATATCACGTTCCGCCTATGGCTCAAAGCCCTGGGCTAGTCGCCTTTGAAGCCCACTGAAGGGGCTTATTTTTATCCGATTTTGAGGATAAAAGACTGTTTTGGGGTGGTTTTTAGCGCCTTTAGTGTAATACTGCTAAGTTAAGGTTTTTTATCCCCACCCCAACCCCTCCCCAAAAATTGGAGAGGGGCTAAAATCTCGCCTAGAAACGGTTTTCTCCCCCTTTCTCCACGTAGTGGGGTGTAGGGACACGATATATCGTGTCCGATGGGGGGATAGGGGATGTTTTTAAGGTGCTAACTTAGCAGTATTAGCCTTTAGTGCGCTTACAAGTTTTTTTGTCTAGCTGGATGCTTTGAGCATCTAGCGTAAAGCTCTCAATTGAAATGCGCCCATTTTATTGGGGTATATTTCATAGTGAGGGCGGATGTAGGGACTTGATACATCCAATACCGTCCCTACACACCTGTAATCGGTTTGGGGTCGTAGGGACGCGCTATAGCGCGTCCGAAAACCGTTACACCATTAGGGGGCTGGCTCAATAAAATATTGGCTGGTAGTGCCTTCTGCCACCCACCCCACAACCCCATCATCTAAACGGATTTGCCACCATGTGTAACCATCCACACATTGATGACCGCCAATAATGGCAAAACGGGCATTTTCTGGAAGAATCCGCGAGACGGGGAATGTCGTCCCTGCCGATTGGCGCACATTCACGGGTCCCGTATTAAACACGGTCACACGCCCATTGATACCACTCCGCACAATGCTCACAGGAGACCCCGCACATAATACAGTCGCCCCAACCGGGATGACAATATTGCTGGTGGGGACTGCGACAGGTGTCGTAGAAACAACGGGTGGCGGGGCGATAGTGGTTGTCGCATCGCTAGTGACCAATGTGGTCAAGCCGAATATCGCACTAAATGGTTGCGCCCACAAAATGCTCGGCTCACCACCCATTGGCGGGAGTATGCCGATATTGGTGGGGGTTGTGCCATTCTGATGCCATGTCACAATAAAGGTATCAAACCCTTCTGCGATAGTCACAGCACCATTGCTCACACCCACCAACATGCCATAGCCATCGGATAATTGGGCGAATGGTGTGGCAGGTGTAGCAAGGGTATAAATGCCCCAACGGGGTACATCAACATTATTCTGAAATAAGAAGGCAATTTGTGTCCCGCCCGTTATCCACCGCGCTCCAAACATATCATATTCGCCAGTGGTCAACAATTGTTGTGGGGTCATCACGGTGCCAATAGGCAACCCCCGCACAATCACATTATTAGACGGGAACATGCCGTCAGATGGCAAAGCGGGTAAGGCTGGCTCATTATTGGTATAGACGATACTGCCATCGGTGGGGAGTATGTCGGTTGATACACGGTTATAAGGGCTAACCGTCGCCACATTGGTAGCAGGATTCCACGCCAACGCGGGATAGGTAAAAGACCCACCAGCAAATTGATAAATCAACTGAAAGTGGATATTACCCAAGTTATCCCAATAGATGACATTGGGGCGGAATGAACCAAATCCACCGCTAATCGCTTGTGACACCTCCACCGATGGCGCGACAGTAATAGCGGCGATTTCGGTGTGGCGGATTTGTCTAGTGATTGCGCCTGTGGCGAGTTCGATGACCATCACGCGCCATTCATTAAATTCTGGCGAATCTGACCGTGCGATACTCACCGCCACCGATGTCGAATCTGGCGAGAAAATATACGTAGAGCCACCCGACGACAGATAAAAATCAATCCCTGCGCCCAATTCCACATTATCTATAGGATTGAGGGGGATTCCCCGAATTGCGCCTGTGGAAAAATCGTAAATGGAGAGGGTTGGTGTGTTAGGAGAGATTTTCACGGCTTGCACCAAATAACGCCCATTCCGTGAGATGCTCATCCGCAAATTTTCTGATGCTATGACTTCATTGGGCAGGCGTGGGCGGTTGATGGTCGCCACTTCCCCAGTCTGATTAAACAGTGTGAGCCTATCGGCTGTGGGCAAATAAAACCACACATGCCAGGGGGCGGGTGTGATGGCGATGACGCTCGATGCGACAGGCGCAGGCGGCAATGCCGTCAACACATTCACCCCATTTTCGAGGCGTACCAATGGCAGACCCCCTGCCCCGCACAACACCAAAATTGTGCCGTCACCGTTCACCCGATAATCGTAAGTTTGTCCCTCATAGGTGATACTATATTTTAGATACCGATTGGGTGTCGAGGCATAACTAACCCCTGGTGCAGGGCAATCGAAACCCGCATTGCTATTGATAACTTCTTCCCAACGCCACGCATCGAGAAATTGTATCGGTGACGATAATCCCAAATACCCCGTTAGATGTGCCAATATCTGGTTATAACGGTCTGTGATGCGGTCTTGGGCGAAGCTCATCCCACTCACGCTCACCATAAATAGTGAAATGAGCAGGCTCAAAAAAATTAATTTGCGTTTCATAGTCTTTATCCTTCTTTGTCAACATGAATATTGCGTTTCCTTAAGGTTATTGCATTTATGGGTGTTTTAGCAAGCGGTGGATTATGAAATCTCAATTTTAGCGTAGAATAGTAGAAAGAATTTTATTATCCAGAGGAGATTTTCCCCATGCGGACATTCCAAAAGGTTCTATGTGTCCTGATACTTATCATAACCAACACAGTCATTATATCGGCGCAAAGTGAGTTTAGCACCCCACCCTACGACATCGGCAACCACACCCTTATAGACCTATATATCAACCCCACCACAGGCGATGATAACAACGATGGAGTATCACCAGAAACGGCATTTTTATCGCTGGCTACCGCATGGCGCACAATCCCCATGGGCGAAACACTCACCACGGGCTATCGGCTCAATTTGGCAGACGGGATATATCCAGAAAATCTGCTCCCGTCTTATTGGGAATCGCGCTATGGCACAGCCCAAGCCCCGATTATTATTCAGGGTGCAGGGGCAAATACCCTCTTGGCGGGGAATATCAATGTCTACGATACCTACTATATTTATTTTCTAAACCTAACGATTAGCTATGGAGCAGATGCCTTTCACTGCGAATTATGCGACCACTTGCTCATCCGCGATGTAACGATGATTGGGTCAGACCCAGAAGGCTATAACACCCGCGAGACGCTTAAGGTCAATCAGTCACAATATGTCTATATCGAAAATAGCGATATTAGCGGGGCGGGTGATAACGCCATAGATTTTGTGGCGGTGCAATATGGGCATATCCTCAACAATCGGGTGCATAATGCGGGGGATTGGTGCGCGTATGTCAAAGGTGGCTCTGCTTATATTCGCGTGGAAGGCAATTTATTTTATGATTGTGGCAATGGCGGATTTAGCGCGGGACAAGGCACAGGCTTTCAGTTCATGACACCCCCATGGCTTCAATATGAGGTGTATTTTATCACCATCGTGAACAATATCGTTACAGACGCTTATGGCGCGGGGATTGGGGTTCAGGGTGGGTATAATGTGCTGGTGGCATACAACACCCTATACAACATCGGCGCACGGAGTCATTTATTAGAAGTGGTCTATGGCAGTCGGTCATGCGATGGTCAAATTGGCGACACAGACCGCATCCGTTGTGCGGAATATCTCGCTATGGGCGGATGGGGGACAGAAGTCGTGGACGATGGCGACAATTATGTGCGTATCCCCAATAAAAATGTGTATATCTACAACAATATCCTCTGGGGAAGCCCAAGCCCAGACCAACATTTCTGGATTCCCGCGCCCTATTCTGGTGCATCACAAGCGGGGTCTGGCTTGCCCGATGTGATTGTGACAGACGAAAATTTGCAAATTGGCGGGAATATCATCTGGGATGGTGAAGTGGGGCATTATATGGGGGTAGAATATGAGGCGGGGTGTGGCGATGATAATCCCACCTGTAATTTGACACAACTCCTCGCAGATAACACCATCAATAGCCTCATGCCAAGCCTCATTGCACCAGCAGACGGGCAATTTGGGCGCACACCCGATGGCAATGTGTGTTCGGCTAATACCTATCAAATTCCCGCCTTCCCATCGGATGATTTGCCCGCCGATATACCCGCAGGCGATTTTAATCCGCAAGCATCACTTCCCGTCACTTGCGCGGGGATATGGTCAGGGACAGACAACTCGGAATAGACATAGGGCTTGGGGTTTCACACACCCGTAAGGCTACCCCCACCGTTTATGATGGACGGTGGGGTGTTTTTTATAAAACACCTTTCAACCCCTTACATTTTGTAAGGGGTTGAGGCAAAAAACAAGATAATTATTAATCTGTGGCTGATAGTCGCGCTTTACGCTAGAGCATGTTACTATTTTGCAAAAAGGGCATTTATTGGGCAATTCTAGCATTATTCTAGGGTGGCTATACGAGGCTAACGCCTCTAATCCGCCCGTACATTCCCCCCAATCATTATAACTGTACGGGACGATTAGCACGCAGTGCATATATCGTCCCTATGCCCCACCATTCGCTTATTGCCCAAGCGACAAAAAAATGATTTGGCATTGTGCGTTGATAAATCCAAGCGATAATAGGATTTTATAAGTTTTAGCCAATGAGAAGGACATCAACATGAAGCGAATCGGCTTAATCGGTGGTATGAGTTGGGAATCATCTTTGCTCTATTATAAACTCATCAATGAGGGTATCCGCGCACAGCTTGGCGGATTTAATAGCGCCGATTGTGTGATGCACTCGGTCAATTTTGCTGAAATCGAAGCCTTACAACATAGTGGGCGTTGGGACGAGGCAGGGATGCTATTGGCAAAATCGGCACAAAATTTACAACAAGCGGGTGCAGACTGCATTGTCTTATGTACCAATACCATGCACAAGGTGGCGGATGCCATTTGTGATGCGGTATCGCTCCCCTTCATCCATATTGCCGATGCCACGGCGGATGCCATCCGTTTGGCAGGTTATACACAAGTCGGTTTGCTTGGCACACGCTTCACGATGGATGAAGATTTTTATACAGGTCGTTTGACCAATAAGCATGGTTTAACCGTCTTGTTGCCAGATACACAGGGGCGACAAATCGTTAATCGTATCATTTTTGATGAACTGGTGCATGGGGTTATCACAGAGGCATCGCGGAATGCGTATATCCAGCAGATTGAATCACTGGCAAAACAAGGCGCACAAGCCGTCATTTTGGGATGTACCGAAATTGGCATGTTGATTCAGCCAGAACATAGCCTCATCCCCACATTCGATACAACCATCGTTCATGCGGCATCGGCAGTTGCTTTTGCATTGACGTAGGTTTAACCCCTTTAGCGCAATTGCAAATTTTCAACCTCTTACAAATTGTAAGAGGTTGAGGCAGAAAAGCAAGATGATTCTTAATAAATATTGGTTATTTTGTGTTGTTTTTCTTAGGGAGTAATGGTTTTTCCGTGACTAAATCATAACCCACTGTTTCGCTGAGTTCTTTTGCTTGTTTATAAAAAAGACGTGCCACTTCCCAAACAATATTCATAGCAATCGTTAGGGTCACAGTCTCTGCCTCATTTAATCTCTCACTAGCCAGTTCTTCTGCTAAACGGGTATAAATAAGCGCATATTTGCCAAAATGGTCGCGTGGATTTTCTTTTGGTGTAATTTCTAAATCTTGGCGTAATTGTGACGCAGTACGACTCCATAGCCCTTTATACAGTTTATCGGTTGTTTGGGCATACATGGTGGGCAAAGCATCAATCACTGCGTTTTTAAGTGCTTCCACAAACCGTTTACGTGTGACAATACCTTCAATCCGCAGGGTAATCCAGCTATCGGGCTTGCCAATGGTGCGATACTCTTCTACTACACGGTCAAAAGAACGAAATAACCCCAATTCGGGGTCTTGCGTTTCTTCTAATCGTTCTGCGCCAACTTTTGCCAACCATATTTTAAGGGGTTCTGCTTTTGGAGATGGAATAGATTGAATAAGGCGTAATGCCTCTTCGGTGTTAACGATATCGGTAAGGCGCATTTTGCTATCATCAGCCAGTAGTTTTATCTTTTTTACATTCAAGAGGGTTTCATTCCCTTCTTTTTTTAGGCGACCTTTTAAGACATGATAATAATTTTGTGAGCCTTTTTTGTCTAAATCAAGCAATATATGGATAATATCAATAACACTGTAATACCATTCGCCGTTATGCCATTTTTTACGAATGTTACTACCATCAATGTGTATGTGAGGGGTGATGTCTGACATTTTTACAACTCCTTCAACTGTCTTATATTTCAAGCTACTTGAATTTTAAGACAGTTCAGTTAAGAAAGCAAGCAAACTATCCTAATGGCATATTTTGGTCTGTTAAATTTATTCAAAAAGTGGCGTATAATAGATACTGCGATTGTTGCCAATAAAGTAGGACACTTCACATGACCAGAAAAAACTATGTCTACCCTTTTACCGCCATTGTTGGTCAGGAACGCATGAAACGCGCCCTCATCCTCAACGCCATTGATATGCGAATTGGCGGGGTATTGATTCGGGGTGAACGTGGTACGGGCAAATCTACCGCCGCCCGCGCACTTGCCGCCCTGTTGCCAGAAATAGAAGTCATTGCCGATTCACCCTTCAACGATGACCCCCGTCACCCCGATGCGTGGTCAGATATTAGCCGTGAACGGTATGGGGATGGCACAACACCCCCACCCATAGAACTGCGCCAAATTCGGTTTATAGACCTCCCCGTGAGCGCCACAGAAGACCGTGTGGTCGGCACACTCGACATCGAAAAAGCCATCCAACGCGGAGAACGGCATTTTGACCCTGGTGTGTTGGCATCTGCCAATCGTGGCATTTTGTATGTGGATGAAGTGAATCTGCTCGATGACCATGTGGTAGATTTGCTCCTCGACAGCGCCGCAATGGGTGTTAATGTGGTAGAGCGCGAAGGCATTAGCTTTAGCCATCCTGCCCGCTTCATCCTCATCGGCACAATGAATCCAGAAGAAGGCGATTTGCGCCCACAATTATTAGACCGTTTCGCCTTATCTGTAGAAGTGCATAGCATCAATAGCCCGTGGGAACGCATGGACATCGTAGAACGCCATATCGCGTTTGAGACCAATCCAGAAGCCTTCCGCAAAGCGTGGGCTGAATCGGAAAAAGCACTCGGTGAGAAAATTGCCACTGCGCGGGAACTCGTTGACCGCGTGGGCTATACCAAGCGTAATCTAATGATGATTGCCACCATGACCAGCAATATGCAGATAGACGGACATCGCGCCGATTTGGTCATCCTAAAAGCCGCCCGCGCCCACGCCGCCTATGAAGGGCGTGACCGTATCAGCCGAGAAGATATTCTGATGGCAATTGAATTGGCAATCCCCCACCGCCTTAAACGCGGACCGTTTGCCGATGCCTATGTGAATATGGAATCGCTCGCCACTGAATATGACCAAACCGAAGCCACCCTTGAAGAAGGTGATGAAGGCGAAGTTCAACAAGGCGAAAACAGCAATCAACAAACCGATAGCAAAAAAAAAGCCAAGAAGTAGGTGAGACTGGCGAAGAATCTTCGCCCGATATTAACCAAAGCCAGCCTTCCCCCCAAGATGCGTTTCAACAACAAGATGCGAATTGGTGGGAAGGTGGCAAAAAGGTAGACCCTACCCAAGAATTTGCCGCCAGAAAACTCAATACCCCTCTGGATAAACTCACCCGCAAAAGTAGCGGACGGCGTTCTTATACGCGCACAGACCGCAAACGGGGGCGCTATGTCCGTTCTCGTCCTGCGGGCGATGATATGACCGACATCGCGTTTGATGCCACCCTCCGCGCCGCCGCACCATATCAGATTCAACGAGAAGCTGAAAAAAAGGCACGGGGTATGGCGTATGCGCTCAATAAAAGTGACCTCCAACGCAAAGTGCGGGTGCGCCGTGCCTCTAATCTAATTTTATTTGTGGTGGATGCCTCATGGAGCATGGCGGTATCGGAGCGCATGAATGCCACCAAAGGCGCGATTATGTCCCTGCTAACCGATGCCTATCAACGCCGTGACCGTGTAGGGTTGATTGTATTCCACAAAGACCGCGCCAATTTGGTCTTATCCCCCACCAATTCGGTGACATTAGCAAAGCAGGCGCTAGTGGATGTGCAAGTTGGCGGAAAAACGCCCCTCTCGGCAGGATTGCTCATGGCATACGAAACCACTAGACGCGAAAAATTGCTCCATCCCGATATTATGCCCCTCATCATCCTACTCACCGATGGCGCGGGGAATGTTTCGATGAGCGGAGATATTCCGCCACAAGATGAAGCGCATCGCATTGCACGGCTCATCAAAGAGGAAAATTATAGCAACGTGACAATTAACATGGAGCATGTCGCCTTTGACCAAGGGCTGGCGGCAAAACTCGCAGAAAAATTGGGCGGTCCGTGTTATTCGTTGGGGCAACTCAAAGCGGAGACCTTGCTAGAGACAGTACGCGCAGAAATCGGCAATCGGTGATTTGAGAGGATATGGTGCTTACCCCAACAGCACCATATCTTTTTCAGCTAAACCATAAAGATGTGTTACAAACAAGTCTATGGCTTTATCGGTTCTGGTGATATATTCATCCAATTCTACCCTGCGATTGCTATCAGTGCTATGCAATTTGGCATAATCAGCATGAAGTATCAATTGTGTTTTAACCAGTTCTATTAGCTTGGTTCTTTGGTCATTAGTGGCGTTAGGGATCGGCATTTTTTCCATATATTGGGTTTTCCAACGGAGTGACCCACTTAATGCACGACAGACCACATGCGCCGAGATGTGTGTGAATAGGGTAGAATTGAAGATTCCCAACAGATAATGATAATCATCTAGTGATAACCCACTAATCATGAATAGCGTGGCATTCAAATAATGATTACCTAAATCTAAAGTAAATTGCCCACGCTTGCCAACTTCTGGATACACAATTTTAGGGGTTTCAAATTCGGGATAATAAGCTGTTGTATCTTGAATTTCATACCACTGATATGTCCCACTTTTACGTCCGCCCCATTCTTGGCTATTATCATAAGTATCGGGTTTGGGCATTAATTTATCTTTATATCGTTCCAAATGAGCCAAAATAGCAGGATAACTGGTAATATCTATGCCACGCCGTGCGAAAATGATAAATTTTTGCGTGACTGGGGGCGCGTAACGCAACTCTTTACGTTTATCTACTGTGAGGTAGGGTTTAATAATTTCCGCGCTATTAGGGTCTTGTCGAATGAGCAAATCACGGGTTTGCTTGTCAATTACAAAGGCTTTATCATAGCCTGTTTTAATGCCCCAATGAATTTTAATTTTTGCGATTTCGCGCAATGGTGTGCCAACCAAAAGTAGCCTTGAAAATAGCAACTGGGCATCATCTTTGGCTAATGTCCAACCATCCAAACGCAAATAACTTCTCTCGATAAGATATTGGTTTGCAGAGATAAATTCTGGATTGCTAATTTGAGTAGCGGGCTTTTCTTGATGGGTATATTCATTTTTTCTTTTTAATTCATTATCTGATGAGCGTATGAAGGCTTGTGGGTCTATTGCATAAAAGGCTTCAGTAGCAGGTGCATTTTGCAAAAAGAGCAAACAGGCGTTGACATCTGCATTTGGAAAAACAGGCGATGTTCCAAAATCAATAATTTGATTGATAGTGAAACCGCCTAAAAATCTGCGTAAAGGTTTTCCATAATTAGCACAAAGCCACTTGTTGGGCAAGATATAACCCAAGTATCCATCTGATTTGAGAAGTGATAACCCGCGCTGGATAAAATACACATATAAATCTGCTGTACCTGCATAGACATCTGGATAAGTATCTCTGACATGATTCTTAAAATCATCACCGAGTGTTTCTTGACGAACATAAGGTGGATTGCCGATAATGACATCAAATCCACCTTCATCGAAAATATCTTTAAATGCAAATTGCCAGTCAAAGTTATCAGGTATATCTTTATTGTCTGTTACAAGGCTATTGCCTACTTTTATATGAGGTAATTCTGGCAGACGGTGACGCTCATAACTTGCCCTTAGTAACAAGTTGAGGCGTGTAACCTCAGTTGCTTGTTCATCCAAATCTACCCCATACAAATTCTCAGTTAAAATATGCTGACGGCGTTCTTGTTCATTGGGGATAGCCGTCTTAAAATAGTCATATAAGAAATCGAATGCTTCTATTAAAAATGAGCCACTCCCACATGCAGGGTCTAATACCCGAATTTTAAGCGGGTTTGGATGGTGCTTGAGGGCTTCGCCTAATGTTTGTTGGACAATATATTTGACGATAAAAAGCGGTGTATAATAAATTCCTTGTGATTTACGCTTAATGCTTTTGAGGGTATGTTTTCCAGAAGGATCTTGTGCCTTAAAACTCAGATATTGCTCATAAACAGCCCCTAGAATATCGGCGCTAATAACTTCAAAATCATATTTAACAAAATCTGTATTACTGCCATAAAGCCCTTTGATAATATGGGCAATGGTTGTTTTGAACTCAATTTCATCTACGAGCGATAGCTTAAAGAGATTTGAATTATAATTCTCGCGGAAATCTTTGAAGAGCCTCTGTAAATCTTGATTGAATCTTTTTTCGCTCTTTTCATCTTTTACC
>Ga0163147_10006985_pt1 | contig 13001 bp, 10 predicted proteins | sample OliLakLV19MP6G1_FD_148597 | JGI IMG/M metagenome (GOLD analysis project Ga0163147, IMG submission 148597) | Freshwater microbial mat bacterial communities from Lake Vanda, McMurdo Dry Valleys, Antarctica- Oligotrophic Lake LV.19.MP6.G1 | ecosystem: Environmental > Aquatic > Freshwater > Lake >...
CCCGTAGAAGCGCCCGTGGCGATCCGGGTGTTTGGAGAAAACCTCGACACCCTCCGCCACGTAGCCGGACAAGTGGAAAACCTGCTGTCTGAAACCGAAGGAACGATCTATGTGGACAACCCGATCTCGACAGTCAAGACCGATTTGCAGGTCATCATCAACAAAGACAAAGCCGCCACGCTCGGCATCCCGGTCGCAGATATTGACCGCATGGTGCGCCTCGCCATCGCGGGCTTGAACCTCGGCACATTCAGCGCAAAAGCCGACGGAGAAGATTACAACCTGAACGTAACGCTGCCTAAAAACGGCACTTTTGCCTCACTCGACGCGCTTGAGAATCTGTACATCAACAATGTACTCGGCACGGCCATCCCGCTTAACCAGGTCGCGGAGGTCCAATTCAAACCTTCGCCCAACTTCATCCCGCACTATGACAAAGACCGGATGTCGGCCGTGACCGCCTTTGTAAAAAGTGGCTTTTTCGCCACCGACATCAACGTTCAGGTGGGTAAAAAACTGGCCGCCATGAAATTTCCGACAGGATATTCCTACAAAATGGCGGGCGAAGTGGAAACTGCCGAGCGGTCGTTCGGAGGTCTGGGCCCGATCATCCTGCTCACGGTTTTTGGTTTGCTGGCCGTGCTGATCCTGGAGTTCAAAACCTTCCGCAGCACCATCATCGTGCTGTCGGTCATTCCGTTGGGCATCATCGGTGCCATCCTGATGCTGCTGGCGACGGGTTATCCGTTCTCCTTCACGGTGGTAGTGGGCCTCATCGCGCTCATGGGCATCGAGGTAAAAAACTCCATCCTGCTGGTGGATTTCACGAACCAACTCCGGGCGGAGGGTCGGGCTTTGGACGATGCGATCCAGGAAGCCGGCGAGATTCGTTTCGTGCCGATTTTGCTGACTTCGCTCACGGCCATTGGCGGCCTGCTGCCCATCGCCGTGGAGGAAAACCCACTGTACTCGCCGCTGGCGTATGTGCTGATCGGCGGGTTGATTTCTTCGACCTTGCTCTCGCGGATTGTGACGCCAGTGTTGTATAAGTTGCTGGCGCCGAGCGTGGGGTGAGCTTTGTTGGCGAGGAGGCCACAACAGCAAAAATCCGTTTTTATCTGTCCAATCCGCGTCCCGTTGTTGTCATGTTTCGCAAGTTGCTTCTGAAGAAACTTCTTGCTCAACCGCACCCGCAACAACAATGGGACACGGATTGGACAGATTAGACGGATGAAAAAACGGATTTTTAGAGCGGCGATCCACCACCACGCATCGGTTCGCAGACCCTCGCGAGCATACGTTGGGCTTGGGGTTTTTGGTAGGGGAACACTTGTAGCCAACGGGGGCTGCCGTACTCCGCGATACTCTGGTTTTTGAAGCGCTCATCCAGGCCTCTTAGACTGTCACAACCGCTGCTCGCTTGTGAGGGTCTGCGACCCGATACGCCCCGTTCTTGCCACGCAAGTCGGAGACTTGCTGACACCACGCATCGGGTCGCAGACCCTCGCGAGCATACGTTGGGCTTGGGGTTTTTGGTAGGGGAACACTTGTAGCCAACGGGGAACACTTGTAGCCAGCAGGGGTCTGCGACCCGATACGCCCCGTTCTTGCCACGCAAGTCGGAGACTTGCTGACACCACGCATCGGGTCGCAGACCCTCGCGAGCATACGTTGGGCTTGGGGTTTTTGGTAGGGGAACACTTGTAGCCAGCAGGGTGCCGTACTCCGCGATACCCAGCAGGCTCTTAGACTGTCACAACCGCTGCTCGCTTGTGAGGGTCTGCGACCCGATACGCCCCGTTCTTGCCACGCAAGTCGGAGACTTGCTGACACCACGCATCGGGTCGCAGACCCTCGCGAGCATACGTTGGGCTTGGGGTTTTTGGTAGGGGAACACTTGTAGCCAACAGGGACACCGGAGGTGTCCAAAGTCTAAAAGCAATATTCTTTGGTGGTAACTATCCAGCCGACTCGTCCCAGCGGGACGCTATCTTTGTAGAAGCATTAGAGGAATGGGCCGTCCTGCGTGCCGTAGGTACGCTATCTACTGTGCGAAATAGCGTACCTACGGCACGCAGGACCGCTCATTCCTCTAATGCTACAAAGATGTTGCTCCGATGGAGCAGGGCGGCTGGATAGTTACCTTTGGTGACACCGCCAGCATTTGTGTCCAAAGTCTAAAATATTTAGATGACACGCTTTCACTTACAGAACTCAAGGCAAGTATAACGTCTGGCTTCAAAAATGATATTCAAAAGTGCCAGCATCCTTCGGTATGGCACTCTATTAAAATAGTCGCAAGCAAGACTTCTGCAAAATGGGGGCAACTTTTCAGTGATATACCAGATGCACTTACTTGGTAAGAGTTACTATTTCATTGGTCGCCTCCTCAAAATACTTCGCCACCTTCCCCGCCGCCGCCTTTCCCACCAACTGCTCCACCGCAGCCGGGTCCGCAGCCCGCAGCCGAATCAGCGAACCAAAATGCGCCAGCAGTTTTTCTGCGGTTTTGGTACCGATGCCGGGGATTTCGGTCAGTTCCGTTTTGATAAAATTGCGGCTTCGCTGGTTGCGGTGGAAGGTGATGCCGAAGCGGTGCGCCTCGTCGCGGGCCTGCTGGATGAGTTTGAGCGACTCCGACTTTTTGTTGATCAGCGCAGGCACCGGATCGTCGGGAAAGAAAATTTCTTCCAGCCGTTTGGCGATGCCCACCACCGTCATCTGCCCTTCGAGATCGAGCGCGCGCAGGCTTTTCATGGCCGCGCTGAGCTGGCCTTTGCCGCCATCAATAATGACGAGTTGAGGCAGTCCTGCTCCTTCTGCCAGCAGGCGTTTGTAGCGGCGATACACCACTTCCTCCATCGAAGCGAAGTCGTTCGGGCCTTCCACAGTTTTCACGTTGTAATGGCGGTAGTCGCGTTTGGCGGGTTTAGCGTTTTTGAACACCACACAACTCGATACCGGGTTGGTACCGTGCAGGTTGGAGTTGTCGAAACACTCGATCCAAAGTGGTACCGCTTGCATGTGCAGATCGGCTTGCAGGGTGCGGAGGATGCGCTCTGCACTGGTTTGTTTCCCGGTAGCATTCATGGCCTGCTTCTTTTTTTGGAGCAGGTGGTACTGCACGTTTTTCTCCGACAGTTCGAGGAGTTTTTTCTTGTCGCCAATCTTGGGAATGGTGAGTATCAACCCAGTTTCCGGCAGTACCACTTCGAATGGAACGATCAATTCCGTGGTGATGCTGTTGAATTTTTCCCGCAGCGACTGAATGGCCACCGATAAAATGGTCTCGCGGTCTTCGTCCAGGTTTTTGGTCAAGGTGAGCGTGTAAGTGTTCATGATGGCGCCGTTTACCACTTTCAGGTAGTTGACGAATGCCTCCGTTTCATCATCTGCGATGGAGAACACGTCCACGTCATGGATGCTGGGATTCACTACCGTGCTCTTACCCTGATAGTCTTCGAACAAGGCGAGTTTTTCTTTCAACAATTGCGCCTGCTCAAACTGCATCTGCTCGGCCATCCGCTGCATTTCCTCTTTCAGGTGGATTTTGACCGCTGCAAAATTGCCTTTCAGGATATTTTTGATCTGCTCGATCTTCCGGTTATACGATTCCTCCGATTCCAAACCGACACAGGGCGCCGCGCAGTTTTTGATGTGAAACTCGAGGCAGGGCTTGAACTTCTTTTTGTCAATGTTCTGCTGCGAAAGGTCCAACTGACAGGTGCGCAGTTGAAAGAGTTTGCGGATCAATTCCGCAATCTGCTCCACCCGGAATTTTTGCAGATAGGGTCCAAAGTAAGTAGAACCGTCCTTGAATGTTTTGCGCGTCAGAAACACCCTCGGAAACCGCTCGTGCTTGATACAGATATAGATCAGCGGCGATTTTTCGTCTTTCAGCATCACGTTGTAGCGCGGCTGGTGCTTCTTGATGAGCGTGTTTTCGAGCAGCAGTGCGTCGTGTTCCGTTTCTACAAGGGTAAATTCGATGTGGTGGGCATTGCGCACCAGCACTTTGGTCTTGGCGAGTTGGTATTTTTTGTCGCCGAAATAAGATGATAGGCGGTTGCGCAGGTTCTTCGCTTTGCCGACATATAAGATCACACCGGCAGCATCCAGGTACTTGTAGATGCCCGGATCGGTCGGGATGGTGGGAGCAAATAGTTTGAATTCTTCGTTGGTCATAGCAAGCCAGCGGTTCTTTGGCTAAATAAAGGCGAAAGTTAGGCAACAACTATTTGTTGGAAACTGCCTTTTTTTGTCCAAAAGAAATCATCTATGGAACGCGGCACCAATAACTTAGTCATTTTAGGTCAACCATTTTTTCATCAGACAACACTATTTTTCTGCGAATAGTGGGGCTATTTAAAGAAAAATAGGGACCGTATGATGGAACAAAGGGTGGCATCAAATGACTAAGTTATTGGTGCCGCGTTCCTATGGCAGCAACCGCCGCTCAGACTCAAATTGCTCCTATTACTTCTTCCCTCACACCTGCTGCCCCTGCGGAGGGAGTGCCAAAACCCGTCCGCCCTATCTCTTGGCACGAATTTCAACGCCGATTTTTGGAGCGCGAGGACAAATTCAAATACGAATAGGTGGATGGCATGGTAGTCAAAACCCCTCGTCGCGGGAAAAACATGACCATTTGTATTGGCGATGACCCCTGCTCTGCAGATCCCGTGATTCCGGGTTTTGCCATGCCTTCACAAGATATTTTCAAGTAACCCCTGCATCAGCATTTCCACCATGGGGATGTGGAGCCGCCTGAAACAAGTGCAGTATTTTGCGAGCACCTCAATCTTTTATCTTCCGCAACCGCATTACACCGAATAGATGTTGGTCGGCCAATAGCGCGTCCAAAGCCTGATCATTTGGGTTCAGCAAGTAGTTGCCATCTTCTATTTTCTTGAAATGTGTGATGGCTTCATAGTGCGCGCGGTTGTTCTCAATAAGGGTGTCTGACATTTCTCCGAGTGCCGACACTTTCAGCAACAGGTCACCCGAAGCATCCGGAGCACAGTAGATGAGCGACCAGCCGGGCTTCCCCTTTTCACGCGTGTTGAAAAAAAACGCGCCGTCCTTTTGACGGGCGACCAATGTTTCCCTTTCCATGCTCAGGGTATCAGTACCAGGCAGTAACCCGTCATCGCCCTTCTGCACCCTCATATCGGTCTGAACTGCATTTTGGGAATCGAACCGGAACATCTTCGTGGGTTGCTGCGTCCGCGTGAGGATGTACCAGGCGCCGGATTTGACCATTGGAATATAGGCATTTGATTGTTTCGCAACTGAATCCGATGCTGTGGTGTAGAGAATGCAACGTTCGCCAATGGAATAACTGATGAGCCTTCCAGCCGCCTTTTCCTGGGCTAAAAATGTTTTTATACTGCCAAAATCCCGCTCATGAAAGCGGATCTCCTCTGAAACCAAGAGTTGACCATCGTCTAGTTTTTCAAAATAGAAACAAGGTTTCACCCAGGCATCCAGCGGGCCGCCCTCCTGAGGGTCGTCGGTCAGGATTTCATATACACCCTGCAAAACAGAAGGTGACTCAATGAGTGTTTGGCCACCTTGCGGCATGGGTTTTTCGAAGTAAAAATTGGTGCACGAAGTTGCAAACAGGAGGAGACTGACGCGAAACAGATTTTTCATAATATTGGATAGTTGTGGATGCTGGACCAGAGCCGTTAGGAACGCGGCACCAGAAGCGTTAAATTTTAAAATACGCTATAACCAACCTACTTGAAAAGCAGGGTGTTCATCCTACAATCTGGGCCATCACCGCTTCTCCATCTGCTGTCAAATCACCCAGCAGTACCGGCGCGATCGTATTGATCCGGCCAGCCTCAAAAGGCACTTCCACTTTCACATAGTTATCCGTGAATCCGGTCATCAAGCCCGTTTTTTTATGCTGCTCCAACAGCACAAGGCGCACGGTATTGCTATGCGCACTATAAAAGGCGCGGCGTTTCATCTCCGACAAACCGCGCAGCGCCTGGTTACGGCGGCGGCGCTCTTCTACGGGGACTGCGCCGGACATTTCCGCTGCCGGCGTATTGGCCCGTTCGGAATAAGTAAAAACGTGCAGATATGATACCTCCAGGTTTTGAACAAACTGATAGGTTTCTAAAAAATCCGCCTCTGATTCGCCCGGAAACCCGACGATTACATCGCAACCGATGCAAGCGTGCGGCATGGTGCGCCGAATGGCCGCTACCCGTTCGGCATAGAGTTCGCGGCGGTAACGGCGGCGCATTTCGCGGAGTTGTTTGTCGTTTCCCGATTGGAGGGGGACGTGGAAATGCGGCATAAACCGCTGGCTTTTAGCCACAAATTCAATGATCTCCTCCGTCAGCAGGTTGGGTTCAATACTGCTGATGCGGAAACGGGCGATGTCCGCTACAGCATCCAGTTCGCATACCAAATCAGCGAACAACGCCTCTTTCCGGGGACGGGTGCCCTCAATCACTTCCGTGCCATTGCCAAAATCCCCGAGGTTGACACCGGTCAATACGATTTCCTGCACACCTTTGGCAGCAATCTCGCGGACGTTGTTCAGTACACTTTCTACGGTGTCGGAGCGACTGGCGCCCCTTGCCTGCGGGATGGTGCAAAACGAACATTTATAATCGCAGCCGTCCTGCACCTTCAGGAAAGATCGGGTGCGGTCGCCAAAGGAGAAGGAAGCGGTGAATGTGTTCACATCGCGCACCTCGCCAGCGTAGACCATACCTTTTCCCTGCGCTTTGGACAGGTCGTCCACGTAATCGAGAATACGAAATTTCTCGCCGGCGCCCAGTACCAGATCCACCCCGGGGATGTCGGCAATTTCCTGTGGTTTCAACTGCGCATAACAGCCCGTGACCACCACAAAAGCGTCCGGTTGCTGGCGCAGGGCCTGGCGGACGATCTTTTTGCATTCTTTATCAGCCTGTTCTGTGACGGAACAGGTGTTGAGCACATAAATATCCGCACCCTCCTCGAATTTTACAGGCAAATAACCGCTGCCCTCGAACAACCGCGCCAATGCGGAAGTCTCCGAGTAGTTCAATTTGCAACCCAGCGTGTGAAAAGCAACGGTTCGCGGTGTAGCCATTTGTGGTGGGCACAATGAATGGTGGACGAAAATTTCAGAGATCAGATCAGGATATTACTTTCTTAGTCTCCGATTCTTCCGGCTCCGGATCGGCATTTTCCGAAGGCTGTTCTGTGTCGGTATCAGGAGCGGCAAGGCCATTGGGAGACTCGGATATTTCATCGGCGGGGGGGGCGTTGTGCACAACCTCTTCAGATTCAGCCACAACTTCTGTCTCGTTCCCGGATGTTTCTTCTTGTAGCATGGCATCGCGGAAAAACTGGCGTTGAAACAACAAAATGCACAGGACCCCGGTCGTAATAGCCGCATCGGCAATGTTAAAAATGGGGCTAAAAAACAGGTATTGTTCTCCTCCGATAAGTGGCAACCATGCAGGCACATGGATCATTTTTATGGGAAAATAAAGCATATCCACCACTTTACCGTGCAAGAAACCGTTCATCGGGCTGCCCTGACCATACCCTTGGCCGAAGTTCACCAACTGGGCTATACCGTCTTCGGCATAGTGATAGGTGGAGTCCGAAAAAATCAATCCGTAGAATGCGCTGTCCAGGATATTGCCCACCGCTCCGGCCGTGATCAGCCCAACACTGTACACAAATCCCATCGGTGCTTCTGCCCGCAACAGCAACCGGATGTAGTAAATCAAACCGGCCACCATCAGAATCCGGAACGAGCTCAGCAGCAATTTACCGTACTCCCAGTCGAAGGTGATCCCGAAAGCCATCCCTTCATTTTCTACGAAATGCAGCCGGGCCCATTGTTGGCCGAACATCAACACCTCTTCATTATAGTTAAAATGGAGTTTGATATAAAATTTCACTGCTTGGTCAATCAAGAGTACCAGCAGCACCAGGTATGCGACTTTTAGGCCTTTGTTCATGTTGCGGAAATAAATTTTTCGGAGCGTTCAGGTTAGGTTGCACCTAAAAACTTGAAATAAAGCGCAAAGAAACGACGATTTAAGGAAATGGTTGTGCAGCGATTTAGCATGTCAACGCCTCTTGCCCCTAACCTTAACACAAATGCCAAAATACGCTTGAACAGGCCGCCGTTTCAGAGTCCGAAGTTTCGATCCGATATTTTTGAGTTGAGGGGGCAAGAGTTGGTCCCAAAAAGTTAAAATTTGAAAAACAAGGACGAAAGACTTCCTTTGCTTCGCCACAAATTCAGAAAAACCTACCTTCGCGCACTTAAACAGAAAAAGTTGGGGTTGTTTCGGCAGTCCTGCCCAATATTCTTCGCTGTTTTTCATCCAAACAACATAGCATTTACTTCGTCTATGAAAAAAACTACTCTACACATCCTCACCGTTTGCCTCGTGGTGTTGTCGGCAGTGACTACTCAAGCCCAAGACATCCACTTCTCGCAATTTTACCAAAGCCCCCTTAATCTCAACCCGGCTCTTACTGGGGTGATGAATTGTAACCACCGGATCGTGGCGAACTACCGCAACCAGTGGGCTTCGATCCTGAAAAGCAACGCATACAATACGTACTCCGCTTCTTACGACCAGAAAGTACCCGTCGGCCGCTATGATTATTTCGGCGTAGGTGGTACGCTGTGGGGCGACAAAGCAGGGGCTTCTGAATTTGCAACACTGCAAGGCCGTTTGTCGGGTTCTTATGCCAAAAAGATGGGTGGCTACCGCCGCAAAGCGCACTACCTCTCTTTGGGTGCTGATATCGGTATGAGCCAGCGCAGCATCAACAGCCAGAACCTGCAATGGCCCAGCCAGAACAATGGCAACGGCCAGTTTTGCCCGACCTGCCCACCGGAAGTGATCGCCGATCCGAACTTCCTGTTCGTGGATATGTCCGCAGGCGCTTTGTGGTTCAGCGTATTCGATGAATACACCAACTTCTACTTCGGCGGCGCATTCAGCCACTTGAACCGGGCGAACCAGTCGTTTGAAGACGCCAACATTCCGCTCTACAGCAAATTCACCTTCCATGCCGGTGGTGAATTCATGGCAGCACCGAAATTCGGTCTCGTACCGGGTATCGTGACCTTCCTGCAAGGCCCGTCTTTCCAGGTCAACGCCGGTACATCGCTCAAGTTCCTGCTCGGCAACAGCCGCCGCTACCACCAGGCTTTCCAGTTTGGCGTATGGGCACGGGTTGCGAACAAGTTGCAGTCCGCCAAACTCATGGACGCACTTATTCTGAGCACCCGCTTCGACTATGAGCAGTTCAACATTGGTTTCAGTTATGATGTGAATACTTCTTCACTGAACGCTGCTTCCAACGGCAACGGCGCATTCGAGTTCTCGATGGTGTATAAAATTTGCGGTCCGGAGCGTCGCGGCGTGTACTGCCCGAACTTCTAACATATCAAGCGTTCTGTTCACTGAGAAGGGGAGGGTTATCATTCAGGTTTTTCCATGGAAAACCCTGAATGATAACCCTCCCCTTCTCAGTGAAGGAACGGGGTCAAAATAACTTCCCATTTTCAGACTCCTCTTTTAGGTTCATATTTCCCGGTTTTTTCGTTCAATAGCGCTGCTATTCGCCTCAAAAACCAGTCATCTGACCCTAAAATCTAAAACCTGAAAATGAAAACTTATTTTGACCCCGTTCCCAAGCCGATAAAAGCCAAAAAGATTTGGCTGCCAAGAAAAAGTTTTTGACTTTTGCGGTAAGCACAAGCGTTCTTTACCCCTTGTTTTTTGATAATATTTTGTAAATGAAAATTTTGGCAAGCCAAACACGTTTGCTAGAACTCACAGTTCAAAACCGAGATAAGTTATGTTTGGAAGTAGTAAAAGTACGGAGGAACCTAAAAAAACAACCATTTCCTCTACACCATCCGGCGCCCTCAATGCGCTGGTAAAAGGTACCACCGTAGAAGGTTCACTGCACTGCGAAAGCGACTTGCGGGTGGATGGCACCATCAAAGGTAAGCTCATCTGCCAGGCGAAAGTTATCATCGGTCCAACCGGCATGGTAGACGGCGAAATCCGTTGCCAAAATGCCGTGATCGAAGGTCGCTTCAAGGGCCAGCTATTCGTCAGCGAACTGCTCAATGTGCGCGAGACGGCTGAAGTGGAAGGTGAGATTACGACCAATAAACTGTTGGTGCAAAGCGGCGCAAAATTCAATGTAGCCTGCCACATGGACGCAGCGGCGGCCAATGGTTCGAGTAAGAACGTGGAAGTAAAAGCACCTAACAATGCCTCAGCAACAGCCCGGGAAGTCTCCACAGGAAAAGCGGAAGTCCGCAATTAAGGCAACCGCCAAATACAGCGGCTTGGCTTTTCAGTTGTTTGCAGCCTGCCTGATCGGTGTGTTTGTCGGACGTTGGCTCGATGCGCGTTTAGGCTTGGCCCGACCTACATGGGCCGTTTTTCTCACGATATTTTTCATGCTGGCTGCCCTGTACGCCCTGTACAAGCAGTTGCAGAACGATCGGTGACAGTACCCCGGAACTCCGTTCCGGGCGGTTCCCGGAACGGAGTTCCGGGGTACTGTCACCGCTTCATTCAAACGTCACTTCCACCACGTCTTCCACTTTCAGCCCAAGCAGCGTCGCAGCGCGGCCCAGATTAACCGCGATTTCGAGGAACCCTGCCGTGTTGAACAGGCAAAGTTGTTCTCCTACGGGTACGTCGCAATAGTTGTCCGAAAGGCGTGTGATTGGATCATTTCGTTTAAAAAACAGCGAAAAATTGCGGCCGTTGGCTGCTCGCTCAAATACCTCACGGCCGATATTGACCACCACATTGTCAAAATTGTCCACATGGATCACCGTTCCACGAATGCGGGTCGGCGTAATCACGGGCTGGATGCTGAAGCGCTGCAAAAGCGGTGCAGCAAAAGTGCCCAGTTCGTCGAAGGGGCGACCTTCCGCTAAATGCAGGACCGCATCGGCAAATATATTTTTCACAGCAAAATGCTCGTCGGTCGGCACTTCCAGCCCTCGCAGGTCGGTCGGCGCAAGGTCTTCGAAGAGGAGTGTCAGCAAGCCATTGTCCGGCGCGAGAAAAAAATGCCCCTGATGACGAGCGGCTACAAAGCGATAACCCTGGTCGTAGACGCAGTGTACTCCGATCAGGTGAATACTGCCTTCCGGGAATTCAGGCCATACATTGCGCACCACAAAAGCGCCCTGCACAATGTCGAATGGCTTGATGTCGTGCGACACGTCTACTAAACGGACTGCAGGACTCCGCCTTAACAAGGCGCCCTTGAGTGCCCCGACATAAAAATCCTGGGTTCCAAAATCAGTGGTTAACGTAACGAGTTGCATATCAACGGCCTATTTTCGGGAAACGCCGACGAAACTATCCGGCATGTTTTTTTGTTGGGAAATCCGCGTTCGCAACCTTAGTTTTGTGGACGATAGCGGGTATTTATTGATCAAAACGCATGGAGGCACGATAAACTTATTCACTGAAACCCATCTGCTGAATACCGTTTCCTCCCGCTGCAAAAATTTGAGGACTTACTTTTGAGCGAAATCATTCTTACGGTAGAGGGCATTGACCCTCTGGAACTCTACGGCGAAAACAACGCAAAGTTAAATCTTTTGCGCAAAGCCTTCCCGGATGTAACCATTACATCACGCGGTAACAGCCTAAAAATCACAGGCGACAAAAAAGACAGCCAAACTGCAAAGTCAAAATTCGAGATGATGGCGCGTTATCTGCGCGAACACCATGAGCTTCCCATTCAAACGGTAGAAGATCTGCTGGGTGGTGAAAACCCCTTTGAGGTGCGTATTCCGGTGAATGGCGACGGTTCCAGCGGCAATGTCATTCTTTATGGGCGCGAAGGAAAGCCGATCAAGGCCAAAACCCGCAACCAAAAACACATGATCGAGATGTGTGAATCGAACGACATCCTGTTCGCAATCGGTCCTGCAGGCACAGGCAAAACGTACACGGCGGTCGCGCTGGCGGTGCGGGCACTGAAGAACAAGCTGGTCAAAAAGATCGTGCTGACCCGCCCTGCGGTCGAAGCAGGCGAGAATCTCGGCTTTCTGCCGGGCGACCTGAAAGAGAAGGTGGACCCCTACCTCCGCCCGCTCTACGACGCGCTCGACGACATGCTGCCGATGGACAAGTTGAACTTCTTCATGGAGAACCGGGTCATCGAGATCGCGCCGCTGGCATTCATGCGCGGCCGGACGCTCGACAACGCCTTTATTATTCTGGATGAAGCGCAGAATGCCACGCCCCTGCAAATCAAGATGTTTCTGACCCGTCTCGGCCCTTCGGCCAAGTGCATCATCACAGGCGACCTGAGTCAGGTTGACTTGCCACATCATCAAAAATCGGGACTGAAACAGGCGATTGATATTCTGGAAGGAGTAGATGGTATCGCTACGATCACCCTGACGATCGAGGACGTGGTGCGCCACCGCCTGGTGAAAGAGATCATCAAAGCCTACGATAAAATTGAGTCCGAAGATCGCGCCCGCAAGGAGCGAAAAAAGGCTGAGCAAGCGGCCGATCGGGAGGAATTGCCGGAAACAATGCCGGAATGGAGGGCACCACGACGAGAGGGGGCGTGATTGCGTCTTGGATATCTTCCTGTCGGACTTTTGAAACAACCCCAGGTGTTGACTATATGAGCCCAAAACGGCTACTTTTGACAAAAAATATAGCACTGAACATTGCTGCACCTTTATGCTGTCCAATATGAATTTGCCCATCCTCTATACCATTGGTCATTCTAACCATGAACCAGCCTATTTTGCTGATCTGCTTCGGTTATTCGGCATAGACGGTATAGTGGATGTTAGAAGTATAGCAGCAAACAGCCGCTACCCACAGTTCAATAAAGCAGTGCTTAGGAACGGGCAAATAATAACTTGTAAATTTGATATGCTTTCTTTTCACCCAGATGACCCATCTTTTTGATTAAATAGCCCCACTATTCGCTCAAAAAGATAGCCCATC
>Ga0163147_10006987_pt1 | contig 12995 bp, 15 predicted proteins | sample OliLakLV19MP6G1_FD_148597 | JGI IMG/M metagenome (GOLD analysis project Ga0163147, IMG submission 148597) | Freshwater microbial mat bacterial communities from Lake Vanda, McMurdo Dry Valleys, Antarctica- Oligotrophic Lake LV.19.MP6.G1 | ecosystem: Environmental > Aquatic > Freshwater > Lake >...
AAAACGATCTGCGCTCAATTGCGCAAGGACTCTATTGTATATTTTTTTGGATTTTCTAATGCAATTGGCTTGTATGGCACGAAATATGCAGAAGAGAATAATAGGACGCGGCAAGATATAATTATGTCGAGCCATTGCAACAGGCACTGTCCTTATAGACTATAGTTGAGTGCAGTATGCCACCCTGCTGAATTCGACTTCTACCAAACCACTTTAGTTGTATCGTCATCTACGTTGAATTAGGAGCTTTCAGATGAAGAAATTGGTTACCTCTGCTCTTCTCGCGGGTCTGCTGATCGCAGGCTCCCAGAAAAGTCATGCACTCTCTTGGACTATTGAGTTTATTCGTGATGGACTGGGCGGCAATACGGTCTCAGCATTTGGACCTTATGCGAATGTCAATACCACTCCCTGGGTCCAGCCCAACACGGTAACTACTACGAACGTGAAATACTATAATCAACTTACTGAGCAATCCGCAAACACTCTTGCCTACGATTATGATGCCAGTGCAGTTGGACCTCCGACTGGCTCGAACGTTACGTATGGACAGATGGGCACATTTCCAAACGCATCTGCGTTTCCTCTTCCCTCTACTGGAACATTTGCTACACCGGCGAACTTCCGGTTCGAGCTGCGGCAGGCTGGATCAGGGCAGACATCGGGCGACATTATTGAAGCCCGAGGAACAATGACCGGAACCGTTGGAATCAATGGTGCAGGTACTGGGTCAAGTGGTGCAATCTGGACATTGAACGAATTATTCAATATTGACACCTCAACAAGCTATACGATATTGGCACCTGACCCCAGCACGGGTAATACGTCCATTATTGCCCCGCTGAATATCCAGGGGAGCAATGTTGTGATTTGGATGGAGAGGATTCGCCAGGTACCTATCCCCGCTAACTTCAACTCGATTACTGGGTTTATCGCAGATGTTCCTGAACCGGGTTCGGTTGCGATGTTGGTTGGTTTGGGTGTAAGCAGCGGAGTAATGATGTTGCGCCGCCGCCGCCGTGCATAATTACTAACTCATGTTACGCAGCCGAGCTATTGATGAGAGTGAGTTTTACTCTCTTGCAGTCTCTTTCAGAGGTCGAAAGGGCTGGCTTCAATCTTGACGAAATGTCCGTCTGCGTAAGGTGAGTTAGTAATGCAAGTTCGGCACAAAACAAAAGTGTCTTCTCTCAAGATGAGAGAAGACACTTTTGTTTTGTGCCGTTATTGAGTATTCTGAACCTTTCTATCATAACTCAAGGGATTTTACCCAGAATGGAAATGCGAAACTTTAGGCGAACACAGTACTATTGGGTCGTTTGTCATGCTCACCGACATAATTTAAAGCCAAAATTCATCTCGAAAGATGTAATTTTAATGTCGGTCTACAAAGCAAGTGACCCACTATCGTATTTGTGCGGTGTTTGTGTAATCCTCGTATTCGTGACATGACTCATTCTTCTCTTAAAGTGGCATAAGATATTTGTGAGACGGAAAAAGCCTCACAGAAAACAAAACAAACACATGAGGAGATAAAACAATGTTCAATAAATTTACAGCGGGTATGGGTTTTGCAGCGATGATGGTCGTTCCAGCAATTTGTCAGGCACAAACATCGTTGACTGTCGGTGCAAACGGAACTGCTGCTGATCCCAAAAATAGTGCTAACCTGATGAACTTCGCCATTCAGGGTTCGGGGAACGCAACGAGTGCAAGAGGCAATGTTTATATTTACGGCAAATGGAATAATGAAACGCTGTATATTTATGCCCGCATGCAGTCACTGGAGTTACTCTCACCGACACAAGTGCGGGTAACTGTTGCGACAATCGCACCTGATGGCAGCCCTGCTCGTGCTCAATTTTATGTAAACAAGCAGGGAACTATCAAGACCTTTGCTTGGCAGCTCACAAAACTGAGTGACAACTCCGTTTTTAGCAGAAGCGGCTCAACTACAATGGATTTCATTCCTGTTGTATATGGCAGCATCGGGTTTTTCTCCCGCTAAACTGGAAAATATGGGATGAGAAAAATGCTAACTGGTTACAGTGTCTGACATAGGGTCGGAACAAACCTGTCCATTAAGTAGCTTTATCTCCTCCTTATTCAAGACAAACGGCACCAGAGACCTTGCTCAACTAAAATTAAGCAAGGTCTCTGACTTTGTTATTCGCAAGCGTACTCCCTTCCAGCGGCAGACTTATCTCCCCCGAGTTTTTCGCACTCTGCGGCAGAAAGACATCCTCCTGACCATGCCCCCAACGGCACTTGACCTCTTTGCCACTGTTATCCACTTCTTCCTTAACCGAAACCGATACAGCTTATACGCTACGCCGGATGTCCAATACCTATTGCGTACTGATACCAGATTTACGGAGATTCAAGCGACAATTGGCGTGTTATGCGGTATCATAGCATATAGTCGCTGGGATATATCCTATGCTATCAGGGCAAACGCATCTTAATTTTTTGACATCTGCATCTCATTTCGTGACGATTGACCGGAATATTCCCCTTCTGTCAGGCTCATACTGTCCTTCTTTCAACGGGCTTTTTTGAGATTGAAAAGCGCGTTAATAGAATCGTTGAGAATTGTTGTCACTCGTTGAATTGAATTTAGATGCGTTTGCCCTGCCTATGCTATCCCCAATGAGGAGAAAGATTATGTTCGTCTCTTTAAGAAGTGCGATCCATGTGACTACACTTCTTGGTCTTATATTTGCCGTTCCCGCCAATATCATCGCCCAAACCACGGCACGCCTCAGTGTGAATTCGGAAGGAATACAGGGAAATGGTAACAGCCTCAATCCCAAAATTTCTGCGGATGGTCGCTTTGTGGTTTTTCGCTCTTTTGCTAACAACCTCGTCACCAATGACACCAACAACTTCATCGATCTGTTTCAGACGGAGGTAGCAACGGGTATTACTCAGCGAGTTAATGTTACTACAAACGGCTCACAAATTGTGGGCAATCTCGTTGACTACGCGGTTTCCTCTAATGGTCGTTATGTGGCGTTCAGTACTGATGCTTCAGGACTAATTGCCGGAGATACCAATAACCTTAGTGATATTTTTGTTCGTGACACAATAGGTAACACGACTACTCGCATCACTAATGGAATCAACAACACTTTGACAGATGGAAGCAGCATTTTCCCAACGATTTCCAGCGACGGGCGATATGTATCCTACGAGAGTGTAGCAACAAATCTTGTCGCGAATGATACCAATGCATTGCGGGACATTTTTGTTTATGATAGGACAACATCTACGACTACACGCCTAAGCGTCAGCACCACAGGAATACAGTCAAATGCACAGAGCTATAATGCGGTGATCTCTGGTGATGGCAGTGAGGTCGCGTTCTTCAGTGAGGCAACAAACCTTGTGCCGGGAGACACCAACGCCTTCGGAGATGTGTTCGTGCGGAATATCGCGGCAGGGACAACTGCAATTGTCAGTGTCTCGACAAGCGGCGCGTTAGGCGATGGGATCAGCGGCACAAATGATATTTCTATCTCTCAGAATGGCAAAGTCATTGCATTCGACAGCCTTGCGACTAATCTTGTTACCGGCGATACTAATGCCCGCTTGGACGTATTTTTGCGCGACATCACGGTTCCGGCATCTCCCACGACAACCCGTGTTAGTGTGGGAGCAGGAGGCGTACAGGGCAACGGTTCGAGTTTTCTCGATGTGATCACACCAGACGGTAATTCTGTTTTGTTCGACAGCAACGCGACCAATCTCGTATCAGGTGACACGAACGCAAATTACGATGTATTCCTTTATAATCGCGCTTCTGGCACGACCACGCGAGTCAGTCTGGGTGTTGGGGATGTTCAAGGTAATAGTGAAAGTTCCTTTGCTGATATTTCTGCCGATGGTAGCCGGATTGTGTTCGCAAGTTTTGCCACCAATCTCGTTCCCAATGATACCAACGGTTTTGTGGATGTTTTCCTACGGACATTAACACAAACGGGGGCGAACCTGACGGGAACCCTGAATTTGGAAGGCATCTCGGCGAACGCACCCAGTCAAACCTTGACCTTCACCTTCCGCACAGGTGGGGTGGATACCGTCAAAACCGTTTCGGTCAGTCCATCGGGTGCGTTTGCGATTGCAGACTTGCCGCGTGCCAATTACGATGTTCTCATCAGCGGCGGCAGTTATCTCTCCAAACGGATTAGCGTTAACCTCTCAGCAGGAAGTGTGACGCTTCCCGCTCCGGTTTTGGTCAAGACCGGTGATGGAACCCGCGATAATGCCGTTGATATTGCCGACCTCTCGCTGCTAATTACAGCCTACAACCGCACCACTCCGGCGGCAGGCTATGATGTCCGCGTTGACTTCAATCTCGATGGTATGAACGATATCGACGATCTCATTCTGCTCATCACGAACTACAATATGATGGGTGACAGCCTCTTGTAGCACGTTCTGGTGATGGCGGTAAGACAGCATTGGCACAAGTGACCTCTTGCGGCAGAGTTGGTGGTGAACCAAACTCTATCATAAGAGGTCACTTGTCAGAAAAAGGCTATTCCCATGCACACAAACTTTCGACAAAGGCGGCGGAACCATCGCGAAGCCAGCCGTCTAATTGTGCCTGTTCTTTGAGCTGCTGCCCCCGATACCGTAAGACCGCGACAAAACCGCAATTGACTTCCGGCAGGGCGGACATATCGCCCCAAAGTTTCTCGAATTGCGCGACAGGAAATACATCTTCCTGCCCATGCCCCCAGCGGCGTTTGACCTCTTTGAGCGTGACATAAGTCGGCATTCGAGCGGCAAGCGTGCGAATGCCCTCCGTAACCCTTGCCTCATCGTTGAGGGTTGCGCGATTCAAGCCGAACGCCGCCAAAAGCCCATCAATCGAAATCCACGTTGTCAGCGAATTGTAGTAGGTCAGCCCAAACTCCGTCTCTTCGCGGGGCATCGCCAATCCTTCGATGAGGCGCAGGCGTCCGTCCACTCGTGCCAGACCGCCGCCGCGATCCTCCAAACGGCGCGGCGTCACTTCGAACGAGAGCGTTTTGCCTCTTGCGATGTGTGTCTATGTTGTGGAGCATCAAATACTGGAGTCGGGGTCTTGAGTGGAGTAAATTTGCCAGCACACCGTTTTTGAGCAGATTGGGAATCTTGTACCAATGCCCCACCGGGTGCAGACATTGTGAGGGCAGGTTCGCGGTATAGTCGCTTGCCTCGCCCGCCGAACGCGCCCAATCCATCAGGGCATTGTGTCCGCTTGCCCGCATCTTTTGCGCTTGTTCATCCAAAATCTGCTGCGGTGTCTCTTCCCAATGAAACCGCAAATCGCGCACCGTCGGAATCATTCGCAGTCCGATGGCACGCCCCGGCGACAAAATGACCGCGCCCTCATAGCCGTAATTGTTGACGGAAGCGAGCATCTCGGCAATGGCGTTGTGCGTGAGAAATTGGCTTGCAGCCATACTTGGCTTTGGGCACAAGACCGACGACGCAAAATTTCGGTGGAGTGGATGCGGAAGCGCATCCAAGAAGTGGCGGCGAGGGCGGGCCACAAAGACAACCCTGCCCTCATGCCTCACTCTTTGAGACATTGGTTTGCTCACAACATGATGCGTAAAGGCGCGGATGTCACAGAAATCCAAAAAGCACTTGGACACAGTGCGCTCCAAACTACATGGACATATTTGCAGTCCACAACGGCAACGGCAGAGTCGATGCGCTCAAAGGCGAGTTTTGACCCACGCAGTATTTTACCGCTCGCTCCTGCACGGGAAGCTACCCCTGCCCCAGTGCCTGCTGTTCCTACGGTTGCACCACCTGCGCGGGAATCCAGACGGTGTGTTCGCACCGCCGCCCTATCCCGCCGCTAAGACTACACAAATAAAAACGCCCCCGCTCGGTGCTTGCAACACCGGACGGGGGCTTGAACACGATAACCTGGAGATTATCATGCCCCAAAACATTATACACCCAACATTATACCCCAGTGCCCTGCCGCTTGACAAGGTGCAAGGCATCATCGCCAACTGCCTCGCCCACCCAGTCGCTTTCCACAGAATTTTTGCTAAAATTTCAGGCGGGGCGGCGAATGGGTTATTCCTGAGCCAACTCTGGTATTGGCGCGACAAAGGACATGACGCGGAGGGATGGATATACAAAACACAAGAGGACTGGGAGGCGGAAACCTGCCTGACGCGGCGGGAACAGGAGACAGCGCGGCGGGCTTTGCGCGAACGCGGGCTACTGGAAGAGTGTAAACGCGGACTCCCTGCAAAACTCTTTTACCGCCTCCGGGTCGATGCCCTATACGCCGCTATCATTGAGATTGGGGGCGACATAAAAGACTTGCCTGCGCGAAACGCCCAACCAAGGATGCGCGAAACGTACATCCTTGAATCACCGAAAACGCCAACCTTGGATGAGCAAAACGCGCAGGCAAGGTTGAGCGTTTCGGCCAAGCCTGTGTTCTCGAAAACGCCGGACAAGCCTGGCCGAAACCGCCTCGCTATTACAGAGACTACAACAGAGATTATCTCAGAGATTACAACAACAGAATCGGGTGTGGTTGTTTTTTCTGAAAATAATTCTGTTCTCCAACCCCTTACTGACGCCGGACTTGCTTCTGACTGCGCCAAACGTCTCCTCCGAGATTTTGGCGAGGAACGATGCCAACGCCAACTGGACGCCCTGCCTCACCGCCAAGCCCGTGATGCTGCCGGAACTTTGCGTCGTGCAATCGAGGAGGATTGGTCACTACCCCAGTCCCACATCGACGCGCAAAAATCCCAGTCGAGGCGTGCCAACGCCGCACGGAAACAGGCAGAAGTTCAGGGGCAACAACAAGCTACCCAGTCCGCACAGGAGGCTCTACAGCAGGCATGGGAGGCACTCTCCCAGTCTCAACGAGCGCGGTATGAGGCACAGGCGCGGCAGGATATTTTGGCGCGTCCGATGGGGCAAAGGCTGTTGGAGGGCAGTGTTGGCGCGTTGATGTTGCAGACGGAGGCAATTGCCCGGTTTGACGCTGAGCACGGGTTGGCGGTGGCGGCATGAGTTTCCACTTTAGCGTTTCGGTAGGGATTTATCGGGAATTGAGCCGCCCGGATTTGGGCGGGAAAGGAGATTGATTTTGGACATGAACGAAATTATTGCAGGCTGTGCGAAGGCACGAGCCGACTTTGACTCCGCATGGGAGGGATACGCGCAAAAACTGACAGATTATGCCATGGAGGTGTGTGCGGAAATTGAGTCGGCGGGGATGCTCGACACAAAAATCTGTAAATACACTGTTACACGCAGTGACAATCACGACGGTAGTATTGGCTACTGTATTAAGGATATTGAGTCAATACAGAATTTATACGTGCCGATTGGCAGAGTAAATGCCATGATGATTTCATATCGCATCCCCGAACTTGCGCGGGTATGGAAAGATTTTTTGGAGGCAAAACCAGATGGGGCAAACGCTTAATCTTGACAATCTCAGACAATCCAAAACACCGCCCACAGGGGCTCCAGAGCCTCTGCCCTTCAACCTGTGCCCTTGCCCTACATGCGGCAACCAGGTGTCCAGAACGGCGCAAACGTGCCCTGCCTGTAACCACTTTCTACAGGCGGAGATAGCGGCGGCACAAGCTGCTGCAGTCGCGAAATACTGGCAAAGAATGACATGGTGGTGTATTTTTTGTTTCGGTCTCGCAGGGATTTTGCGGGCGATGGCAGGAGGATAAAATGGATATGGACGACGAAAAAGACAAAAATGATAAGTTTCGCGAGACTGAGTCCGACCCGGTTGACCCCAAATTTGAGAGGCAGCTGAAAGATTTGGCAAAACTTATCGAAGACGAATTGAGACGCCTAAATAAAAAAAAGGAGGAAGAGGAGGCGCGGGCGGCGGAAGGGGAGGCATCGGAATAATGCGGCACGTTTCGGCGTGATTGAGCGTCGATTTCCCTTTCGTTATATGAGACCGGGGTAGGGTTGGACTATGCAGGCTGACCGAGCAAAATTCTCGGCAGGAAAGAGGAAAAAATGATTGGGCATTACAAGTCACGACTTTACAAAGTCGACAAAGCGATGCGGGCGGCAATGGACGATTTGGAACACGTTCAAATAATGCAGCGGCGAAAATACCGTGAGAGTTTAATCGCGTTATCTCTCGCATCTATCAAGCACGGGCTGTTTGCCGAGGACTTGGGCGGCGTTCGCAGTACGCAAACTGATGAGGGTAGCAAATTGTTGTTTACTTCTACTCTGCGCGAGATGAAACAACTTGTCATCGATTTGGTAGACGACGAAGAGATTGACGCTTCACCGGAATACCTGGAATGGGGCGATGAGATACTGCATAATGACTTTTAGTGAGATTGATTTTCTGGTGACCAGTGCCGCCTCTGCGATGCTCCAAGCGAACAAGCAAATGCTTCGCGCTTCGATGGCAATTATCGATTTGCTGGTGGCACGGAACCAAATTGGCGAGAGGCTAATCGGCGGGATTACTGTGCGGCGGCGGGGGTATGAGTACGTCGTTTTTGCGGACGGAATAGATTACGACCTCGACACTGGGTTCCTGGCATTCGGCTACCTTATGGCGGTGTGGTTGGACATCAAGAGTGACGGAAGAAGGGATGGAAATTGATGGATTATGACGAGATTATTGCAACTTTTGAGGACGCACTATTGCAACTCAATCTAAATTTTGCGACATATTGCAAAATTAACAGCGATTTGGGCATTGCACTTTGCCAGGAAGTCGAGCGGATTGGAAGACTTGACCAAAGCCTCGATGGCATCAAAGTGCAAAAACGTGATGCTTATGGCGCAATTTCCTATCGAATTGAGGACAGGGAAGGCTTGACAATGGGGATTCTGCTGCCTTCCAGCAAAAAGGATTTTAGCCTCATCCTTATTTTCGCAAGAATCAAGCGTCTGGCGGCTGTGCTTAAAAAAATGGCGGAGGAGGAGGCGAACTTCAATGGCACAGGCAGTGAGCGGGAGGGCGATGATGACCTTAAATGAGGCGGTGGAGGTGGCCCAGAAATTGGCGGTAACGCTCTACTCCTGTCTCGCATCAGACCCGCATCTCCAACGCGATAGGCAACTTTGGACACGGCTACAGGCTCCCGCCCTCCAGCTTGTGGGCGTCCTGGGGAATGCCAATGGTAGCATCGGCGCGAGTTACAAGCAGCGCGGTATCAGTTTTGCCAAAGCCCACCTTGCGGAGTTCCTTGCTATATTGGCGGTGGCACAACGGGTCGGGGGAGTGGAGGAGGTACCCATTCAGAGCTACTGAAGGCGGCTGAGGCTGTAGAGGCAGCCCTTACTCCGGGGTAGTTCCCTTTTCAATAAGGCGAGGATAATGGGGAGGCAAATTCTGTCCTCCCATCTTTTTTTCACGAAACAAAAAAACTATGCGGGGTATTTTGGGAAAATCGGGAATAGTAGTTCGAGAATCCAATTTCACACTTGGTGTGCTCGCGGAATGGGTACGTGGAGGAATAGTGAGCTGACAGCAATTGCATGCTGTCAGCCGCGCAGGAGGGCATCAACATTCCGCGTCGATGCCCTCGCTTATTTTTAAGGGGAGATAGATAATGAGAACCAGCACGTTTTATTTCGCAGATTACCTTTGCATCGACGCCTTAGACGAGTTTTTGGAGCGCGAGTACAACGTGCCCCATCGTCAGGACGCACATTACATTTACTTCCGATACTTCCACAAGTTACAACCCAAGGACGACGAGTATGTCATTTATCGTACCCCCTCTGCGACAGAGCGCAAAGAACTTAAAAAGCGCGGTTTTGGGCATCTGCACGGCATCATCGAGAGCTGTGAGCGGTTCTACGAATTGGCAAACTGCGTACTTTCAGATGCCGCTGACCTCAACTATGGAACAGAGCCGAAAGGGGAAGAGTGCCGATGGTGTGACTCCGTACGCGATGCAATCGAGGCAGGCATCAAAGACTTGGCACAGCGCAGAGACGCAGAGCTAAAAGAGGCGGGAGCAGATAGTCGGAAATTGGTTCCAGCCTGATGCTTGCCGCGTGCGCCAAGCCACATGAATAACACAGTGATGAGCGGCTCCTGTTCCGCTCAAAAATTTTAGGAGATGGAAGTGAAGAACACGAAGAACAAAAGTTATGGCGAATTGCTCCAGATGAGTATCGAGTCCCATTTTGTCCAAGACGCACAGGATGCAAACGATATGCTTGGATGTCTATTCGGAACGGGCGATGAAACATTCATTGCAACTTTTGACATGATGACAAAACAACATAAAGTCTGTCAATGTGCGGCTGATGTGTATTGTACAAACGGTGGAAAAACCGTTATGGTAACCAGAGTGCCGTCCGGATACCAATTTGATTGGCTGGTTTAAGCATAATTGCGATCCATGACAGCACCAGAGCGCACACGGAACGAAGGAGGTCGCCCTTGTATTGATACTGAATTCCAAAAAAGTTCAGATTTTTCCAGATTATGAAGGTCGTTACATAGGTTTCCTGTAAAACAGGAATTGTAAACGTGGTCGGGGTGGCTCCCTGGTCTCACAATAAGAATTTATCAAGGCAACGATAACAATACAGATTTTCCAAGTTTCGGCGTTAGCCCCGCCGAACGCCCCCTGAGATTCGTTGCCTTTTCTCAGGGGGCATTTTTGGCACTACTAAAAGGCAACAGCGATGGAATCAAGGCAAAAAACAGGCTCTCTTCAAATCGAGGGAGAAGAAATTATTATTACGTGTGATGTATCCCATGTGGCGGAAATTGTGGCAGGCATTACGGGGATGGAACAAGGCGAAGACGGGCTCTTCCGTGCGCCCCTGAGCCACTGGGATGAGGTCAAGACGGGGTTGAAGGGTACGGGCATTGTTGCAATGCCAACTATGGCGGCGCTGCACGCCGCAGCGGCAACCTATGCAGAACGGGAAGATATTCCCGACATCGACACGCAAATCGTCAAAGGCGCAAAGCATCTTTATGAGGCGGGGTTCAACATTTTGCCAGTGCCCCGCGTCAATGAGCAGGCGGGTTCTAAGCCTCCCTATGGCGGATGGGCGATGCTGCAGCAAAACCGCCTCCACCCCTCCAGCATCCCCACGTTGTTTCGGGGAGCCAACGTTGCGGTGCTTTGCGGTAAAACGAGTCAAAACTTGGTCGTCATTGACTGCGACTCGGAGGATGAATTTGCAAAGATTTCGGCGCGTTTGGGGCAGATGGGAATCAAGACATGGGTGCGAAATTCCACAAGAGGCGGACAGTTTTGGTTCCTGTGCCGCGAAGGCGATGTACGCCCCATCAAACGCGGTAAAATCGATGTGTTGGGCGCAGGGAGCTACGTTGTCGCACCTCCCAGTGTGCATCCTACAGGCATGTTGTATGAATGGCTGGAGCAGCCGGAGGCTCTGCCGACCACAATTGGTCTCAAACAGTTGGGGGATATTTTGGGGGCGGAATTGCATCTCTTCCAACTGGAAATCAGGGATGGGGATGACCGCAATCTCCCCAAAAGAGCGCATGAAATTCTCGTAATGGGAGAGACGGGGAGATATGATGGCGACAACAGCCATGCCGAACTTGTTGCTTGTCAGTCGCTTGTGGCCGCAGGCTACACAGACGAACGGATATATGAGATTTTTTGCGACACTCTTCCTCCCCATTTCGAAAAGCGGAATCAAAATAGAGAATGGCTGGAAACTCATATTATTGCTCCCGCACGGGAATACTGCGAAGCCAATCCAGTGACACGCACATGGACACAGGAAGGGGCGGCAGCCGCAATGACCACGGCTGCCGCAATACGGAACTGGGCGGCAGGACGCCAATGGAAGGGTGCTACAGGCGCAACAGACAGCACGGTGCTTATGTGTCTCACGAAGCGCATGGAAAAAGACGGCACGGTGTTTCGGGCGAGTCTAAGAGAACTCTCCGTCATGGCAAACATCGGCAAAGCGGCAATCATATCTTCGCTGTCCCGACTCAAAGGGGAAAAGAGCGCAACTCCACTTATTATGTACGTGCGAAAATCCTCTGAGTCGGGTGCGGCACTTTACCAATTTTGTATGGATAATATAGATTTACAGGACGACCATGCTGAACTCTCTGCGTTCAGCGCGAATAGTGCCGCACACGATGCGTTTTGTCATAGAGCACTGGGGAAAACGGGTTTGCTGATTCGTGACACATATAGGCTGCATCGTGACGAGCTGAACGCGATGCCGAAGGATTCCGATAGAGTCAATTTCCTTTCCGAAAAAACAGGGAAGTGTAAAAAAACAATTCGGAAATTCTTCGCGAAAATCATTGAGATTGCGGAGAGTGCGGAGGGAGCCGGTGAATCACAGATTAAATTGGATTTCGTCGCTGCGTACTGCAACACCGATGGCGTAGGAAAAAAGCGCAAAGTGCTCTATCTGGAGGAGCGTATGTACCGTACTTCCGCAATTCTTCAAAACCAACGGAAGGAATGGGAGGCAAAATTTCCCCATTTGCTCAATTTTTAAATCAAAAAGGGAATACATCGTACCACCGCTTTGCTTTTCCGTGCAAAATAGTAAGGAAATGTTTTGAAGGAGGGCTTCGTTGCCGCGCAAAATCCGCGCAGCAGACTACGCCCTCCACTCTTTGCCCACGCAAGCGTGGGCAATGCTTGAAAAGGGCATTGTCAATACTTAAGGGTTTGAGTTTGGAGAAGGGAGAGATAGCTAAAAAAAGGGAAAAAAGCTAAAAAAGGGAATGAATCGTACCATTGAACGAAGTTCCCTGTGAATTCCAATGGTACGATGTATGAGTTTTTTCACGAAAAAAGGCGCAAAAAACCCCCTTTTGCCTGTAATTATGCCTGGGAAATCGATTCCGGTGGTACGATGTATTCCCTTTTTTTTTATGGGAGGAAAAGGAAAAGCCCAAAAGAAAAACCTCAACTCATTTCAGATGTCCCCGCAGGCGGGGACAAATGGAGCGCGTAGGGCTTGCCCGCAGCGCGGTTCTAATCCTGTTCCCC
>Ga0163147_10006994_pt1 | contig 12985 bp, 9 predicted proteins | sample OliLakLV19MP6G1_FD_148597 | JGI IMG/M metagenome (GOLD analysis project Ga0163147, IMG submission 148597) | Freshwater microbial mat bacterial communities from Lake Vanda, McMurdo Dry Valleys, Antarctica- Oligotrophic Lake LV.19.MP6.G1 | ecosystem: Environmental > Aquatic > Freshwater > Lake >...
CCGCAGTATAGCCCAGAAACAAAAGGGACGACGCCGTGATTTCACCGAAGGCAGGGCCCAGCGTCGACAGCAGAGGCAAAAGCGCTCCGAATCCGAGCGCCGCGCACAATGCCGCAAGTACGGCGCGGCGTTGCGTGACGCCCTCCGCAGAAGGACTCGGCACATCGCTCGTCGCACGGGCAGCGGAAATGGAAACGACCATCATTCCGGCGAAGACGAGCGCAGCCGCAACCACCTGAAGTGGGCGCACCCGTTCATGCAAAAACAAGGTCGCAAACAACGCGGCGAACAACGACCACCCCGAGACGATTGGCACCACGGCGAGCAGGTGTCCCGACGCGAATGCCTTGAACATGCCGGTGTTGGCAACCATCCCGAACCCGACACACAGACCCAGTAAACCCAGATTGCGCGTCGAGAAATCGCGTGGGCCCGTATCGAGGACTACGCCGACGACCGCGGCCAATAGCGCGCCGACCGCAAGCGCCCAGAACATGGCTCGACCCGCGCCGAGCGCCTTGCCCGTATTCGCGATAAACACATTCGCCACCGCCCAGGTGACACTGGTTCCCAGCGCAAACAATATTCCCAGGGACACGTATCAACGTTTGTACACCGGATTACACCGGTGCGCTGTGTTGCGTTTCCCGATCTGGGACTTTCTTTAGCCCACGAGGCCGGCGACCAATGCCGCCCAGGCTGCCCCAAAGTACGCCACCCTCAATTGCATGGTTCGAGAAGCTTTCATGATTGCTCACCCCCGTGCTTGAGATGCTGGCAATCGGTGTCCCTGTGTCAGAATAAATGGAGAGCGATACGCGACATCGTGATTTCAACAACTTGTGACAACAGGCAACGCGACGCGCGGTGACAGGATGTGTTCAATTCAACACAAACCGCGGCGAATTCGTCACAGGTGGTGAATCACACGACGGCAATCGCATGTCGGGCAATGCCCGAGCGAAGCACCTCGAGCAAGGCCTCGGCATTCTCGAAATTGGAATGATCAAGGAGGTGCTCCTTGCCGAATCGATCGCCGAGCACGAGGTGAGGCACGCCGTCGAGGGTACAGATTGCCAGGCTGACGATTTCATCGAAATGCCAGTTCCGCAGGCCGAAAGCATCGCGCGTGATAAATCCCTCTTGCCCGACGACGAGCACCCGGCGTCGGTGCTCGTTCGACTTTTCCTCCGCGGTGGGTGTCGCCATGACGAGCGCAAACATCGTAAAAACCGCCAATCGCGGATTCGGCCCGCGGTGGCTGCGACGAAGCAGGTGATGCCTCCGAGCAACAGGGTGAGTGCACTCCAGACTTGAAATCGGCCGGAATCCTCGTCCCGCTCGAAGAAGACCCGAACCCCGTCGGGCACCCTGCCCGCCTCAACGCTCATCAACGCTTCGACGTTCGTCATACCAATAAATAAATCGAACGCTTTTTGAGAATCTGTGGCCGGTGTCGCAACCGCGACCCACCGTGCTACTGTCCGCCAATCTGGATGAGTTCTGACGCTGAAAAACCCGTCGTCATCGTGAACCGTCGCGCAGGTGGCGGTCTGTCCGATACCAGCTGGGCACGCCTGTCGACCGCCGTGGCCGATGGACTGGGGCCTTTCACCGCGAGGTTCACCGAGCACCGGGGACACGCGACGGATCTTGCTCGCGAGGCTGCGGCTGCGGATGCGCCCCTGGTCGTGGCTTTTGGGGGCGACGGCACCATCAACGAGGTCGCCAATGGTTTGCTCGGTACCCGGACGCCGCTTGGCATCATTCCGCGTGGAACCGGGGGCGATTTCAGGCGCACGCTGGACCTGCCCGAGGATGTGACGAAGGCGGCGGCGCGTGTGAAACAGGCAGCGCCTCGCACGATTGACGCGGGTTTGGTGAAACTGATGGGTCACGATGGCTCGCCCATCGAGCGTCGCTTCGTCAACGTGAGTTCCGTCGGGTTCTCGGCGGCGGTGGCGGATCGCGCGAATCGCAGTTCCAAACGGCTTGGGGCGAAGGCTGCTTTTTTGAGCGCGACGGTGCGAACTTTGCTCGGTACAGACAACGCAGACCTTGTGTTGCGAATCGATGATGGGGAGCCCATGCGCCGCAAGGTGATGTTTGTGGCGATGGGCAACGGCTGTTTCTTTGGCGGCGGTATGAAGGTTTGTCCCAAGGCCGATCTGCAAAGCGGCACGCTGGACGTGGTGCTGGTGGGCGATCTCACGCGGCTCGACGTGATCTTGAAAACAAATCGCCTTTACGACGGCACGCACCTCGCCATGAAAGAGGTCTTTCATTCGACGGCGCACAAGGTTCATATCGAAGCGGCAGACCCTGCCGAGAAGGTTCTCGTCGAGCTCGATGGCGAGACGCCCGGACAGTTGCCGGCGACGTTTTCGATCATGCCTGGCGCACTGGTACTACAAGCCTGAGCACCCCCGGGCGGCGCGACTAAAAAACCCGGGACCGTGCCTGACAGGTCGAGCGTCGTTCCCGAGCGGAGTGTGACGGATGAATAGGTGTCGTCGCCCGATGAGGTATTTATAACAAACTTATAAAGTTTATTTAATTTTTGTAACTTCCGTAAACTACTTATAATCTACGGCACATGGATCCCATCCACAACCCGTATTCCCCAGGGGCCGGAACGCCACCGCCCGAATTGGCCGGACGCGACGAGCTCCGCGATACGGTTCGAATCGCGATTGAGCGGTTGCGCATCGGCAACCCGGCCAAAAGCGTTCTGATGGTGGGACTACGGGGCGTGGGAAAAACTGTATTGCTTGACCGGATGCGCAGCGATGCCGAATCCGAAGGAATCCATACGTTGCGCGCCGAAGCACCCGAAGGCCGTTCCCTCCCTGCGTTGCTGGCTCCTCAGCTGCGATTGGCACTCCTCAGGCTGAGCAAAATTGAAAAGGCGAAGCACCTTGCTCAGCGGGCGTTGCGTGGCCTGGCCGGTTTCGCGAACGCCCTGAAGGTGAAGTTCAGCGACATTGAGGTTGGGCTTGATCTCGAACCCGAGCCCGGTCTCGCCGACAATGGCGATCTTGAAATCGATCTTTCGGCCTTGCTTGAGGCCGCGGGACACGCAGCCAGGAGTGCAGACACCGCCCTCATCGTCTTCCTGGATGAGATGCAATACATCGTGGAATCTGAGTTTGCCGCGCTCATCAGCGCTTTGCATCGGTGCGCGCAACAGAAGATTCCAATTGGTGTCGTTGGTGCAGGATTGCCGCAGCTGCGAGGGCAGGCCGGCAAGGCAAAGTCATATGCCGAACGCCTTTTTGACTATCCCGAAATTGGTCCACTTCCGGACGCGGCGGCACGTTTGGCACTTGTCAAACCTGCTGAGAATCTCGGCGTCGTGTTCGATGCGCGTGCCGTTGATAGAATCGTAACACAAACGAAAGGACACCCGTACTTCCTGCAGGAATGGGGCAAACACGCCTGGCAAACAGCAACCGCAAGCCCCATCACGGACAGTGACGTTCTCGCCGCGTCAACGCAAGTTCTGGCAACATTGGACGAGAGTTTTTTCCGCGTTCGCTTCGATCGGTTGACACCGATGGAGAAACGTTATTTGAGGGCGATGGCTGCTCTTGGACCTGGACCTCATCGCTCCGGTGACATCGCAGAGACACTGAAGCGAAAGGTGACGGCGCTTGCGCCTGTGCGAAACGGACTTATCGGCAAGGGCATGATCTGGAGTCCCAGTCACGGCGACACAACGTTCACCGTTCCGCTCTTCGATGAATTCATGAAGCGCATCATGCCGGGCTCCGATTGGTTGACGGCCTGAAGCACCCGGCTCGCGCCATTCGTTGCACAAGTAGAGTGCTCGGCATCCTGACTCTCCATTGTGCTACGTGCTCTTTCCACTCTGCTGACCCGGTGGTCGGCGTCGGGAATGGGCTGCGTGGTGACCGGTCAGTTCGGCGCGATCCTCGGCCATCTTGAAGAAGAGCAGCGCCGTTGTCTGCTTGATGTGTCGCACAGGATGGTGCAGCGGTCCCAGAGTTTCTGGACGACGTAAGCGGCATCGCTCATGGACGTCGTCTTCGGCAACGCCAGTTGGTCCGTGGTTACGTCAATTTCGATCGCGCCCAAGTTCCAACTCCACGTCCTCGATCGAATTCCACCCGGCCGCGTTGTGGGCGTACCAGTCTCGCCACGCGGTCGTGGCATCGTCATCCGTCACGGGTTCAAAAGTTGTAAGCGTCCCGGTCTCGATGAATCCGTCTTCGTCCCGTTTCACGAGAGCCACGATGTCGATTTCGGTATAGAGAAACCGCCCGATTTGACGGGCTTGTTCTTTCGATACGTCGAGCGTGAAAGACCGATCCTCGGACTTCGACTCCAAGTGAACAGCAGGCCTGATTCCACCCACACGCTGCGGGATCACGCGAAGCGATACCTGGACTTCAGCGGGCAACGACGCGTTCGTGGGGCGAAGGTGCGACCACGCCAATGCGGTCCGCACCTCGACGTTCTCGGGGTGGACGAGGGGTGGACGTTCTCTCCGTCGACCTCGAGAAGAATCCGGTCATCCCCTAAAGGGTTGGGTACGTCGTTCTTGGACATCGTCGCTATTGTCGCGTGTTCCTTGAATATGCGTCGTGGGGTGTTTCTTCAAGAGCAAAAGAAGCGGGCGATCGCATGAGCGAAGGGGCATGGGTGTCGGCTGTCAAAGATGCGAAACGAGGTTCAGCATCGTCGAGAGGTGGGTCGTGTAGATGATCGTGGGCAGGCCCTCTCCGTACTTCAACGCTTGGGTCTCGACGCCGACAAGTGTGTGACCGGCGGGCTTGGCTTCAAGGGCTCCGACGGCTTTGCCATCAAAAAAAAGCAAATAGTCGGCAAAACCGTGGCCCTTGGCCATCTTGAATTCGCGGACAGCGACGCCCGTCCCCGTGGAAAGGTTCATTTCGTCGCGGCCCTGGGGATCACCCACCCCGCCAAACCCAGCGCCGCGTCTATTTCCAGGCGGGCGCGTTCCTCCGGTTTTGTCATTTCTGCGAAGCAGCACTCTAGCCCGGTTGGGGCAGCCATTGGAAGGGGATTGGAGGGCTCCCGGCGTCGATCCGATCGGCGGACAAGGCCTGACGATGTTCAGGCTGCTCGACCGAGGAAATGTTCGCGCAGGTAACGAATCGTGGCGAAGAGCGTGTCGCTTTCTTCGCGCACGGTAAAGCCGAACTCGCGTTTGGCCTTTTCTGAAGAGAAGTACCAAAAGTACTCACCCTGCTCCACGCTCTCCGGATCGATGGCAGCTGTGCGACCAATGGAATTAAGCACCGCGGACTGAATGCGACTTGCGAAATACGGCCAGCGCCCACGGCCCTGAATCAACGGACCCTTCACCTTGCTCAGCCGTTCAAGCCGACCGAAAAATTCCTTGAGGGTCCAGTTTGGACCACCCAATAGGTATTTTTCACCGGGCCGGCCCTTTGCCATCGCAACCGGCAACACCATCGCCACGTCCCGCACATCGACCAGGTTCAACCCACCAGGAGGACACACCGGAATCTCGCGACCGAGAAACAACAAGACATCCCGAGTCGAGGACAGTCGATCATCGCCGGGGCCAAGCAAGAGGCTGGGATTTACGGTCACAAGCTCGATCTTGCCCGCACACTCTTTCATCGCTGTTTCTTCCTGAAACCGCTTGCTGCTGTAATACGGAAAGCGTCCGATGATATCCATGGGCGGATCGACCGTCTCGTCGGACATCGCATCCGACTCACGGCTCACCGCAATCGTACCGCTCGTCGAAACCAAAACGATGCGCGCAACGTCAGCGGCAACCGCGGCCTGGCACAGGTGGCGCGTGCCGGCGACGTGAACGTCAAACATCTTGTGAGCGTCGTTCGTCTTGCGCGAGACGAGGCCTGCCAGGTGGTAGATCTGCTTTACGCCCTTCACCGCGCGCACGCAGTCGGCAGGCTCGGTGACCGAGCCCGTGATGACCTCGACACCGAGAGCCTCAAGGCGAGGCGTCGACGTTCGCGCCAGGATGCGAAGATTGTCGGTGAGTCCGTCAGCGCAAAGTTTTTCGACCAGATGCGTTCCGAGAAACCCTGTTGCGCCCGTGATGAGAATTTTCATGGTTGTGCCTCGCGGGTAACGTTTCGCAAGCTATCCGGATCAACGGGGAAAGGTTTGCGATCACGCAAGCCAGTCACAACGCGCTCGACCAGCAAGGCTGCGTGCGCCCACGCTTCTTGTTGCGGCATCCCGTAGGTCGCGGCCCTCAACATGTCAATGGAAAGGAAAGGACCGAAAACCACCTGGATATCGCGGGAACGCGGCACCGACTTGCCGACCGGCAGGGACGCGTGCGCACCCTCAATGTACGCTGGCACGACACCGACACCCGAACGCAACGCCAGGTAGCCGATGCTCGGCAAGAACTCCTTCATCACACCGCTTCGCGACCGCGTGCCCTCGGGGAACACCACCATCGAACGACCTGAACGCAGCACATCTTCTGCGATCTCAAGTGACTTGCGAACCGAACCTGCTCGCTCCATCGCGACGAGGTTGGTGAAGTTCTCGAACCAGGCGCGTCGCCAGCGTGTCGAGAAGAAGTAATCGGCCGCAGCCAGCGATGCAAGACCACGGCCCGCCTCGCCAAGTGCAACCTTCAGCGCACCCATGTCGAGATGCGAGGTGTGATTTGAGGCAACGATGAAGCTTTCGTTGCGTGGTACGTGGGCGAAACCCTTGATCTCGGTCTGAAGAACCGCCTTGTAAAAAGCGTTCTGGCCAAGCCGCAAACCGATTCGTCCCAAACGCACGATGGGATCGGGTACCTGAATTTCTTTCTTTTCACCCGCGTCGTGGTCTTGCTTGCCACCCTGACCCGATGACTTCCGGGCCCCGCCATGGACACCACGGCTTGCACGAACGATCTCGAAGAGACTCGCCACGTCCGGTGCACCGGTAAAGTCGACATCGGGACTGACGCCCGCGCCATCCGCATCAAGCGCTGCTGACAGTTCCGAGTACATGAGGCTATCGAAGCCCAGCAGATCCACCCGGGTCGAAAGCGAAATATCCCCCGAGAGCTTGCCCGTCACGGTGGCCACGATGTTGATAAACCAGGCAACGTCCCCGTCACGGGGCGCGGCACTTGCCGGCTGTGTGGCTGCAAGCTTTTCTTGAAGCAAACGTACCACGTCGCGGCGTTTGACCTTCTTGGTCACCGTGCGGGGCAGATCTCCGTCCCAGAACTCGACGCCCTTGACGCGTTTCCAGAACGGGAGGGACTGTGAAACGGACTGGAAATGCCGTTCGATCCGGGCGCGACGTTCCTCGTCTGACAGGGCGGGTTCGCGCTCGCGATCCACCACCACGGCACACGCGATGCGTTCACCACGACCGTCCGGAACGCCGACCACCGAGAGTTCTTTGACGAACTCACAACCGCCGTAGAGCTCTTCGAGTTCGTCGGGATAAACATTCTTGCCGTTGGCATCGACAATGATGTCTTTCAGTCGGCCGACGAGGAACAAATTGCCGTCTTCGTCGAAGCGACCCAAATCGCCCGTGTGCAACCAACCATCGCGAATCGTCGCACGGGTTGCGGCTTCATCGCGCCAGTAGCCTGCCATCACGTTGCGGCCACGCGCGATGACTTCTCCCACCCCTTTGGCGTCGGGATCGGCGATCTTCACCTCGACGCCGATCAAGGGCTTGCCCGCTGAACCGGGCTTGGGTTTTTCGTGCGGAGAGCTGACCGTCAACCCCGGCGCGGACTCGGTAAGACCATATCCCTCGAAGAAATCGAAGCCCATCCCCTGGAAGGTCTTGAGCACGTCAGGCGGAAGTGCTGAACCACCGCTGATAAGATAACGAATGCGACCGCCAAATCCATTGTGGACCGGCATGAACATCAAGGCGCCGAGGTTGATGCCCGTACGCGAACGCAACTCGAAGCTGAGATCGGCCAGCGCCTCGACCGCTTTGCCGAGCGTGGCCGAGCGATTCGAGAACTTGTTCAAGACGCGGCGGCGCAACAGCTCCCACAGGGCGGGAACACCGACAATTGCCGTGACGTGCCCGCGCTTGAGCACGCGGTTGATGGAATCGCCGTTCAGCTCGGCAACATAGGAAATCTGAGCACCGCGCGACAACGGACACAGGAATCCACCCGAGAACTCGAAGGTGTGATGCAAGGGTAGCACCGACAACACGCCGTCCGTGACGCCGAAGTCGAAGATGCGCAGCAGCTCCGATACCATGAAGGTGAGGTTGCGGTGGGTCAGCATCACCCCCTTGGGGCTGCCCGTGGTGCCCGAAGTGAAGATCAACGAGGCAATCGCGTCGGAGTCGCTTAACCGGGGGAATCGTGCAATGCGTTCATTCTCGATCTCGACGGTTTCGATCGCAAATACGTCGGAAAGCGTCCAGATCTTCGTCGCAAGCTTCGCTTCTGAAAGCGCCGCTGCAAGTCCGCTGTGCTTGGCCGCCAGATCTTCCCCGACGAAGAGCCCCACGGCTTCGCTGGCGCGCGCGATGTTCACGACCTCGTCGATCGTCGACTCGTGCGAGATCGGCACAACCGTGGCACCGGCCTTCAAGATGCCAAAGTAAGCCATGCCCCACTCCGGGGCGTTTTTGGCAAACAACATCACGCAATCGGACTGCGCGACGTTATGCCCGACGAGGAAGGCCCCTGCTCGATAGGCAAGCTCCTTGACGTTGTCGTACGTATAGCTTTCTTCACGGCCATCCCGATCCATGCGCATCGCAACCCGGGTCGCGTGCAACTTGGTGGTGGTATCAAAAAGCTCAAGCAGGTCGCGATAAGCGTAGACACTCTTCGGGCGCGCAGCGTACGTCTGATCGAGCTCAGGCAAGACCCACTTCTGCAAGCCCGGGAAGTGGACGTTCATGAAGTAGTCGTACCAGTCGAGATTCTCGGGCGACCAGTCGAGGAGTTTCCTATCCGACTCGGGAAGTCGATCGCGAACCCCGCGGATGTTGTCGGCGCGAAACACGTATTCGTTGTCGTGGATAAAGGGACGGAACAGGTCCACGTTCAACTGCGCCTCGTCGGCAACGCGCTTGACGTTGTCGATGCTATTTTTCATCCGATCGATGAGCGTGCCGAATCGGCCACCACCCCAGGAGGGGCGCACCGATGAAAGCGTGGATGAAATCTTGCCGGTAATCCTCTGGAACATCGGCAGGGACCAACGTTTGTATTCGTTGTCTTCAACCGAACGCAGTTCCATTCGTGCCACAAGATCATTGATGAACTTGTTTCCGGCTTCTTTGACCTGCAGACGCTGTCGCTTGTAGAGGCCCGTGATGGTCGTAACGCGATCCATGCGGGATGGATTGAGATCACCGCTCGACAGTTGAAAGACCAACTTCGGCTGTTCGACGCAAAGCTGAGCCGCAACCATCAACATGCCGGCCGCAACGTGATCCACCGGGACAATGTCCAAAATCAGGCGTTTGGCAGCCGGCAACATGTGCTGACCCTTGAGGCTCAGAAACACAAGTGGCGCGGACGTCGTGAAGCCCTCGTTCCATCCCGGAAAGGGATAGGACAGCGAACTTTCCACAATCGCCGGACGCACAATGGCGCGCGCGATGTCGGTTTCACGCGCGACCAGTTGGTCACCCATGCTCTTTGTGTAGGTGTAGATGTTCGGCCAGCCCCACTCGGCGGCACGCGCCATCCCGCGCTCGGTGGATTCGTTGCGAACCCAGTCCTTGCGTTCACGCGCAATTCCGAGCCGCAAGGTGGACTCGTCATCCGGATCGCGGCCCTGCTCTAGCAAACGTTCGCGAGCCTTGATGCGCAGGCGTGCCGACACGGTGGCGTCGGTCGACTGAGCACGCACTTCAAGCGCAATCCGCTCGACGTCCTTGATTTCTTGCTCGACCGAGAACTGAGTACCTGGCATATCCGCATGGCGCGGGAAATAGCCGTCGAGTTCTTCATCTTCCCAAACTTCACCAGAGCGATTGCCCGCAACGAAGCAGGTGCTGGTGTGCAGCAAGGCCGGACGGCGCATGCGCTTGACGAAGGAGATGACATTCTTCGTTCCACCCACGTTGGTGCGAATCGCGGATTCGATCGGCGGGTTGAATGTCACGCGACCCGACGAATTGATGACCACGTCGATGTCTTTGGCAACCTTCTCGGCCTCATCCGCCGTCATGCCAAGGTGTTCTTCGCAGATGTCTCCGTCCACGACGCGAACCTTGTCGCGCACGAACGCCTCGAAGGCTTCCCTGGTTGGATACTTTGCCCGCAGGGGATCAAACACGGGTGAGCGAATGACGCTGTTCCAGAACCGGGACTCGCTGTCGGTTCCGGTTCCGCGTCGAACCATCACGTAGACGCGCGCGACCTGCGGGAATCGTTGTAACAACATCCCGAGCGCGACCTTGCCGACGAAGCCGGTCGCACCGATGATGAAGACCTTGCGGCCGTTGTAGATCTCCGAGGCCGAAAGCGTCGATGGGGCCGCGGCGACATGGGATCCATGACCGATCTTTGCACGGCCTGTTGGTTTGCGGTTGTCGTGTCTCACTCGACGTCCACCATGACGATTGGCGGGTGGTGCAACATGCTGATGTCGGGATTGGGTCCGACGTGGCTACGCGCCATCGCAATGGCCTCGGTCAATGAATCGGCTCTGTCCCAGCCCAACATGGCGGGAACGTGCGCATTTTCGGCGCCGGCCACGATGACCTTGCCGACGTGCTGCCGGCCGTTCTCGCCCCAGTACCACATGAAGAAGGGATGCGCTCCGTGGTACGCATTGCCCCGCCGGTACATCTCGATGTAGCTCGGGTTCCGGGCGAACTCTTCTTCGTATTTGGCCCGCAAGACATCGGCATCGCGTGTCTCCGGCAAAAGGCGATTAAAGAACTCGATGTAGCTCGGATGGTGTTTGTGGTCGAACTTGTCGTAACACGGATGGGTCAGAATCAACACCCCACCTTTCTTCAACAGTGGCTTGCCACGGTAGAAGTTGTGGAAGTAACCAAGACCCATTACTTGAACCAACAGGGGATTCAAAATCGAGTTGACGTTGTAAGGCGAAATGAACGGCACGCCGCAGATGACGATGTCGCTCTGGCCGCGGACGTTCACCATGTACTGCTCGAAGTTCTTCTCGATGATCTTCGAATGAACCGCCTGGGTCTCGCCAGCGTGGCAGGCAACCAGTTCGTATTGCGCTGGAATGTTGTGAAACAACGTTCGCTTGGCACCGGATGGCATCTTGGACAGCGCCCAGCGCGTCGCTTCGAGCTTCAACCGGTCGGTCTCCGTGAAGTCGTCTTCGTTCTTCGTCAGAAACGACATCTGTGGGCCGAACATCCGGTTGTTGAGCGCGGTTTCGATATGAAAAATCTTCATATTCGACTGCACAATGGCGCCCATGCGCTCGACCTTCTTGTTGAGCATCGACTTCGCCGGATCCATGTAGCTATCCGACTGGCGAATCGTGTGCGGCTCGTGATGCGCGCGCAGGCTCTCGTAGTCGCACAGACCAACCGTGACCGACTTGTGGCCACCGTCCATCGGCACGAGGTTGATGTTCACGTAAATAAGCAGGTCGCTTTCAACGGCGCGACGGTTGATGTTGACGACCTCGTTGTGGTTCGTCTTGCCAAGGTGAACCATGCCGTCCGGGTCTTCGGCGTCGTGGTTGTAGTAGCGATCGGGATAGTAGGCATCGAAGATCTTCCGACCCAGCATGCGCTTCATCTCGGGGCCAGTCATTCGACGGTGCAGCGAGTTCGCAACAATGATGTGAACGTCATCGACACCATTGGCATCAAGAAGTTCGAGCAAGATCTCGACGATGGTCTGGCGGATGTCGGGTGTCACCATCGGCGGCAACGGCAGACTGATGTCGTCGACGGCAATCGTGACACGCATACCGGGATAAAGCTGCGCGTACAGTGGATCGGTGCCAAGCGGATGGTTCAGCGCATACCGAACGGCGGCGCCGGGATTGGCAAGCCCTTCAAGGGGGGGCTTCGGATAGATGACCCGGGTGCCAACCGGAAGATCTTCCACCAAAAGGTCTTCCCCGGAAAACATCACGCGGGGTGCCGAGTTGGTGTCGATATAAACGACCTGGTCGTCTTCCTTCTTGCGGGGCGTGGGTCCGCGCGTCGCGGTCCTGACGGGTACCTTTGCGGGAACGGTTCGTTTGGGCATTGCGATTCTTTTGCGGGATAAAGCGCCGTACTAGCGCAGGTCGAGGATGGGCCAGTCGTGCTGCATGGCCGTGTTTCGAAGACGGAAGTCTGGATTCACAGCAGCGGGATGACCCACCACGGACAACATGGGCAGATCGCTCATGCTGTCGGAATAAGCAAAACAGTCGGAAAGATTGAGGCCTTCTTTCTCGGCGTAAGTCCGCATCCAGCTGGCCTTCGTAGCGGCAGCCATCACGGGCGGTCGCAGCCGGCCCGTCGCGCGACCATCGACGAACTCGAGGTGGTTGCAGACGTGGTGGTCGAAACCCAGGTGGCGAATCAGCGGCATGACCGTGAAGTCGATTGCGCCCGTCACCAGCACCTGACGAAGGCCCAGGCGCTTGGACTTGTCGACGAGTTCGTAGGCGCCGGGAAAGATGGCGTCCTTCAAGACGTTCTCGAACAGCTCTTCGGACAGATAACGCAGGCGATCTTCCGATTCGCCCTTGTAGTACCGGAAGAAGACGTCGTTGAACATCCGGCGGCTATAGGTATCGGCCGCCATGAACATGGGTACCGATACCGCCGCCGCAATGGTACGCGTCAAGCTGCGCCACAGACCCTGCTGATTGCGGGCGGTGTGGGCAAACACATGCACCAGGTTCGTTCGGACCAGGGTGCCATCTAGATCGTAAAACGCGGCCGCAGCCATGGCTGAAAAGTTGCCAGCGTATAACACGAAATGCGGCGGTTGGGCGCATGGCCGGACTCAAACTGTGAAAACAGCCAAGAATGACTCTCCGTGTCATGCCACGCT
>Ga0163147_10006996_pt1 | contig 12983 bp, 9 predicted proteins | sample OliLakLV19MP6G1_FD_148597 | JGI IMG/M metagenome (GOLD analysis project Ga0163147, IMG submission 148597) | Freshwater microbial mat bacterial communities from Lake Vanda, McMurdo Dry Valleys, Antarctica- Oligotrophic Lake LV.19.MP6.G1 | ecosystem: Environmental > Aquatic > Freshwater > Lake >...
CGCCCGAGTGGCGCAACTTCTCACCAGACAGCACCGCCTTCGCGTTTGCACGCAACCATAATCTGTTTGTGGTTGAAGTCGCCACGGGTGATACCGTCCAGGTGAGCACGGATGGCGTGAAGGACTACAGCTTCGGCTTTCGCGACACGGCCACGACAGATCTGCAGCGCCAGGACGACGAGCAGCAGGAGACCGAGACCACGCAGGGCGGACAGGATCGCAGCCGCGATCCGCGCGTGCGTGCGAGTGTCGGCTGGTCGCCGGACTCGCGTTCGTTCACCGTGCAGCGCAACGATGCGCGCAAAGTGAAAGAGCTCTACCTCGTGAACGTGCTCTCCAATCCGCGCCCCACGCTGAGTTCGTACAAGTACGCAATGCCGGGTGAGGCGGATGTCAATCAGCAGGAACTGTTTGCGTTCACGCGCGGCGAGCGCGCGATTCGCGAGGTGTCACTGGACAAGTGGAAAGATCAGCGGATCAGCAATGTGCACTGGCCCGTGAAGTCAGAGACGTTCCGCCTCGTGCGCCGCGATCGGCTGCAGCGCAATATGGAACTCGTGGAAGTAAACACGGCCACGCTCACCATCAAAGCGCTGCTCACCGAATCGGTGGAGAACGCGTTTCTTGAGATTCAGCCCGTGCGATACGTGACACGCGGTGGGGATTTTGTCTGGTTCTCCGAGCGCACCGGATGGGGGCACTACTATCTGTACGGCCACGACGGCTCGTTCAAGCGTGCGCTCACGAGTGGGATGTGGCGCGCTGAGTCGATCGTGGACGCTGACACCATCAAGGGCACGATGTTCGTGAGCGGTGTTGGTCGCGAGCCGGGCCCAAACCCGTATCTGCGTCACACCTACCGTATGAACGGCGACGGCTCAGGCTTCACGCACCTCACGCCGGGCACGTACGATCACGGCACGCGGGTGTCACCCACCAAGCGGTTTATCGTGGACAACTATTCGCGCGCCGACACGATTCCCGTGGCCGTGGTGCGGGACGCGATGACGGGCCGCGTCGTGATGTCGCTCGAGATCATGGACGATTCGCGCGTCAGGGAAATGGGATGGAGCCCGCCGATGCCGTTTACCACGAAGGCAGCCGACGGCACGACTGACATCTACGGCAACATGTGGAAGCCGGCTGACTTCGATTCCACGAAGAAATACCCGATCATCGCGTACGTGTATCCAGGTCCGCAAACAGAGCAGGTCACGAGCGGTTTCAGCACGGGCGGCGTGATGCAGCAGCTTGCGCAGCTTGGGTTTGTGGTGATTCAGATAGGCAATCGTGGCGGCACGCCGCAGCGCTCCAACGCGTACCACAGCTTCGGGTATTACAACCTGCGCGACTACGCATTGGCCGATAAAAAGACCGGCATTGAACAACTGGCGGCGCGACACCGCTTCATCGACCTGGATCGCGTGGGCATTTATGGTCACTCCGGTGGTGGCTTCCTCACCGCCGCCGCGTTGATGCTGCCGCCCTACAACGATTTCTTCAAAGTGGGTGTCTCGTCGGCGGGCAATCACGACAACAACATCTACAACCAGAACTGGAGCGAGCAGCACCACGGCTTGCGCGTGATCACGGAGCGTCGTGACACCACGCAACGTCGTGACACCACACAACGCGGACGCGGCGGCGCAACGAACGGTGGTAGCGGTGGCGCACGCACGCAGGCGCAGCAGGGACGCAACGGCACGCGCGTGGTCGCGGTTGACGACAGCACGCGTTACGAAATTCGCGTGCCCACCAACGCGGAACTCGCCGAGAACCTCAAGGGCAAGTTGCTGCTGGTGCACGGCGACATGGACAACAACGTGCACCCCGGCAACACGATTCGCCTCGTGGATGCACTCATCAAGGCGAACAAGCGCTTCGACATGATGATGCTGCCCGGCCAGGCCCACGGCTTCGGTCCCATGCAGCCGTACTTCAATCGCATGCTCATGGAGTACTTCGCCGAGCATCTTATGGGCGACTACTATCGTCACACGGCCGAGATTCGGTAACTCCAGCCGTAGCACACATGACAGCGGCCGGTCGTCCTCTCGGACGGCCGGCCGCTTTGTCGTGCGCGCTTCGCTCGTACTGCCATACTGCCGTTACAACTGCCGTCACCCAGGAACGGATGCCGAGTCGGACAGGCCTTCATCAGGTACTCCAATATCAGACGGATGTGTCATCTGCCCGTCACACCGCAGTGTGATTTTGCGATCGTCGCCTGGCGGCCTGACAAGCTCAACAGCAGTCTGGCCGACGGCTATATTTGATATCGGGTTATCGTCGTGCTGACTGGTCAACCCGGACGCCACCCCCGACGTAGTTTTGTTGCGTCCCCGAGCGTGATTGGCACGCTGCCCTCGGCCCCGCCCTTCCCTGATCTGGAGCCCGCTGTGTTCTCTCGTTCTTCCCTCCGTTCGCCACTGTGCTGGTTGACCGTCGGACTTGGCGCCGCCGTTTCGGTCGCTGACGCGCAGGACCGACTCCCGTCGATGCCGGGGTACGCGCAGTTCCAGAAGATGCGCGCGGAGCTGCCCAACGCCGTTCGGTCCGGCGCCATCACGCCGGTGTGGGAGGCGGACGGTCGCAGCTTCACCTACACGGCCGATGGCAAGCGCTGGCGCTACGACGTCAGCGCGCGCACGCTGGCCGACGCGCCCGCTGCCGGTGGACTGAACGGCGGTCGAGGCGCCGGCGGACCGCGCATCGAACGCGGACGTCAGGCGGAAGTGGCGTTCACCGCGGATAGCACGCGCCGCGCCGTACACCGCGATCGCAACCTCTACGTGAGCAATGTCAACGGCAGCGACGAACGCGCCGTGACCACCGATGGCAGCGCCGGGAAGCGCATCAAATACGGCACGGCGAGTTGGGTGTACGGTGAAGAACTGTCGCAAACCACCGCGATGTGGTGGTCACCTGATGGCAACAAACTGGCGTACTATCGTTTCGACGAATCGCCGGTGCAGGACTACCTGCTGCAGCTCGGACAAACAAAGATCCAGAGCGTGATGGATGTGGAAGCGTACCCCAAGGCGGGCAGCGCCAACCCACTCGTTGATTTGTTCGTGTATGACGTAGCCACCAACAAGAGCGTGCGCGTCGATGTGCGCAGCGGTGCGCCGTTCGCGGATAGCACGGTGGGTCAGTATGTGTATCGCGTTGGGTGGACGCCCGATGGCAGTGCGATCACGTTCAACCGCACGAATCGCCGGCAGAACGTGATGGAGTTCACCAGCTGCAATCCCACCAGCGGCGCGTGCCGCGTCATTGTGCGCGAAGAGTGGCTGCCCAGTTGGACCGAGAATCGACCGGACATCCGCTGGCTCGCCGACAATCAGCGCTTTATCTGGACGTCCGAGCGCAACGGATTCAAGAACTACTATTTGTATCACATCGACGGTCGTCTCCTGGCGACCCTCACGTCGCATCAGTTCGAAGTGGGTGGCATCTCGCGCCTTGACGAGAAGGCGGGACGGCTCTGGTATCTGGCGCGCAGCGGCGACAACTACATGAAGCTGCAGCTGCATCGGGTGTCGCTCACCGGCAAGGGCGACGCGCGACTCACGGCCCCGGCGTTCCATCACACGATCAACATTGCGCCCGACGGCAAACATTTCGTTGATGTCGCACAAACGCACAACACTCCGCCGGTGTCTTCGCTGCGTGACGCGAACGGAAAGCTGGTGAAAGAGCTGCAGCAGAGCGACGTGAGCAAAGCCACCGCACTCGGACTCAAGCCAGTAGAGATGTTCACGTTCAAAGCCGCCGATGGCGTTACAGAATTGCACGGCATGCTGCACAAGCCGAGCACCTTTGATCCGTCGCGGAAATATCCGGTGCTGGTGAGTGTGTACGGCGGACCGGCCACCAACGGCGCGCGCGAAACGTACGCCTCTCCCAACGCGCTCACCGAGTACGGATTCCTCGTGCTCACGCTCGATGCCCGCAGCGCGGCCGGTCGTGGCAAACACTTCCTTGACGCGATCTACGAGAAGCTCGGCACCGTGGAAATCGACGACTTCGCAGCCGGTGTACGCGAAATCGCCAAGCGCCCGTATGTAGACGGATCACGCGTTGGTGTCTTCGGCACGTCGTACGGCGGCTACGCGGCGGCGATGGCCTTGCTGCGTCACCCCGATGTGTTCCACGCCGCCGCCGCGAGCAGCTCGGTCACCGATTGGCGCCACTACGATACGATCTACACCGAACGCTACATGTACACGCCGCAAGTGAATGCGGCGGGTTACGACGCGGGATCGGCCATGACGTACGCCGACAAGCTCAAAGGCCGCCTCATGATTTTCTACGGCACGGCCGACAACAATGTGCACCCGTCCAACAGCATGCAGCTCATTCAGGCGCTGCAGCGGGCCGGCAAAAGCTTCGATGTGCAGGTGGGACCGGACGTGGGCCACGCCGGCCTGTCGCAGCCGCGCATGATGGAGTTCTTCATCGAGCACCTGGTCGTGGCGCGCACCGGCAATACCGCCGGCCACTGACCCGTTTGAGACCCAGTGTGACCGCCGACCGATCTCAGGGGTTATCAGCATCATGACCCTCTCCGATGCCCTGATCGTTCGGCGCGTCCTGGGCGGTGACACGGAGGCCTTCCGCGCTCTCGTGGAACGCTACCACGATGACGCCGTGCGGTACGCCACCCACCTGCTGGGCTGCCACGCCGAGGCGGAAGACGCGGTGCAGGATACGTTCCTGCGTGCGTATCGCTACCTCGCCAGCTATCAGGAGCAGGACAAGTTTCGCGCCTGGCTCTGGCGCATTCTGGTCAACCGCTGCCGCACTCGGTTGGGTGAGCGGACCCGTCGACCCGAACCCTGCGATGTATCGGTCATCACGCAGCTGGCCGACGCCAACGCCGCGGCGCCCGACGACGACCTCGACCGAACCTTCCTCCGAGAGGAACTCGCGCAGGCGCTCGCCGCCCTTCCCGCCGACCAGCGGGAGGCCGTGGTCTTGCACTTCACCGAAGGGCTCTCCTATCCCGAGATGTCCGCCGTGACCGGCACGGGCGTCTCGGCGCTCAAGATGCGCGTGCACCGCGCCTGCGATCGACTGCGCACTCTGCTTACGGATGTGATTCATGGCTGATACCCCGACTCCCCTGCTTCCCGCCGAGCTGCAGGACCGGCTGCGTGAGCCCTTGCCGGTGGACGCGGCGCGGCGCGCCCGCTCCATGGGCGCAATCATGGCGGCCGTGCAGGTCCTGCCCGTGCCGCGCCGCTGGTCGCTGCCACCGTCGATCACGCGCTGGCGTCGACGCGGGGTGCTCGCGCCGGCCGGTGCCCTGGCGTTCGGCTTGCTGCTCACCCTCTGGACCGGTGTGACGTCGCTCACCGATGTCTTCAGCCGGAGTTCCGCGGCGGTGCTGGCGAAAGCCGAGTTCATCGGCGATACCGTGATCACGAGGCTGGTGCCGGTGGCTGAAGAGACGCGACTCGTGACGGCGGGGGGCATGCGGCGCGCCTTGCATGATACTTTATACGACACCATGCGCATCGTCAGGTTCGCACTACGCGCGCCTGCGGCCTCGCGGGTGATGCTGGTAGAATCAGCGTCAACCACGCTCCCGGGTGCGCAGGGGACACGGTTTGCGGTGGCGCGGGATCTGGCCAGCGGACTCTGGGAGATGCGTACCGTGGTGCCGCGCCATGCGGTGGCCGACGCGTTCGCTTTCGTCGTGGACGATGCGCGGCGAGTTCCGGTGCGCACGCCAATGTCTGAACAATCCTTTGGGCCGAGAGAGCAGGCGTTGGCCGACACGTCACTCTGATCCGTCCTTCATTCGTCTTTCTGTCCAACAACATGTCAGCACTTTCATCAACCGGTCAGGGGCGCACGACGCTCCTGGCCGCGCTCACAACGCTCGCCCTCGTGGTGGGTTACGCCGATCTGTGGCGCGGTGGCACGACCGTCTCCGCGCTCTGCCTGGCGATCGCGTATGCGGGACTCATTCCCGCCACCTTGCTGTCGTTTGGCAAGGGTGACAAGACCGCCGTGGGTGCCGACGAGCGCTTTGCCAACGCCCCGTGGCTCGCTGCGGGAGTCGTTGCGCTCGCGCTCTTCGCACTCTACGTGTTCACGCTGGCGCCCAGCACGGCCATGTGGGACACGAGCGAGTACATCACGGCCGCCAAGGTGTTTGGTGTGCCGCATCCGCCGGGCAATCCGGTGTTCGTAATCTTCGCGCACGCCTTTGGTCTGTTGCCGCTGCCGCTCGAGTATGGCGGTCGCATCAATCTGCTTGCCGCGGTGACGAGCGCGCTGTCGGCCGGACTGTGGTTCCTCGTGGCGGAAGGTGTGATGCGCAAGTGGATCACGATTCGCTGGGCGCGACTGATGGCGGCGGCGACATGCGTGATCATCGGCGGCACCGCCTTCACGGTGTGGAATCAGAGCGTGGTGAATGAAAAAGTGTACACCGTGGCGCTGCTCGGACTCGCGAGTGTGAGCTGGTTGATGCTGCGCTGGAGCGATGCGCCGGAGAAGTCGAGTTCCGACCGGTATCTGCTCACGGCCGCGTATCTCGTGGGACTGGGCTATGCAAATCACCCGGCGGGCTTCCTGCCGTTGCCGGCCATCGGGTTACTCGTACTCATGCGTCAGCCGTCGGTGTTGCTGCGCTGGCGTCTGCTGCTCGGCACGCTGGCGGTGGCGATCGTTGGCATCACACCGTTTGTGGTGATGCCGATTCGGGCCGCACATGAGCCATATCTCAACAGTGGCGGTGTGTCGGCGTGCACCGATGGCATCACGGTGTCCTGCACATTCAGCGCCGAAACATGGCGCCGAGTGAAGGCGCACATTGATCGCGAGCAGTACTCTGGGCACAACGTGGCCGATCGCAAAGCGCCGATCACCGCGCAGTACGGCATGTTCTGGTTGTACTTCAAGTGGCAGTGGTTCCGCGATGCATACAATCAGGCACCGCAGGCGCAATCCTTGCTGGCGCTCCTGTTCTTTACGCTTGGCATTGTGGGCGGCGTGACGCACTTCACGCGGGACCGGCGAACATTCTGGTACGTGGGTGGGCTCATGTTCACGCTCACGATCGCGCTGGTGGTGTACCTCAACTTCAAGTACGGACACTCACAGGCACCGGAGCTCGGTGGCAGCGTGGATCGTGAGGTCCGCGACCGCGACTACTTCTATTTGTGGACGTTCTCGCTGTGGGGCGTGTGGGCCGGACTTGGCCTCACCACGTTGTGGACGTGGCTGAGTTCCAAACTCGGCGGCACCGGAACGATCTCCGATCGCGGACTGCGACTCGCCGCACCAATCCTGGCCATCGCACTGATTCCGCTCGTGACAAACGCGATTGATGCGCCGCGCAGCCAGCACACGTTCACCCGCGAATGGGCACGCGATCTGCTGAACTCGGTGGAACCGTACGGCATTCTCATCACGAACGGCGACAACGACTCGTTCCCGCTCTGGTACGCGCAAGCGGTCGAGGGCATTCGGCTGGACGTGACGGTAGCCGTCGTCCCGTATCTCGGCACCGAGTGGTACGCGCATCAGTTGCAGAACCGCAAGCTGGAGCCGTATGACAAGGCGGCGGGACCGGCCCTCTATCGCGACCGCGAGTGGACGATGCCGACCAAGCCGTTGTTCCCGCTGACGCGCGCTGAGATCGATGCGATTCCACCGGTCGTTGGCCTGTCGCAACCGCAGCGATTTGTCCATGACGGGATGGATGTCACGATCAGCACCGACATGCTGCTGCGCGATCAGCAGTTTGTGTTGTACATGATCAAACACGCGTATCCCGAGCGCGGCCTGTTCTTCTCCTACGGTGGTTACGCCGCCGCGCTGGGCTTCGGTAGCAACCTGCTCAACCACGGTCTCGCGCAGAAACTGGTGAGCTCGCGTCCGGAGCCGTCGATGCAGTTCATCCCGCTGCGGGGCAACGAGCAACTCGATGTGGCGTCCACCCGATCGCTCTGGAACGAGTACGGCGGCATCAACGCGCTGATCAAGGAGAACGGCTGGGTGGACGACGCATCCGCCGGCATTCCGGTGCTTTATCTCATCACCGGTCAGTATCTCGCGGGCTCACTGGAAGCGGCGGGTGACACCGCCGCGGGCACCAAAGTCATCACGCAGGTGGACGAGATGATGACGAAGGCGCGGGTGAAGTAGTTCGCTGTTGCTGTGGCAGGCCACTTGGCGATCTGTGCTCGCGCCACCCATACTTGATGGTATGCAACCCGATTTCGACCACCTGCCCAGCGTCCGTCGCTGCACGTTTTCCTCGGCGCGCGGTAGGTGTGTTAGCATGCGCATGATTGGAGCCGTGGGCGCCTCCGTGAGCCTCTCGTGAAGGGCGGCAAGGGTGGCGGGGGACGAAAGCGTCCGCCCGCGAAACCCGATCCGAAGGACAAGAACACGCAGAGCGCGAGCCGCGGCTCACGCAAACGGGATTGGGGCGCCAATGAGCGCGAGGTCCCCGTGCGCCCGCCCGATTCCAAACCAACCAAGCGATAGCCACATGTCACGCGCCTTCCTTCGCGATGACGCCGAAGGAGAGATGCCTCGGCGCAACTACGATCTGCCTCCGCGCGACGATCCCGGTTTTGATCGGGCCGCGGCGCGCGCGCTGCTCGAGGGGGCGCGTGTGGGCGAGACGCAGCTCGCCGAGCGCGCGACGGGTTACTACTGGGGCGAGCCGGCGCTGCGCTCGTATGTCGAAGAGATGCTCGTGGCCGCGGAGACGGCGGGTGACGACCGGCTTGAGCAGGTGGCGCGGCGGTTTCTGGCGTAAGCGGGGTGCGAGAGACTCCAGATCACAGCGGGCGCCGGGCGTGGTGCTTCAACCACGGCGCCCTGGCTGGCAGACTAGCGAGCGCTTGTCATTCGGTCGCTGGCCGCCAAACGAGCGTTGTCCAGCGCACGCCGCAACGACGTCGCGCGCTCGCGTGCATTCGGACGTGACTCGCGCAGCGCACTGCGGAGTTCGCGCTGTGCATCCGACGAAAGCGAACTGCGCTCCGAGGTGAGCAGTGCGGTAATTGCCACCTCGTACACCGCGACCGTCGCACTCGGCTGCCCGTCGTTGTACAGCGGTGCGCCACGGTCAATCGCGTAGTCGATGAGTGCCGTCGCGCTGTTGGCATTCGACGACGGCGCGTCGGTGGGCGATAGCACGCGGTCAATCACGTGCACGATCCCGTTGCTCGCTGGTACATCGGCAATGCGCACCGTTGCATCGTTGATACGCAGCTCGCCATTCTGTTCGGAGATGCGAAGTGCCTGCCCCGCTACCGTATTCGCCGAGCGCACCGTACGCGCCTGCGCCGCTGCCACGCGCCCGGCCACCACATGATAGGTCAGCAACGTGCGGAGCTGCTCGCGGTTCTCCGGCTTGAGCAGATCACGCACCGTGTTCGCGGGCAGTCGTGAAAACGCCTCGTCGGTTGGCGCGAAGAGTGTGAAGGGGCCACGGCCGAGCAATGTCTCGGTGAGTCCGGCGGCGTCTACCGCGGCGAGCAACGTGCCAAAGACACCCGCGTTCTTCGCAACCTGAGGAATCGAAGGCGACGCGGCCGGCGTGTTCCGCGAGGTGTGCTGCGCCGGGAGTGGAGCGGTGAGCAGGGTGGCGAGCAGTGCGGTGGCAAGCACGAAGAGCGGCTGACCGCACGCGACCCCTCGCGTCGAAGGCACAGCAGGCGAGTGGGATGTGTGGTTGGTGGTGCGGCGATTCTGACGATTCATGTGCATCTACCGGTAGCGGTTTGTCGTGCTCGGGACCAAGGTGATGGATCCCGCAGGGTCACACTGCCGTTCGTTTCTCAGCGGCCGTTTGGATGCACGCGGTTCACCGCGCCGGTTGCTGCATCCATCCGCGCCATTCTGCCGAATACCCTTTGGTGACATCACACACTCCCCTCGCGCGGTCGCATCTCACCTTGGTGCCCACGACTCCGTCAACAGCGCCCTTGGCGCCGTTGCTGCCTCGCATTGCGGCCGGCGACGAACTCGCGGTGCGCGAATGCGTCGCGCGGTACGGCCCGCTCATCTGGTCGCTCGTGAGACGGTGGACACCCGACACGAACGACGCCGAAGACGCCGTGCAAGAAGTGTTTGTTGACCTCTGGCGCAGTGCCGCGCGCTATGACCCAACGCGCGCCACCGAGCCCGGGTTCGTGGCCATGGTCACCAGACGCCGCTTGATTGACCGCCTGCGTCGCCGGCAGCGCGCGATCGAGTTTGAACCACTGTCCGACAACCACGACGTGGCGATTGATCAGGAACCGGATATCGATCAAGCCATACGTGTGGAGCGGGCCCGAGACGCACTGCGCGCCCTGCCCATCGCGCAGCGCACGATGCTCGAACTCTCGCTGCTGCACGGTCGCACGCACGACGAAATCGCCAAAGAAACCAACACACCGCTCGGCACGGTCAAGTCGCACATCCGACGCGGACTGCAGCGCGCACGGGATCTGCTCGCGGTCGCGTCGAACGAGGCCGATGCAGACAACAGCGCGGGGGAGCCGCTATGAAGCACACAGGTGATGACATGCATGATGACAGTGCCCGCGAACCGGGCCGCGATCAACCCGACGCACACGACGCACTGCTCGGCGAACTCACGGCGGCACTCGCCAGCGAGGCGTTGTCACCGCTTGACGCGCTACGCGAGCCCGTCTCGGCGCGTGCGATTCATGCCGGTGAAGCCATCGTGCGTGCGCAGCGACTCGCCGCGGAAACAGGCGAGTTCGGTCGGCGAACGTCGGCTGATGTCTCGGAACGTGCATCGGGCACCGCTCAGCGTCCTGCATCGCCGATAGCATCGCCAGCGATCCCGCCTGTGGCACGGCTTCTCACGCAGGTCATGGCGCGCCGCATCACGGCGTGGAGCGGCTGGCTGGCGGCGGCGGCGCTCTTCGCGTTCGTGATGAGTGACGGGCGCCGCGCGAACGTGCCCGACGCCGCACCGCTCGTGGCCTCGGTGGCCGTGCTGCGTGATTCGCTACTCCAGAGCGACAGTTCGGCCGTGCCGCTCTCCTGGACTGCCACGAGTGATGCATCTGCGGTGCGCGCGCGTGGCGATGTGGTGTGGAGTGCGCGGGCGCAGCGTGGTGTGATGCGCATTGTCGGGCTGCTCGCCAACGACAAAGCACGCTGGCAGTATCAGCTCTGGATTTTCGACAAGAACCGCGATCAGCGATTCCCTGTCGACGGCGGCGTGTTCGACATTCCGGTGGACGGCGCCGAGGTGTTCGTGCCGATTGACGCTCGACTACCGGTCGGCGACGCAACACTGTTCGCGATTACGGTGGAACCTGTTGGCGGGGTTGTTGTCTCCACGCGGGAGCGTATTGCGTTGACGGCGGGGCTCTAAGCTCGACGCCTGGAGCTAGCGCCGCGTGACGGCTTTGGCGTGTAATTGAGTCAGCGCGATGTTGTTCACCTCCATATGTTGCGATTCCGATTAGGAAGCTGCGCTCAGTGGCCCGACTTCGGAACGACTGGGCACACCAGGCGCACGGCATGAGACAGAAGCACCCGATCGCGCAATCTCGAGTGCAATCTCTTTTCGTGATTTGCCCTCGGCAAGCGATTGCACCATGCGCCGCCGCAGCGAGCTTCGTTGAACGACGTCTGCGAGTATCGCACATGCGTTTACCAGTTCGTCATGGTTCATGTCGCTTCACTCGACAAACTCCTGCGCAAAGCATGGATGTACTGGCAGGAGCGCGCCGGTGAACCCACGTGGAACATGCAGTACGCGTTTCGCGGTCACATGGTCGTACTCGTCGACGCCGAAACGGCGTCCGATGGCGAAGCGATTGCCGAAGGATTCCGTCGGCTCGGCATGGGCGTGGTGATCGGCACGCGCACGTGGGGCGGCGAGATCTGGCGGAGCGGCTCAAACACGCTTACCGACGGCGGCGTGGCGCGCGCGCCAATGACGGGCGTGTATGGTCCGGAGGGCAAGTGGCTGATCGAACAGATCGGCGTCATCCCCGATATTGAAGTCGATAATCTGCCACACGCCACCTTCATCGGTCAGGACGCGCAGCTGGATGCAGCGATCGCCCACCTGAAACAGAAAATCGCCGAGGATCCCCGGGATGTCCCCAAGCCCCCTGGCGTATCCGCGCGTGGCGCTCCCGTATTCACCCCGCTGACCACGCCGGTCGTCTGAACGGCGCTATGGCTCCCGGCCCTCCCCGTGGACATCTTGCAGGGTGAACACCTGCTCTGTCCGCGCCGTTCTTCAGCGCCCGCAGCGACGCGCCATCCCGGATGCCGGAGACCTGTCCATGACTGCCCCCACCACCGATACCGTTTTCTCGCTCGACACGCTTCAAGCCGCCGCCGAGTCCCTGACCGGGCAGGTGATCAGCTGGCGGCGGCACCTGCATACGAATCCCGAGGTGTCATTCCACGAGCATGCGACGGCGCAGTACATCCACGACGTGCTGTCGAACGTGCGCGGGCTGCAACTCTCCAAGCCGACGGCCACCAGTGTCGTCGCACGATTGGTAGGCGCCCTGCCCGGACGGGTGATCGCGGTGCGCGCCGATATCGACGCGCTCCCAATTGACGAAGAGAACGACATACCGTATCGCTCCCAGACACGCGGGGCGATGCACGCCTGCGGTCACGACGGCCACACCGCCATCGTGCTGGCCCTGGCCACCCTGCTCGCCGCACACCGCGATGAGTTGCCAGGTGAAGTGCGTTTTGTCTTTCAGCACGCCGAAGAGCTCTCGCCGGGTGGCGCCGAGGAGTTGGTCAATGCAGGCGTGATGGACGGTGTCGACGAAGTGATCGGCCTGCACCTCTGGGCGAGCATGCCGGTGGGACGCATCGGTTTGATCTCGGGCCCCGCCATGGCGGCGCCCGACACGTTCCAGTGCACCATCACCGGCCAGGGCGGACACGCAGCAATTCCGCACGACACCATCGACCCGATCGCGATCGGCGCGCAGGTGGTGACCGCACTG
>Ga0163147_10006997_pt1 | contig 12983 bp, 4 predicted proteins | sample OliLakLV19MP6G1_FD_148597 | JGI IMG/M metagenome (GOLD analysis project Ga0163147, IMG submission 148597) | Freshwater microbial mat bacterial communities from Lake Vanda, McMurdo Dry Valleys, Antarctica- Oligotrophic Lake LV.19.MP6.G1 | ecosystem: Environmental > Aquatic > Freshwater > Lake >...
TGGCTGAACAGACCATCGGGCGCAAAAATGGGCGAATCCGCGTCGATGGCGTCTTAAATGACTCGAACCGCTACCCGTTTGGCTATTGGGAGGCCAAAGATTCCAAAGACGATCTTGATTCCGAAATCGTCAAGAAAATCGCCAAAGATTACCCGCTCCAAAACATTATTTTTGAGGACACCCGCCAAGCGATTTTGTATCAAAACAAGCGGCGCATCGGCGCGTATAACCTGACCGCCCCCAGCGAAGTCGCCCAACTGCTGACCTTATTTTTCAGCCATACCGAACCGGCCATCGACGGCTTTAACGAGGCCGTCAAAATTTTTAACGAGCGCGTGCCGGAACACGCTCAACAATTGCGCGACATCATCGCGCAAGCCCACCGCGACAATCGTAAATTTCAGACCGCCTTTGACGACTTTATGCGCGTGGTCAAAGAGGCGCTCAACCCGGCCTTGACCTCGTTTGAAGTCGATGAGATGCTGATTCAGCACCTCTTAACCGAGCGCATCATCCGCACAGTGTTCGATATGCCGGAATTCACCCAGCGCAACGTGATTGCGATTGAGGTCGAAAAGGTGATTATCGCGCTGACCAGTCGGCATTTTAATAAGGCCGACTTCTTGGGCAGACTCGACTTTTTCTATAAGGCCATCGAAAACGCCGCCCGCACGCTGACCGGATTTACAGAGAAGCAAGCGTTTTTGAAGAAGGAGTATCACTCATCAGAACATTTGAACTCTGATATTCCAGCGTGTCCATCCAGCGGGCAGTTCGCGCATATTGCTTTTTCCCCGAATAAGTCGCCAGAAAGCGCCCATTATTGCAATGATAGGCGTAGCGCTGTTGAATTACGCGCCACTCATCTTCGGGAAAACGCTGCATAATCGTTGCCTGATCGACGTTGGATTCGATCATTTCTCTCAACACCTGAATATCATCTTTCTCCCACAGATGTCCAAATAGTTCAATGCGTTCGCTTGTCTCAGTATAATCACGCCAACGAATGGTTAAAAACTTTGTACCACGCTTTTGACGAGTCAGATGAATGGAATGAGCAAAATCTTCGAACAAAGTACGACGCTCACGCGGTTGGACTTCATCCCATCGTCTGACAATTGCCTCTAAAATAGGGCGCGCATGGGACAAGGTGAAAGTCAACGTATCACGTTCTGTGAGTGCCTGAAGCTCTCGTTGATACCCAGCAATTTCACGTTCAGCAGCTTCATATTTTGCCTGCGCTCGGGCAATCATATCTGGATGAGTAAGCAATCCTAAACTGGCAATAATATTGCTCTTGGTCTGTTCGATGGTGCGTATCCAATTTTCCAGACGACGCACTTCTGAATGATTGTCTTGCTGTTTATTGGTTATTGCATCCTTCCATGCCTTGTCGTCAATCGTTGTTGCCCTTAGCCGTTCTAAAAGCATCCGATCAACAATGCCGTCCAGAATATATGCTTTGATTGACCATACCAGTGAACGGTGCGGATAGTCTTGTAGCACATAGGCGTAATTCGATGCGTAATTTGACCATGATGTTGCAATACGGGCATTCGGTCTCTCAGAAAGATCATCAGTAAACACAAGACCGCTGTAGGTAGGCGGTGGAACAGGGCGGTTCTCTTTATGGCGGTTGAAGACGCGCTGCGGAATATGCGCTGGGTTTGGGTCGCCAAAGAAGTCAGTGGGTGATAAGCGGTTATAGGCAAACATAAACAAGTCATGCGGAACAATTGCTTCGTGATTATTCCACTGGACAATCGCGCCCTGATGTACCCAATGTCCAATATAAGCGACCTGCAATAACATATGCTTCAATGCCATGAGTGTTGGCATCAAGCCGCCTGTCAGGATAGAACGGTAATTCAGCCGCAGATTGAGCTTAAAACCCTCTGGTATTATCTCCGGCGTCACTTCTGGGAAATATGGGCCGTGCTGCTCCATATATTTCCACAACCCCAGATGATTACCGTTGAACTTTTGGAATTGTTTAAAAATCTCGACCACCACCTCAGCGTGGGGTTCAAATCGGATATACTTTCGATGGTTCGGGTTACGATCTCCAGTGGGGAGCTTCTCTCGCATATCTATCATAAAGCCGGGAACGGTCATGCGTCCTGCCCATAGACCTCTTTCGGTTAGATAGTCACGGCTCTTCAGTAAACGTCCTTTGATGTGATAGTCGAGAAAATCGGCTGCTCGCTGCGACTCTTCGCGAAACTGTTGCATGAAAAACTTGCCTTGGCTGGGATGGGCAAAGTCGTAAACAAGCCGAGGCGTCATCACCATCACATTGTTGCGGCGGCAGGCGTCAATAAAAATATTGGTTTCAATCTGTGTCACATCACGGAAAAAGCGGTCTATATCTTGCGCTGCAACCAATCCAATCTCGGCGTTCTCAATCAAATCATAAAGCATCGACATACCGGGACGTTCTTTGATTTTCTTCGTCCCACTGACGCCTGCATCCATATCAATCATGATGACATTTTCACGTAGCCAGCCCTGTTGAACCAGATGATCCACCATATCGACGGTCTGCAAGGTCGTGGAAATATTACCGATTTGAGCATCCGACGACTGACGGTAGTAAACTGCGACGGGGCGACCAATCGGCAGCGGCTGCGATTGATAGGGATTTACTTTTTCGGTTAGTTTGCGTTTCAAACGATTTGGCATATTTTTCCCTTACCTGTTTCAGATCAACGGAAAACGCCTCATTCCCGCGCTCGGATGGAATCCATGCAGGAATGAGGCGTATTAGGGTACAATCCGTCTCAGCCCTGCGATTTGTCTTCATCACTCGCGGGGTTAGCCAGATCGTCGAGTTCCACCTCGTCGGTCTGGCGTTGTATGGACTCAGTATACGGCGTTGATTCCAAACGTGCAACAATTCGGATCAATTGACGATATACAGCCACAAGGTCGATGGCGTTTTCTTGGATTGGGGCTGGTGGTTCTTGGATGATGGTCGGCACGGGTAAACCCCTCTATTTTACGCTTGATGTCTTCAGCGTAGCATAGGTTTCCTGTGGGACTTGGGGACTTTTTGGACATTCGACTGGGCAAAATAGGACATTGGCATGTCAATTTTTCGCATGGATACTATAAATTCTCAGCCAACCCTTTAAGCTAATAACATTAGTGAAAAATCTATGGGAGCTTTAACACCAATAATGCTCCCATGTCTTTTAAGCGTTGTTATCCTATTGTTCGATTTCTTCTAGTACGAGATACGTTTCTTGTAGCGTCCCATCGGCTCGTATAAAATCCAATCCCCGCCCAATGTACAAACGCGCTTTGGTATTATCATCACGGACAATCTCAATCCAACGATCATGGGCTTGACTGTGTGTGGCCCGATTGACCTCTAAGCTTAGGTTGGGGAATCGGGTTTTAAGCTCCTCAATAGCGCGGTTTTGCTCTTTGCGGTCTTGTTTCGCTACTTGGGCGTCACGGGTATAGACCGTTACTTTTTTCAATTGTCCAGCCGTTGCCCCCATCGCAATGTAATTCCCCAGTCTGTGATAGAGGCGCTCATAATCTACAAGATACGGGTCGTTCACCGTCATAGACACGACTGAACGTGAAAAAAACTGCTGAATCGCCTCAATATCTCCCTCACTCACTTTACGACCTGTCGGCTTGACCCAGTAGACACGGGTATTGGGCTTTGGCCTCAGTTGGGCGTTGCTGACTGCAAAGCTGCGGTTCAACGCTTCATCAAAGGTCGTGATTGCGTTGTGCAGGCCTTCGTGTATGGACGTTTTGTCCACAGATTTTGGCGAGGCCGCGAATGAGACAGAATCATCATTCAATCGGAATGCAATAGAACTGTCCTCTTCCTCCTCGTCCCCATCAATAATCAAATGCCAAGACGGGATGGGTGATCCGGTTCGCAGGGTGAGGTTTTCGTACCCACTCAGCATAGATACCAATTTATCCGCCAATGCAATCTCGTCTGGATGATGACCGATAGGGAGTGCTTGAAGCCACAAGGTGACATGAACGCCAGCCCGCAATCGCGCAGAGAGTAGGTCAAGCCACGAGTCAACCTTCCCCTCTGGTGGGTTAATGGTGATGTGGTGCGCCGCAATACGGATGGTCTTTTTTGCGTGTACAGCATGTTCCCATAGGACGTGCATGGGGTCTATTGCCATCAGTCGGCGGACGCCATCTGGGCTATTGTCTTGGGTGCGATGGGCGAGTAAGTTTTCGAGGAAATGAATCACTCGCCCACGTTTGAGGTAGGGATAAAGATTTTGATTTTTGTAATCGCGCAAACAGCGGTTACAGCTGGTGTCTTCGGTACAATTGGGGCAATTAACGACCTCTAAAGCTGCTTGTACCACACCTGTGAAATGCTTATGGATGTCTTGCATGTACCCTGCACCGCCCGGCACATTATCAAACATGACCAGAGACCGACTCCAGACATTTGTTCCGTTGCCCCTGATTGGGAACAATGCGCCGTTGATGTCTCCCCGTTCGATTTGTAAGGATCGAGAAGCTCCTAATAGGAGAGATGTCAGTAGCGTATGCCAAAAATCCAGATTCTCTCTGGGCGGGATATGAATATAGGGCTGATGATTGAACTGGATGAAGAGCGTCTCCGTGATGACATGATGTCCTAAGTCTACGGTAAGCCATTCATCAAATTTGCATTTTTTACAGGCCTTCTCTTTGGCGACGGTGGTGTGTAGGCCGCATTTACCGCATAATTTATATCCAAAGCCTTTTCTACCGCTGTTGATGTAATGTAGCGTGGCGCCAGGCTCAATGCTTAGGCTGACAAATCCGTCGCTTTCAATGGCGGCTCCAGTTTGTGGGATTAAAATCGCCCTGTTTTCCTGAACTTTCTCAAAACGAACATATTGACCAGCGACTTTTCCGCTGTCTTTATCGACATAAAAATCATCGGGAACGAGGTATCTGTGGGTTTTTCCGGTATTCGGTGTCCCGCAGACCAGACAATTATCCGTTCCCCCCAATGATTGCGTAGGATTCTCGGAGACCTGAATATTGTTACAGGTCTCACATATCCGATAGTTGTAGATTTGTTTGGTGTCGTTCTTATAACGAACGCCGGCACTTTTCCACAACCGTTTATCCGCAACGATTTCAGCGCCGGGCGCAAATTCGATGATTGCGCGGCTGAGGTCGCGTTGGAGGCGGAGTTTGGCATCTTCTCGCCGATCTAGGGGGAGTTCCAACTCGGCGACATAGAGCGGGAATGAATAACTAGGCAGCACGCCGCGCCCGCTCAACCAGTCGATGAGTTCTTCGTCGTTATGTCGTTTGAGCAATGCCTCAGCTTCGCGTCGCTGTTTATCCCATTCGTTAGCCTCTTTTGAAGAGGCGTTTAGGTATTTTTGTTTCGCCTCCTCAATGTTTTTGCGGTAGTGGTCACACGTCGCAATATAGACCCCCGCTTGGAGGTCTATATCTTCGCGGAAACGACCTAGAATGGTTTCAAAGGACACATTCGTGTCACTCATATTGGCGAGCGCAGAAACGCTGGATTCGAGGATGTCTTGGCGTTCCTTCATCCACCCATCAATGTGGTCATAGTGGCGTCCTGTCGCCCATTGTGGGTCAAAAAATGCGCCAGTCGTTTTTGTCTCGCCGCGTGTGCGTTTGAGATAACGCAGTAAATCCCCCAAAAGCAGCGCATTGAAATGGCGTCGCCGAATCTGAGGATTAGCCAGCTTGATGCGTGGGATACGGACTTGCCCCCGGATGATTTCGGTGGGGCGCTGATAGTAAATCTGGTCATGCGGGCGTTCTTGCGCCCATGTCAGGATGAATGCGGTGCCGCTTGCACGTCGTCCGGCGCGTCCGGCGCGTTGCCGGTAATTGGACACATTCGGCGGGACATTACTCATCACCACCGCTTGCAAATCGCCGAGATCGATGCCCATTTCAAAGGTAGTCGAGCAACTCAGGACATTAATGCTGCCGTCTTTGAATGCCTCTTGATAGAGGCGGCCTTTCTCTGGGGAAAGCTGTGCAGTATGTTCTTCAACCCGCATGGCATACATCGGCTGCTGGACGATATGGCGGTAATAATTGTTATCCTCGTCGAAAGTCAGTGACATGGGTTGATAACTCCCCCCGCACCGATGACACGGCAAATCCGAATCAACGTGGCGTAACCGCTGGCATGTATTACAGCGCGTCCAGCCATCCGCAGGCGAGTCGAACATTAGACAACCGTGTGACAAGCGATAACCATCACCAGATTTTTCCAGTACCGATGGCGTAACCAGAATCACCCAGTCAAAGATGCTATTTAAAGCCGTTTTCACTGACTCTAAATCGTTTGGGCGTTTAGCATGTTTTAAAGCTTGACTGACCATACGACAACGCCGATGGCGCTCGGTGCCTGCCCACGGGGTTAGAGATGTATTGCCAGCCGGATTGCCCCGTACTACTCTGGGATGACCGGTGTGTCGTCCAAATACCTCATTTTGGGGTTCAACGCCCTCTGGCAGCGTGATGACTTTCTCGGCGCGTAGGGTGTCCAATAATTCGTAGATTAAAGTACAGGTTGCAGATTCGGTCAGGCCGAGTTTTACGGATAGTTCCGACACATCTGGCGGGGTCTTAAAGTAGCTCACCGCCAAAAGCCCTAGCGCCTCTAGTGATTGGCGGCTGCGATAATTGGTAGTGAGCTGTGCCAAGAGTCGGGCTTGCACAGCGCTTTTGAGAAGTGTTTTTTTGTCGTGATTGAGCGCCTCGAAAACCCCTGATTGACTACCGTCAATGGCGCTATAAATATCTTCTTCAACCGTGTTTTGGAACGCCCCAAACCGCCACCCCTCACGCATAACCCTGTCTGTGAGGGATGTTAAGGTTAATGGCGCATCTTTTTCGGTGTGCCATTGGCGTACAACCTCTGGGACAAGGCGTAGATAGGTGGCTTGATTAAACACATCTTGTAAAAATGCGGCGTAGCGGGCTGCTCCTTGACGGCTGTCATAGAATGAGAGCAATTTACGCCCGCCGCCTGGCTTTTGACGGGCTAGTGTGTTGCTGGACTCTGGAAGTTGACGGTAAAGTTCTGTCATTAAGACCGATAGCGGGGTACTGCCGCTGATGGTGAGGTCTGTAGCGATTTCAGCGCCCTTGATACGCGACGATTTTTTGCACCGAACGCAGGTCTCCAAACTGCTGACATCGGTTGTAAGACTGCCCCGCTTCCCAGTTCTTTTTGTCTCGACTTGCACGACCGGATACAAGACGATTTTTTGAGAGGCGCGGTTTTCCTCGGCACATCGACAGCCTTCTGTTTGGCGGCAGTCATCATACAGACATAGGTGTGATTCTTTGCTACTGACCGTCATATCCCCATCCCCAGGCATGTCTGAGGCGGTTAGCAGCGCTATTCCGTCTTCTTCACCCATCGCATCGTTGGAAGAGACCTGTGACCAGACAAAATAGCAGGTCTTCTCCGTCTCGATCGCTGTTGGCTCTGTGTGATGTTTCCCTTCTGCCTTGATAGTTTTAACGTATACCTGTCCGCATTCACGGCAAATCATCAGCGGATATACTGCCCCCTGACAACAATCACAGGTCAGGCGCGGGCTGGAAAATATTTTTGACCAAGGTTGGTTGTGATTATCTGGCCGCTCACCACACGTGGGATTCAGGCACGCCCATAATCCTTGGGGCGAACGAGCAAAAAGGTGATACCGCGCCGGTAGAATCGACGGGCTATCGGAGGATAAACGTGCATAAGAGCATAGCTCAACTAAATGATGTAAGGCGCTAATGGCTTCTTCTAGGGCAATGGCGTTATCCTTTGCCGATGGGAAGAGCAAACTTGCGGCCTCGGCCAATCCAAGCGGGGTATCTGGTTTTTCGCACATGGCTGAGAGCAATGCTCGCACATGCCCGTTGGTCGCCAAAGCGTGATGAAGCGCGTGAGATAGATCGGTAGATTCGATTGAGAACTGCGGGGCAATAATCTCCCATTTGCTGAGTGTCTTGATTGCTTGCTGCGCCGAAAGGGTGTTGCTTCGCACACCCTCTAAAAATTCATCCCATTCGTCGGACAAATAATTTCTAACATCCACTAGCAGATGATCAGTATCACTAAATTCGGAGGACGGTACGGACTTGCCGAAAATGATGTCATCATCAGTGAAGGTCTCACCGAACAGGGTTTGGGCAAAGTCGATTGCCTCACTTTTGTTGTCGGTAAGGGTGGCGCTTGTCCCAATACAGATCATTTCCCCGTGAGATTTTCCCAATCGTTGTTTGAGACGCCGGATGAGATAGGCCACTTCAATACCCTTTGCGCCGGTATATGAGTGGGCTTCATCGAGAACGATGTATTTCCAATCGTCGGGGTGGGCAAAAAGCCCGCTATCCTCTGGCCTGATCAATAGATATTCCAACATCGCATAGTTGGTGATGAGGATGTTGGGAATTTTCCCTTCATCGCGTATCTGTTCACGGCTGATGATTTGATTGAGAGGAAAGGTTTGACCATCACGTAGGGATTTATAGGCATCTCGGGTAGTTTTTTCTAACTCACTGGTATAGCGCCCATAGGTGATATTGGTGCCGACCAATGTCTCGCTCAAGCGGCGGAGCTGGTCGTTGACCAGCGCGTTGAGAGGATAGATCAGCAAGGCGCGCACACCATTGGCTGGACGCTCCAACAAATCGCTCAAAATGGGCAGTAAAAAAGACTCGGTTTTACCGCTACCCGTGCCGGACGACACAATCACACTATGTTCGGCTACAATCCGTTCAATAGACACTTGTTGATGCAAATACAGCGGTATATCCAACGGAACAGGGGGGGCAGTCAATGTTGATAATCGTCTGGACAGCACTCCTTTATCTATCAATTGGTGCGTGGTTTTGCCAGATAGATAAGGCTGTGCCAATTCGAGATAAGGGCCGGTCATCAGGGCTTTGTCTTTTTCGAATTGTTTGCGGATTTCTTGATATAGCGCCAGATTCTGACCGTCTCGATTGACATCAAACGTCGTTAGAAGATAACGAGTAAGGGCTTCTTTTAGGCGTTGTGTAACAGAAATTGGGTTCATCCCAAGCCATCCTTCCAATAGACGAAATTAAATTCTGCCCATGCAAGCGCCCATGTCATCAGTGGCTTAAAGTGACCATAGGCTAGGCGTAATGCCTCTTCGATTGGGTATTGCTCATGTTCACCATGTAGAGATTCTTGATAACCATGGGCATGACCGCGTGCGACTATAGCTAACGCCATCAAAATAGGTATCAATGCTGGATAATCACCACCTTTACGCTGGCGTGTACGCATTTCATGCGTAATCCAGTAATATCCCCATACCAACCCGGGATTGGTGCTTTGCGTCCAACGCTTCCAAACCTGCTGTAAAGATGCTTCTTTAGCGCAGAGGTCGTCCATGTTGGTTTTCGTCGCTGTTGTGGTCATTAAAAACCACTCTGCGACTGCATCATCATATCCCTTAATACTAAACCAATGTGTATCATTGCCAGATGACATATCCAAAGCACGCCTAGAAGCGGTTGGATCGGTTACATTACGGACTAATAGCAATGTGTTGTGGTTCACAAACGGTGAAAAATTGAAAACGTAATCCCTAGCCTTCATGAGGCTTTTGCCAAATGGATGAATCTCCCCCAAAAGGCTCTCTTTAGAGAGGTCAATACCCCGTGGCAAGAGTCTATCATGAGCATGTTTGGTTTTAGCGCTCCGGTCATCTTGCCAGTAGAGTTTCTCGCATACATGGCATTGCCTCAGAAGGTTATTATAGGGACGTAGATTAACTTCCCTGTCGCGCTCTTCGATCCCAATCCGTACCTCTTTCTCCCCTTGGGTTGTCGGACGCGGCAGGAAAATATGTTTACCGTCGGTATCTGTCAAAATTTCATAACGATCATCACCTACCCATAACCATTCGGCTTTGGGTGGGAACAAGCGACGTTGGTATGTGCTTATCGTAGAAGGAATGTTTACGATAGGTGACAAAATACTTGGAATCGCGTTGGGTGAAAAACCCCTCAACGTCTCTCGTTTGACCAATGCTAATAGGTGTGAGTCCGTATAATGTTCCGTTCGATGACGATAAGTCGGATAATGTTTCAGGGCGTTGAGCGCCCGCTGAGACCAATCTATTTGTTGTTTGGGGATAGTGAACGATGGTTGTGCGATAAAGGTTCTGGGTATTCCTTCCGGTGCTACTGGCGTTGATGGTGAGACCGGTGCTTCTGATACATTCGTGATAGGCCCGGTTTGCGCCACTGCTTGATAATCAGGGCGTACAAACCCGCACAGCTCGGTTTTGTCGTTTGGTTGGTCAGCAAAAATCAGTGATACGGGCGTCTCTGCATCCTCATACCCTAGCAACAGGTCTTTGAGTCGGTCATTTTTGATCTCAACATCCATCACACCGAGACTGTTCAGGATGTAAGCACTGCTTCGCCCCACTTCATTCACCTCTATATAGAAGGGTGATTTCGGTTTACCCCGCACATGCAGTTGCGCTTCATCTAATCGGTTCTCATCCAACCAATAACCTTCTTTTAGCGGCTCAATCCACCCATACGACCATTTGACATCGAACGTCAGGGGAAGCTTCACCGCCCCAAAGACAAGACGTAGTGCGGCATCTTGGCGTGGGTCTTCCCATGTGATGATGATGTTCTGTTCATCGATGGGCGAACGAATCACATCACTAGCAGGTTCAATTTGATCAAGTGTGACTCCGCTGAGACACACATCTGGCCGTTTCGACAGCGAGTAATACTCATCCGTCGCATCAGGTTCGACAGAAATCCCGTCTGGTAGGACGCCCGCAACACGCGGCTCGCCATGCATGGGATTTAAGCCGTTATACACTGTCGCTTGTATCAAAGCAGGGAAAACAAGATAGGAAGTCAGGCGTAGTTTTAAGAGCGTCTGACCGTATTCTTCCTCACGTTCAATATGGCCGACTGCATCCAAGTCCGTCAGGCGATGGATACTTACAGTGTCATTGACGACCAACTCTAACGAAAGTTTGTTGAGCGGTACGCCCTTAGGTGTGGTGAAGCTCAACCACACATCGCCGTAGCCATAAATCGGCAAAGCATTCGCGAGTAATCCCGCAATCGGGTTTTGCCCGTGAAGGGTCGGAGAGATACGGTTGCGCTGCGGGTTAATCCGTTCCCCATTGATTTCAACCGGTAAGCGCAGGGTATAGTGCGCTGCCTCAATATGCCCTTGTTGGCCTAGTGCATCGGGGACTTGCAGCTTGTAATTTCGGATGACTTCGCCGCCTTCGAGGGCTTTGATAGAGAAATTACTGGTGTGGCTGATGGCGTAATCGCCACTAGTCAAACGATCCCAATCACTCAGGATGGCGAACGAGGTTTCGGGCTGAACGCGGAACAAGGCGACGTTTTTTTCCTGTGGTAGTGTGATGGTTTTGATGGGAGGACACAGGGCGCGATCACCTGTATCGACGGGGACAAGCCAACCCTCTTCACGGATGTCAATCAGCGTCGCATTATCAATCACATATCCCTTGCCGACATCCCACGCATTCACCTCACAGAAATTTGCCCCATAGCGCGGGACGGTCTCGCCTTCGCGGATGTCCTCTGTCAAGGGGAACCAGACCAAGCGGCGTGGTTCGGTATGCCCATGGATTTGTAGATCCTTGACATGTAATTCTAGAATCGTATTCTGTTTGACAAACCATGCCCAGCGCTGGCGAATCCGCGACTCCCTGCTGATGGCTTTGGGTGTAAGGTGTAACGCATCCAGTCGTAAAGACAGCCGTCCCCACAAACTACGCTCAATGGGAGAGAGCAGCGAGGCGATGTCATCGCCTTCAAATTCGCCCTGCACATACCACCACGCCGCTGTCGCCAAATTGCGAACCAATTTGCACGCCGTGAGTCGCGTTTCTTCTTCGGACAAGAATCGCTTGAGTCGGATATGTGGTTGCTTGACCTCAATCCCTTTCAGATGATGCTCGGCGATTTCGTCAGGATAATGTTCCTTCAAGCGCGTCCACGCCTCAACCGTAGGGTATTCCTTGAGGAACCACTCGATGAATTCATCGGCGAGGTAGGCGGGCAGGATAGCATGGGTATAAATTCCGCCAATGACATGTTGCGTGAGTGTTTTTTGAGTCGGGAAGACGAACCCATATCTTTCGCGTAGCTTGTCACGGGCAGCCTTGAACTTATCGCGCCATGCGTTGCCGATCTGTTGGTTCAAGTCGCGCTTGAGGACGGTCTGCGAAAATTTTTCCCAGAAGCCGATGCGCTCATCCTCACCGTATTCAACGTAGCGCGCACAGAACACCAACACGGCTGCCACCACCTCTGGCGCGAGGGTATATTTGTCCCATGTGTCATGCACCGAGGTACGCAGCACCCTAAAATCGTCCTCGGTTAGGTCGATTTCACCGATGTTGGTGACGTGTTCAAACTCAGTGGAGAGTTTTTTGGCAATATCGAGTACAGAATCGTCGCGTTGAAACAACATACTTTATTTGTAACCTCACATCGCATGTATTATAATCTATTAAGTATAGACAGTAACAAAATCGATCGCAACTATCCAGCGGTATACTAAAATTAGATTTAATCCCCCAGTCAAAGGACAAACCCCTGTGTCGAGTCAGTCTATTGGAACCCAACACCTGAATCTGCGTTCGGCACAAGATGTCCACGAGATGTTCGCCCTGCTCGGATACCCCGTCGCCTCCCCCTCCTCATTTGAAGGGGATGACCTCGACGCTTTTGACCTCGACCCGGCAGACCGCGCCAATGTCCAGCGTATCTATATCGTCTCACAGGTCAACGGTCACACCGTCTACCTGTTGGAAGTGAACGACCTGCGCCAGACCCGCCTGCGCGGATTGGCGCACAACCTGCTCCAGCGCGGCACGGCATTGATGGCCGTCACCCGCGACTATAAAGACATCGTGTTCGTTGACCCGCGCTACGTCGGCAAGGCCAACAAG
>Ga0163147_10007002_pt1:0-5000 | contig 12970 bp, 10 predicted proteins | sample OliLakLV19MP6G1_FD_148597 | JGI IMG/M metagenome (GOLD analysis project Ga0163147, IMG submission 148597) | Freshwater microbial mat bacterial communities from Lake Vanda, McMurdo Dry Valleys, Antarctica- Oligotrophic Lake LV.19.MP6.G1 | ecosystem: Environmental > Aquatic > Freshwater >...
GCCCTTGTGCTACGATCTGCTGAGGTTCAGCCCTTGTTTCGAGATTTGTGCATTCGCTCTGCGATGCCGATTCTCCCCCCTCCCCCTTGTATTTCGCCTCCCCCCTCGCACCCCTTTGGGGTGCGAACCCCCCTTCGTATGGTGTAGCCTTATATTCCCCTTTAGACTTTTAGAGTCCACTATGTGGACTCTATAGAGTAAGGCCCAGAATAAACTTCCGGGTGTCCCTTTCGCTTCGTACCCCCTTAATAAACTCTATAAATACAACAATCAACCGTTCAGTTTGCTCATTGGTCGCACTGCGATTTGGTGTTCGAACTATGGCCTTATGGGTCGCATTGTGTGGGCGCAGCAAGGGTACAAGCCACAAGGGTACGAGCCGCAAGGGTGCAAACCATTTGGGTACGAGCCGCAAGGGTGGGGTGCGAAGCCCAGATTTCTCTCCAAGTTGGAATTCCTGACTTATGAGAGTGTGGGCTGTGGTGGATTGGGCTGTGAGGCATCGGATTACGAGGCGAGGGTGCAGCGCACAGCTCCAAGTTGGAATTCCTGACTTAGGAGAGTGTGGGCTGTGGTGGATTACGAGGGGGGTGCGAAGCACAGATTTCTCTCTAAGTTGGAATTCCTGACTTAGGAGAGTGTGGGCTGTGGTAGATTACAAGGCGAGGGTGCAGCGCACAGCTCCAAGTTGGAATTCCTGACTTAGGAGAGTGTGGGCTGTGGTGGATTACGAGGGGGGTGCGAAGCACAGATTTCTCTCTAAGTTGGAATTCCTGACTTAGGAGAGTGTGGGCTGTGGTAGATTACAAGGCGAGGGTGCAGCGCACAGCTCCAAGTTGGAATTCCTGACTTAGATTACGAGGCGAGGGTGCAGCGCACAGCTCCAAGTTGGAATTCCTGACTTAGAGAGTGTGGGCTGTGGTGGATTGGGCTGTAGCGGATTACGAGGCGAGGGTGCAGCTGTTGTGGTGTGCGAGGCATGCTCCAACAACTGCTTCGGTGCGCGGGGGATGCTAGAAACACTGCGATGGTGTGCGAGGGGTGCGGCGAATGATGTTGGGGTGTGCGAGGTGTGCCGTGGAGCACTGGCTGGGAGCTGGCTGCGAGCAGTGTGGGGCCTTTGCTGCGCGGCTCCCGGCTGGTGAGCGAGCAGCTTTGCAGGGTGTAGCAGAGCAGATCTGATTCTTCCAAGTTGAAATGCCTTCTCAACTCTATGGATTTGGGCTTGTGGGTGGGGCAAATGGCCCAGATATGCACAAGTTGGAGCTATTGACTTGATGAATTTGAGTTGTGGGAGGCTGGCTGCGGCCTGCACCCTTGTGGCTGCTGGCGGGCCCCCTCGTTCGCACCATGAACAAGCACTGGTAGCTGCAATCATCCGTTTGCTTTGCGATCGACCGCCGTTCCTTGGCTGGTAGGTTTGTTGGTGTTGGGGTGTGCAGCACTAGCAGTGTGCGAACTGGCTGTGTGTGCATTTTGGACTTGGCTGGTTGTGGCTGCATGGCTGCTTGTTCTCTAACTACAGTACGAACCTAGCCCCTTATTGGTGGATTTCGCACCCTGTTCAGCTTTTATTCCTTTGAATGCTGGGCTCGGTGTTTTTTTTCTCCAGCTGGCACATCCGGGTGTCCCCTCAGATGGACTCCTGGCACCTTAGATTGGCCAAGTTGGGAGCCCCCTCCCTGTGGCTGCATGGTGAAGTGCACCTTCCCGTGGTCGGATTGTGGAGTTCAGCACCAATTCGGAACCGCCTTGACTTGCTCGTTCTAACTAAGGCATCTGTTACACCAGCAGATCACTTTGTGACTAACCCAAATTAAAAATAGGTGTTGATCAATGAATTTTGCTCACAAGCCAACACAACCTGATGCTTGGATTCATGCACTTCCACAAAGCCAAGAGTGCCAACCAAGTCCATGGGATAGACAAAAGCTTTGTCGGCTGTCTTGCTGGGACAACAGATGCAAGATCCACAGCAAGTGTCTCCCCTGTGAACTTGCTTGGAAGTTTTCATAGCATTCACTCTTGTGCACTTTCACTGCATCCATCCATTCCAATTCCAGACCAACCCTGGACTTTGAAAGCATAAGCATCAGAGCTGTCTGCCAGTGAATCCTCAAAGCAAAATCTGTGCTCAAACTGGAATGGCAGTCGCCTCTAGGCCAAGATGTTGAGCCTAGCAGGTTGCCCCGGATGAACCCAAAACAACAACGAAGTGCAAACAAGACGAAACAACATTTGGAGGTGCACCTTCTCACTGTCCAACTTTCAATGCCAGCACAGGGATCTGTGAGTCTCAACAAGGTCATCTCAAACACGACTGGCCTGTTTATTGTTTTTAACCCTTCATCCCCGTAAGTGCACACACAAAGATCCGATCCAAAAAGTGTGTTTTTGCCATTTAGCATGATTCAGCAGTTAAACTTCCATTTTTCAAGCATTCAGAACTTGGATTTGAATGCTTCAGGCATGCACAAGATCACATGCAGCTTGTGTGGAAAGCCAAGAGCTTCAGTTTTTAAATTTGTGCAGCATTTGAACAAGGTGCAAGGTGTCATCATTCGAAAGCGCAAGAACAGAATGAACAGAAGATCTGGGTGTGTTGGTGATCCCTGATGTCTGTTTGCAATTTTTTGGGAGGCATTCTAGCCCAACAAAGCTTGCTTCAAGCACTCATGACCTTAAAATCAAAACAACACCCTCAACTGCACTATTACTGGGCTTCAAACACTTACTAGGTAATTACTGGGTGGAAGCCCCTTTAGCCAAAAAATGGCCAAGTTGGTGAGTAGGGGAGCAGGGGAAGTACCCCATGTTTTTGTCCGATTTTCAAAGTTGTTACATGAATCTATGCAGCTAAGTTAGACCATTTAAAGCATGTTTCGAGCCGTGTCGAAATTTTGACTCTTGACCCCCGTAATCGCGCCCAGATGTCACGTAAAAAGGGTGCTTCTCACGGTTTGATATCTTCTACCAGTCAAATTTCAACTCTGGAAAGACCAATAAGATCACATTTATTGCCTATGATCAGAAACTAAACTTGGTTCCGACTTTTGAGGGGTGCTTGGGCCTCAGTTTTAAGAAATGTTGACTTGCGTGATATCACTTTTGGTCCGCCCGGGTGGTTTAAGGGGTCAAAAAAATTAATGAATTGAAAAATACAATCCGCAATCATGCTGTCTAAAAAGGATTTGAAAAAAATCTGAAAAAAACCCCTAACCTCATCCGGGACCGCGAAAGCCGCGTGTTGGCCAAATCATGAAAATCTGCGGAACAACGCCATGACAAATTTTTTTCGCGCTGAATTTTCTACCATTCTATCCATCTACGCTCATAGTAATTTAAATAACCTTAGGTTTTGAAAGTCATATGGTCGTAACACCCGCAAAACTGAATAAACCGATTTAGCCACAACAAAGGCCGTAATTTGACTGTTTTTTGAGCTTTTGACACATTTCAAAGGGGAACATGGTCATTTAGGGGACACACACACTTAGGGTACATCACTAGGGGTTAGGGTTAGGGTTACCAAGTCGTCCTGCGGTCGTGGCAGCTCAGACTCACTCGCAACGGGCGAACCGCTTAGCAGGTTTGACCACGATCCCACCATGCATCGGAACTCCCTGAAAGAATGGATGGGAAGCTAACTATGGTCAAAACAACTATTCTGGGGAAAAAACTAGTCCCAAAGGCCCATGTGGGTCCACTGATGGTTGCCCAATGCTCTTTGTCTACCAAATAGCCGCTTCTTGCATTCGCATTGAGCAAAAACGCGCGCGGTTTGCCCTAACAATGTCCAATTTGTGCCTTTTTTGGCCATCTTGACCCCAGATCTCCACATTCACACACACACACTTTCCAAATAAAAGACAGGATCACATTGGTAGGTGAGTTTAAAAGGTTTTTGATGCTCATGATCTGAAAAAAGAACAATGTTGTGTCATAGCCACCAGACCAAAAACCGAGACCACGTAAGTTTTTCAAAATAGTGAAAATCACCTTTTAGGGCAGATCTCTATCAATATTCATTTTTTCGGGCCAACCGAAACTAATTTCACAATTGGTTAGGGTCATTGGTGTGACAGCCAATGGATGTTTTTATTTTTAAAGAAAGTTCGTACATTGCCCCCGCCGCAAAAACACATTCGTCATTTTCACGTTTTGGGCTAAAACACTAGAACGAGAAATAGACACTTTCTAAACCAAAGACAGAAATGAACCTGTCTATGGTATTGAAAGTTTTGGTAGGTGCATGATTTGAAAAAAGAAGAACATTGTGTCATTGAAACCAGACCAAAAACTGATTTTTGTCGTGCACGTAAATTTTCGCGGTTTCTATTGTTGGGGATAGGTCTAAGGTTGAAGCATTTTTGGGAAAAGTAGCACTTGTAATGGATCTGTATGGGCAAAAAGATTAGTTGGTCTATGGATGATTTTATTTTTTGAGAATGTTCGCACAGTGCCACAGTTATTGCTACGGTTCCAAAACTGCGTTTTTGTGACATTCGGTTCCGCGAAAAAGGGTCATTATCTACCGAAACCGCTAGATGCGACTACTCAAAATTTGAAATGGAGGGCAAATTGTCAGAACCAGGAGGAAAACATAGGTTATGAAGGCCTGATTTAAAAAAAAAAAAAAATTTGCCTCATTCGTACCGCCCCAAAACACATTTTGCGCGGTTCCTTCATTTTCACGCGAATCCAACAATGAGGCTCAGAAGGCCAACCTAGCTTCATTTATTATCCTAATGGGTCATAGGGGACCCATACATGACAATGGTTCATCCAAACATGCGGGTCATGTCATTGCCAATCTGAGAAGATGCTGTTTTTTCATTTTTACGTGATTTGCAGAACAACCCCATTCATGCATAGAATTTTCCATGATGAGGGTGATTTGCAATCAAACAAGCTAAAAAAACTGATCCACAATGCCAGAATTAGTAGGAATGTCTTGTTTGGATGCTCTGTCTGTACTTACCCAGTGAAAAAGGAGACGG